>Ga0210056_1001142_pt1 | contig 23010 bp, 28 predicted proteins | sample CryGeyCG2014_080_2_FD_183965 | JGI IMG/M metagenome (GOLD analysis project Ga0210056, IMG submission 183965) | Groundwater microbial communities from aquifer - Crystal Geyser CG07_land_8/20/14_0.80 (SPAdes) (version 2) | ecosystem: Environmental > Aquatic > Deep subsurface > Groundwater | place... | reverse complement strand
AATGATACGATTGGTCCATCAGGACATTTACCGTTCTTACCCTTGTTTCATAGGAATCCAGGATACTGTTTGCGAGCGTTTTTAGATTCTCTTTAACTTCCATTCCTCTCTCCTTAACAAACCGTTTATTAGTTGAATAACCTACCCTTTACTGGAAAACCGGCTCACTCAATAAACTAGGACGGTTACACCTATACTTAGGGATAGAAGGGAATATTATGAGTTTTATTAAGCGGTTTTCCCCTCATAAAGGGTGGAGATTTCAGATATGCTTGAGATGAGCCTTAGCTCCAATCTTAGCTCCAATCCTTAACGAATGCAAAGGGGTTTAAAGCAACGCCTTCACGCTCCCAAGGATATCCGGAATCTCCCTTCGATCTTGCGCGATTTGAAAAGAATTTACGCAGTCGCGGTGAGACCAACAGCCTCGGCATATTTGAGATAAGTCTCAACACCAGCCACTACGGCTCTTGCCTCCACGGCCAGAAGCTCAATACCTACCAGCGAAACTCTTGCCCAAGCATCTACCACAACACCCTTGTCCAAAATCCTGTCGACAACCTCGGCCAAACTTGAGGATGCCATCGCTTTTTCCATAGCCATATCTATTCACCTCCTTTCTTTGAGTATTGGGGGAATGTCTTCTTAGGCATTCCCCCTGCCCAGAGCCTGCTTGCAGAATTGTGCAAGCTCCCTGATATTAAAAGGCTTTTCTATAAATGCAAAGGCGCCGGCTTCCATGAAACCGTTGCGAATCTCCTCCCTTCCAGAGGCACTGACGGCGATAACCTCAGCCTGGCAGCCATTTTTTCTCAATTGTTCCATGACCGTCAACCCGCTAATGTCCGGAAGAAGGTAGTTGAGTACGACCAATTTTATTTCCGGGAACTCCTCGAGTTTCTTAAGGGCTTCTTTACCCGTTGTAACCGCATCGACGGAAAGCCCCGCCGTTTCCAATACATTGGAGATTGTCCAAAGCATTTCTTCTGAATCTTCGACAATAAGGACTTCAAAATTTTTAATTTCCATTGTATTCCTATCAAGATTTTGATGATGGTTTGTTATTTGTTGTTTAAAGCATTTTATATGCCAAAAAAGGAGCATTCTCTCATCTATTTGAATTTATTGTCATATCTGAACATGGGAGATTAGCGGAAAGGAAAACGGCAGGCGGAATGGTATGGCAGAACTACCCTAACTATGGTACGGATGACCTATCGGGCTGAAGTCGGTGATCAGTGATTAGTGAACAGTGGTCAGTGATCAGTGGTCAGTGGACAGTGGACAGTGGTCAGTGGACAGTGGACAGTGAACAGTGGTCAGTGATCAGTGGTCAGTTTTTGAGTTTGGAGATTAAAGTAGAAACCATTTTCCTCAATTCAAGGACTCTTGCTGTAAGTAACTCATTATCTTTAGAATCTATGTAACCGAGTCTGTGGGCAATGATTAATTGAGTGTCTAACTCGGCCAGAGATCCGAGGGCGATATACAAAAATTGCCTGAATTCGGCTGTATGCTGACGAGACTGCCCTTCAGCGATATTAGAAGGCACAGAAACTGCCGATCTTTTGATTTGGTCTGATAGACCATAAATCTCTTCTCTTGGGAACCTTTTAATAACTTGATAAATTTCAACCACCAAATCAATCGCCTTTTGCCAAATTATTAAATCCTTATATGACCTTACCTCAGTGCTCATGATTCTCCTTTCTGAACAATAACTGATCACTGACCACTGATCACTGACCACTATATCTAATTTGATGAATCTTGATCTTTCTAAGTAAGGTCTTATAGTCAATGCCGAGTTTGCGGGCTGCCTTGCTTTTGTTCCCTTTTGCTTCTTTTATCGCTTCCTCTATGATCCTCTTCTCGAAGGCATCAGTGGTGAACTTGAGCATCTCCCTGAGGGTCTTTTCCCCACCATCTGCGTTAACGAAAACAGAAGGATATACTTCTGTTGCAACAGGCGCCAAATGGTTGCTAAGCAACAGGTGCTCGGTTTTTATAGGAATATTTTCGTTGCAGAGGAGTACAGCCTGGCGGATGACATTCCTCAATTCACGGACGTTGCCAGGCCAGTGGTAGGATACGAGAGCACTCAGTGCCTCTCTGGATACCCCGGCGCTTCTTTTTTTGAGTTCTTCTCCTACTTCATCTATGAACTTTTTGGCCAGATAGGGAAGGTCGTCCTTCCTTTCCCTGAGCGGAGGGATAAGTATGATAAACTCATTAAGCCGATAGTAGAGATCAGAGCGGAATTTTCCCGCCTTTACATCCTTTTCAAGAGGCTTGTTCGTGGCTACAATAATTCGAACATGGACAGGGTGTGCCTTCTTCGCTCCCAACCTTTGGATGCACCGCTCCTGCATGGCTCGAAGAAGCTTCTGTTGCGCCGGATAGGGGAGATTGCCTAGTTCATCTAAAAACAGAGTGCCACCTTCTGCCAATTCGAATTGACCTGGTTTGTCAGCGTAGGCTCCTGTAAAGGCTCCCTTCATGTAGCCAAATAGTTCGCTCTCAATCAGGGTTTCAGGGATTGCACCACAGTCCACGGCGACAAACGGTCCTTCCTTTACTTCGCTCATGCTGTGGATAGCACGAGCCACAAGTTCCTTGCCTGTACCACTCTCCCCTTCTATCAAAACGGTGAATGAAGTCGGAGCAACCTTCTCCACGAGATGGAAAAGCTTTTTGATCTGGTCGCTATTTCCCATAAGCTCATAGAGGGAGGTACGTTCACTCAAGACCTCTCTCAGTCGCTCGACTTCTTGTGAGAGATCCTGTTTTTCAAGTGCCCGTTTAATGGTAAAGATAAGGTCGTTGTTATCTACCGGCTTGGTAACGTAGTCGTATACCCCCATCTTTATGGCTTCCACTGCAGATTTTACCTCAGCATAGGCAGTGATGATGACAATGGGTGCCGTTGGAGTCCGCTTCTTTATCTCTCCAGCGATGGTAATGCCGTCCTTTCCAGGCATTCGGTAGTCTAAAAGAATCAAGTCGGGGACCTTTTTCTCCAGCGATTTTAGAGCCTCTTCGCCATCTTGAGCCTGAAATACTGAGTAGCCATTCGACCTGAGAAGGTTGCTTATTGCCCAGCGAAAATCACGATCGTCATCAACCACAAGTATCTTCCTTGCTGACAGGGTTTTTTGGTTTAAAGACATTCTCTCACTCCTTCCTGTCCTGAGTAACAGGCAACCTCACGGAGACCGTAGTTTTGCCCTCATTCTCACTATCGATAGTAATACTGCCTTTGTGCTGTTGAATGATAGAGTGGCAGATGCTCAATCCCAGGCCCGTACCACAATCTTTTGTGGTAAAAAAGGGGTCAAAGATTTTAAGGCGGTAGTCTTTTGGGATACCAGCCCCGTCATCAATGACCTTAACATTAACCATGTTATTTGAGGGAAGAAAGTGCGTTTTGACCAGGATTTTCCCTTTACTTGAGATAGCCTGAATGGAATTAAGAAAGAGATTGAGAAAGACCTGTCCAAGCTTATCAGAATCGCCCATAATTTCAGGGATGCCCTCTTCTAATTGTTCCACAAAGGAAATCTGAAAAGGGGTTGCATCAAGCTCAGCCATGTGCCACATCCTTGTGACCAGCTCGTTGATGTTCACAAGTCCCCACTCCATGTGAGATGGTCTGGCAAACTGTAACAGATTATTTATCAGCTCGCTTGCCCTCTGACTGCTCCGGTATATCATCTGAAGGTTTTCATTAAGCGGGGGCGTAAGACTCATATTATCCAGGCAGAACTGAGCACATGAACTAATCACAGCCAGAGGATTTCTCAGTTCGTGGGCCAGCCCTGCGGCAAGTTGTCCAAGTGAGGATAGCTTCTCGGACTGGACTATGCTTTGCTTTATTTTCTCCTGCTCGGTAAAATCTACAACAGACAGGAAAGTGCCATTGATAAAAGAAGTCCGTATTTCGATAATATTTATATGTCTTTTTTCTCCTGCCCTGGTTTTGACCCAGCAATCATATTTTATGGGATAATTTTTAGAGGCATTTTTTTCTAACCTGGCGTTGTAGGAGTGTGCAACATATTCCCTGTCAGCCTCATCTACAATATCCAGGAAACGAAGCCCCTCAAGTTCTTTTTTACTATAGCCCAATACCTTGAGCATTGCTTGGTTGGGCTGCGTAAAACGGCCAGTTGCATCATCAATTATAGCGTAGCATTCCCTGCCATGTTGATAAAGTTCCTCATATTGCCTCTTTGCCTTTATCAGATGACCTTCCGTCCGCTTGCGCTCGGAGATGTCGTGGAAGATCAAAACGAGACCAATGATATTCCCCTTGTCATCTCTGATGGGTGCAATACTGCCATCAATATGTCTTTCTACTCCATCTCTGGCAATGAGTATATAATCTTCCAGCTTGACAATAACACCATCTCGAATTACCTTTGTTGCTGGATTCTCGATAATGTTACCTGCCTGTTCACCCACAATATTGAATACTTCTGTCAAATTTTTACCCAAAGTCTCTTCCAGCTTCCAGCCCGTCGATGCCTCGGCAATGGGATTCATAAATGTTACGAATCCTCTAGTATCGGTTATAATCACAGCATAGCCTATGCTTGTCAGTATCGTTCCAAGCCTCTGTGGTCCCCTTCCTTTAATTTCTTTTCCATCCTGTGCATTAAATCCTGCCATAATCATCCTCCGATCTTTCGATGTCGTCCTCGCCAAAGTAATCTCCGGTTTGAACTTCAATAAAGATCAGGTTCTCTTCACCATGGTTCCTTATCCTGTGCCATGATCCCGCCGGTAGGTCTATTGCCCGGCCGGATATCAATTCAATCTCCTGCCCGTTTTTCGTTACTTTTGCGCATCCCTTTACCACATACCAGTGTTCGGAGCGATGAAGGTGGCGCTGATAACTCAGACGTTGGCCAGGATAAACAGTTATCCTTTTTATTTTGTGGTCAGGCATATCGGACAAGATTTGATAAAAACCCCAGGGACGGTAAGTATTCAATCGCACTCCCGTCTGATTATCTTTTTCTAGCCATTCCGGCGTCTATTGTATGTGGGTTGTGGCAAGTGCAAGAACGCCCTGTAACTTATAGCACACGTTATGTCATGTGCAAGAAAAAAATCAGTAGAATGTCAGTAGAACCTGCTATTTTCAGTGGGTGACTCTCCCAATCGGGCATTTCAGGGCTGAGGATGGGTACGGAGGTGGGTGCTGTCTAAAGTGTTAATATATCTTCATAAGAGCGAGAAATCATCTTGCTTTTTTTAAAAAAATATACATAATAAGATCATCTAATAGTAGGAATTGTATAATAGGTATGTCAGAATCATCAGGGTCAAAAAAACAATCCAAAGGAGGGAATTTTGATTATGTCAAAATCAAGACATGTGGCTAAAGTTAAAGATAGAAATAGGAGGAGAAACAGAATTGCCAAATTATCCCGACGTGCAAATAGGCAGAAGGCAAAGAACAAGTAGATTAAATGATAAAGACTATTATATTTGATTTAGGTAATGTCGTCCTTAATTTTGATCATATGTTGATCTGTGAGGGAATAGCTAGATATTCAAGATACTCCAGCAATGATGTATACCAACTCGGCTTTAACTCAGAGGTATTTGAACTCTATAATAGGGGTAAGATTAGGTCAGAAGAGTTGTTTCAGTGGATCTCAAGAAGATTCGATATTAATATTTCTTATGATACATTTCAGAGTATCTGGTCAGATATCTTTTCGTTGGATGATTCGATAGAAAGAGTGGTGTCTGACCTAAAAAAGAATGGTTACTACCTGGTATTGGTTTCTAACACGAATGAGCTGCACTTTGATTTCATAAGAGGGAATTTCAAAGTAATAGGGCTGTTTGATGATCTTATCCTGTCATATAGGATCGGGTACTCGAAGCCACATGAAGAAATATTTAGAAAGGCATTGAAAAGGGCAAGCTCGTTCCCGGAAGAGTGTGTATATATAGATGATATAGAAGAGTTTTGCAAGGTTGCTGAGGATCTGGGCATTAATAGTATTGTTTACAGATCGACAGAACAATTGATAAAGAGGTTGAAAGAACTGGGGGTAAATATAGATTGATCGTGAATCGAAAGTCGGGAGTTGTTAAATAGAATAAAATCCATTCACGATTTACGTTTTTTGACTATGTTTGCTCGAAAGGGGATTTTTCATTTTTTAGGATGAACCATTGGTTAAAGAGATGGGTAGAGGGGTTATAACCCTTATTACAGATTTTGGAACCAGGGATGGTTATGCAGGCATCATAAAGGGGGTGATTTTAAAGATAAACCCTCAGGTGAGGTTGGTTGACATTACCCATGAGGTATCACCTCAAGATATTTTTGAGGCAGGCTTTATCTTGAAAAACTCATATAGGTATTTTCCAAATATGTCAATCCATTTGGTTGTAGTTGACCCAGGGGTTGGGAGCAGGAGGAGGGCAATCCTGGTGGAGACTGACAACCATTTCTTTATTGGCCCTGATAACGGCGTTTTTACCTTCATATATGAGTTTGAAAGAATAAAGAAGATTATTGAGTTGACTAATAAAAGATACTTTCTTCCATATATAAGCAATACATTTCATGGTCGGGACATATTTGCACCAGCCGCTGCATACTTGTCTAAGGGGACTTCTTTGGAGGATTTGGGGGAAATATGCGATGATGTTGTGAGGTTTGATATACCGAGACCTGAGACAGAAAGAGGTATAATAAAAGGTGTAGTACTCCATGTAGATAGGTTTGGTAATCTTATATCCAATATACCTGAAGTTTTATTCAGAGAGTTGGTAGGGAAGGGGAGATATGAGATATCTATTGGCGGGGAGGTATTAGAGGATATTAAGGGGTCATATTCTGAAGTAAAAGAAGGACAGGCTCTAGCAGTTTTTGGAAGCTCTGGCTATCTGGAGATATCTGTAAGAGGTCAAAATGCTCGAGAAAAACTCAAATTGAATAAGGGAAATGAGGTTAAAGTGGTTTATAAATAATTCAGACTAACTATTGATATATTCACGCTTTTCAGCCTTGCAATAACAATGTAAGAAACTCTACTGAGTTTGTATTAGCATATTATAAACGCCAGCCTGGAAAAAATGGATTGCGAGAAACGGCAACTTATACTTATAGATATAAGGGGCACGTTGTTGCCGGATCGAAGGGGACGGAACGGTTATGCTGTTTTTCAAAATATGAAATGGAGCTGATATGCCGATGAGATATTTTATCTCCTTTATAATATTCTTTTTGTTGTGGGTAATATGGTCTGGTCAGTTTGATTTTTTTCACCTCTCCTTGGGGGTTATCTCTTGTGTCCTTGTGATCTCCATATCACATGACCTCCTGTTCCAGCGGAAGAACTTTCAGAAGAAGGATATAACAGAGACTGCCCGGTTCATTAAATATATACCCTGGCTTTTATATCAGATCGTACTGGCCAATATACATGTGGCAAAACTGGCATTACATCCAAGGATGAACGACCTCATTGATCCTCATATAATAAGGTTTAAAACTAAGTTAAGAAAGGACATGTCACTTGTAACATTTGCCAATTCTATTACTCTCACACCTGGCACCATTACAATCCTTATAAGAGATGGGTACTACTTTGTGCATGCTATAGACATGAAAGTTGCTGAAGATCTTCCAGGGGAGATGGAAGAAAGGGTGTGCCATGTATTTATGGAGGATTCAGATGGATAATTTCTTCTTAGCCATAGCTCTGGTATTAAGTTTTTTGGTTTTGATATGCCTCTATCGTGCTGTATTTGGGCCAACAGTAATAGATAGGATTATAAGTGTTGGCGTCGTTGGTACCAAGACGTTGCTTGTCCTGCTCCTTATGGGGCTTATCTATAAAAGAATGGATATGTTTGTGGATATCTCTCTGTTGTATGCCATCCTGAGTTTTATCGGAGCACTTATTTTTGCAAAATACTTTGTAAGAAAAGGGGTTTTATAGATGTCTATTTTAACGGTAGTTCTAAATATTGTTGTGATAGTGCTTATTTCGTTTGGGGTCTTTTTCTTTGCCACTGGTACTGTTGGATTTCTCCGTTTTCCCGATTTTTATTCTAGGATGCAAGCCACCGGGAAATGTGATACTTTAGGGGTAGTTCTGTCATGTACTGGTGTAGCCCTTTATGCTCTGCATGACGGATTATCACTGGGAAATATATTGGTGAGTTTAAAGATAATGTTTATCGCTGTTTTTTGGTTCTTAGGGGGTCCCACTGCTACCCATGCTCTTTTGAACTCGGCATTCAAATCAGGGATTTTACCTTGGACAAAGGACGGGAAAGCTATTATAGAATGGCCACCAAAATAAAGGGGGGAATGATATGATATGGCAACTGGACCTCATACTGCTACCTCTCGTAATCATTTGTGCTATAGCTGCTATTACTGTTAGAGACCTCTTTAGTGCTACTGTCTTGCTCGGTGCCTTTAGCTTCTTAATGTGTATGTTATGGGCAGAAATGGGCGCTGTTGATGTGGCTTTTACCGAGGCAGCTGTGGGAGCGGGTGTGAGCACAGCTTTCTTTATAGCTGCAGTATTTGTAACCACAAGGAGGACAAAGGATTGAAATCTCTTGCTTTTATTGCAACGATTATTACAGGTGCCTTGCTCATCTTTGCTACAGTGGATTTTCCTGATTGGGGTGACCCTAATTCTCCAGCCAGTCTCCATGTCTCACCAAGATATATCGAAAAGACCGTCAAGGAGACAGGGGTACCCAACATGGTTACCTCCGTACTTGCCGATTACAGAGGCTATGATACCCTTTTTGAAACTACAGTGATATTCACTGCTGGAATTACAGCCGTTATGCTCATAAGGAGGCCACGCAAGTGATTACACCTTTGGAAAACATTATTATAAAAACACTTTGCAGACTTCTAATACCTTTTATACAGTTATTTGGACTTTATGTGATTGTACACGGGCATGGCAGCCCGGGAGGAGGATTTCAGGGTGGATGTATTCTGGCTGCAAGTTTTGTGCTCGTTGTAGTAGCATTCGATCTTCCAGAGGCAAAAAGAAGGTTTTCAGAAAAGTTGAATAACATCTTCTGTAGCCTTGGCGTATTTATATATGCATGGACTGGTTGGATGTGTCTCCTGCTGGGCGCAAATTTCCTCGATTATGGAATACTCAACAAAATCTTACCTGTAAACCCTGTTATGGCGAGGTACTATGGCATGTTCAGTATCGAAGTAGGTGTAGGAATTACTGTTATGGCTATTATGGTTTCTCTTTTCCTTGATCTCGTTACAGGCGGTAAACACGAGGAGGCATTGGATGAATAATGGGAACAATAGAATTTATCATAGGCAAGTATAATTACTGGGTCTATATAATACTAATGATGGTAGGATTCTACGCAATGATTGCCAAGCACAATTTAGTAAAAAAGCTTATAGGCATGAACATATTCCAGTGGGCCATAATCCTTTATTACGTTTCCATCGGTTCAAAAAAAGGGGGAGCTACAATACCCATTATTCAAAATGGGCATGGAGAGGTTACACATGCTATTGAAGCTGCCCAATATCTTAACCCTTTGCCTCACGTGCTTATGCTTACTGCCATAGTAGTAGGAGTCAGTACTACTGGAGTTGCTCTGGCACTGATAATAATGATTTACAGAAGATTTCACACTTTAGAAGAAGATGAGATAATAGACATATTAAGGGCTCCAAATAAATGATTTCAGAACAATTTCCAGCCTTAATTATTGTTTTTCCTTTGATAATGGCCTTACTTATCAATGTTGTCGGCTGGTGGAAGAAAGGGCTGTGTTTCTACATGGCCCTTTTAGCTATATCGGCAAGTTTCATTTCATCTCTAGGCATCCTAAAGACAGTTATCAACAAGGGCACTATTCACTATCGACTTGGTAATTGGGAACCGCCATGGGGCATTGAGTATGTAGTGGATCACCTCAATGCATTCATACTGGTTATCGTCTCCTTCATCAGCCTTGTTGTGACCATATATTCAAAGAAGAGTATTGAAAAAGAGATACCCGAAAAGATCCCCCAGTTTTATACCGTCTTCACCTTGCTAATGATGGGGCTTTTAGGAATAACAATAACAGGAGATGCTTTTAATCTCTATGTTCTTTTGGAGATTGCATCCCTGGCAAGCTATGGCCTTATAGCTATGGGAGATGATAAGGCGCCCCTTGCCAGTTTTAATTACTTGATTATGGGTACTATTGGTGCCTGCTTTTATTTATTGGGCGTTGGTTACCTTTATATAGTTACTGGTTCGCTTAATATGGCAGATCTATCCCAACTATTGCCTGAGCTTTACCAGTCTAAGGCTGTAATAGTCGCATTTGCCTTCTTTCTGGTAGGAGTGTCTATAAAGATGGCGCTCTTTCCATTACATGTATGGCTTCCTGATGCTTATACCCATGCACCGTCAACAGTAAGCGCATTTGTCGCATCCACAATGACCAAGGTGGGTGCATACGTCATGATTAGAGTTATGTTCACCATATTTAAACCTTATTTTGCCATTGAGATTATACCGGCTACTACCATACTCGGCTGGGTAGCTGTAACTGCTATGATGTTTGGCTGCATATTAGCCATAGCTCAAACCGATTTTAAAAGGATGCTCAGTTATATCTTAATTGCTGAAGTTGGTTATATAGTGTTAGGCATCAGTGTGGCGAATAGGATGGGCATGACAGGAGCCATTCTGCACATCCTTAACGATGCCTTTATGATGGCATGTCTGTTTTTTATAGCAGGAGCCATTATGTATAAGATTGACACAGGGGATATCTCCCAGTTCAGACATCTGAACAGGAAGATGCCTTTCACTATGGCCGCCTTCACGATAGCTGCCCTCTCTGTAATAGGTATACCGCCTACCTGCGGCTTTTTCAGTAAATGGTATTTGATTTTAGGAGCAATCGATGCCCAACAGTGGGTATTTGCAGTGGCCCTTGTGCTTAGCAGCTTATTAAGTGCTGTAGTATTTTTTAGGGTCATAGAGAATGTATACTTTGAGGGGTCAAGGGGTCAAGGGGTCAAGGGGTCTGTTTTTGATGAGGCACCAATGAGCATGCTTGTTCCCATATACATCATGGTTGCCGGAATAATGCTATTGGGTGTTTTCAGTGGGAAAATTATCTCCACTGTAATTCAGTTTGCAGTTCCCACGGGCTTTTAGGAGGAACAGATGGAGGTTATAACATCCATAAGGCCAGTTTTAGCCATCATTGTCTCTCTAATAGCGGCATGTCTCATCCTTATTACCGGTGAGAGGTCTAGAAATCTCAGGGAATTGTGGACAATCCTGGCCTCGGTAGCTAAATTCATCATTGTCGCCTCCATGATTCCATTTGTCCTTCAGGGTAAAGTTATAGAATACACTGTAATTTCCCTTGCTCCCGGGCTTTTATTACAATTCAGGGTAGATGCCTTTGGCCTTCTGTTTGGCATTCTGGCATCTACCCTCTGGATCGCCACCTCCCTCTATTCCATTGGCTATATGAGAGGTCTGAATGAGCATGCCCAGACCAGATATTTCTTCTGTTTTGCCATAGCCCTTTCCGCTACCATGGGGATTGCCTTTGCTGCCAATCTACTAACCCTCTTTATCTTCTATGAGATACTGACCATGGCTACCTATCCCCTGGTGGCTCATAAAGAAACGCCAGATGCCATAAAAGGCGGGAGGAAATATCTTGCCTATACATTAACCGCAGGTGTAGTTATCCTTTTAGCTTCAGCGATTATTTATAGCTTGACCGGGACTCTTGATTTTAAACCTGGTGGATATTTAGCAGGCCATGCATCGGCTGATATGCTCCGATTTCTTTTTGTAGCCTTAATTATGGGTTTTGGTGTAAAGGCAGCAATTATGCCCTTACATGAATGGCTGCCTACCGCTATGGTTGCTCCTGCGCCTGTTAGTGCCTTGCTTCATGCCGTGGCAGTAGTGAAGGCGGGTGTGTTCGGTGTATTAAGGGTTATCCTCTATGTCTTTGGCCCAAATCTTCTCCATGACATGGGACTCTGGTTGATATTAGCCTATTTTGTATCCTTTAGCGTAATCGTTAGCTGTTTTTTTGCTTTAGCGCAGGATAACTTAAAGAGGAGGCTTGCCTTCTCAACAATAAATAACCTTGCCATCATCATCTTGGGTGCAGCTCTCCTTTCTACTAGCGCTATCAAAGGAGGGATGCTTCATATGGCCTACCACGGCTTTATGAAGATCACCCTGTTTTTCGTTGCTGGTGCCATCTATGTGAAGACGCATAAAGAAGATGTGAGTGAGCTGGATGGATTGGGCAGGCAGATGCCTCTCACCCTCGGTTCATTTGCCATCGGAGCTATGGGGGTGGCTGGAATACCTCCTGTCTGTGGGTTCATAAGTAAATGGTATTTATGCCTCGGTTCTCTTGAGGCGAAAGAGATCGTCTTTCTTTTTGTCTTCCTTACCAGCGCCCTCTTGGATGCAGCATTCTTCTTCCCTATAGTGTACAGTTCTTTCTTTAAAAAGCCGAAGGGAGATGTAAACCCACATTTTGATGAGGCATCTATGTTTATGGTAATTCCCCTTATGGCAACGGCTATTGCCTCTTTGATATTGGGGATTTTTCCTAATGCCTTTGTGCATTTCTTTGAGATAGCTACCCTTGCTGTACGGAGCGTATTAGGAAGTTAAGCAATAATAGGAGGCTTAGCAATGAATGAAGAAGGAGAAGAAAAAATGGTGTTAACCCATGCACCTGTGCCGGGATATAAGAAAGTTTTTACTATAGTTTTAACAATAGCTGCTATATACCTTGCATTAATCCTTTTGAATACTTTTTGAGAAATGAAGGAGAATGAGATGGATAAAAAGTATTTTTTTGATAAACTTGAAAATGTTAAAAAATTTTTGCGGGTATTTTGGATATTGCTATTATTACTCCTTGTCATTGACTTCTTCATCAATAAACATCCTATTTTCCCATGGGAAGGCTGGCCTGAGTTTTATGCGACTTTTGGATTTGTCGCCTGTGTATGCCTCGTTTTGGCAGCAAAATACATCCTGCGCCCTCTCGTAAAGAGAAAAGAGGATTACTATGATTAGTACGGTTCCACCTGCGGCGATATTTATCTTCGGGGCATTGCTCATCCCGCTTTTAAAGGGAAGACTGAAGAGTATATATCTTTTGTTGTTGCCTGTTGTTAGCTTCATAAACCTGCTCAATATACCTGAAGGCACACATTGGGTAGTCAGATTTCTTGATTATGAGCTTGTCTTTGGCAGGATTGACAGGCTCAGTTTGCTTTTTGCGTATGTATTCCATTTAATATCTTTTATAGCAATACTTTATGCCATTCATGTAAAAGACGATTTACAACATGTTGCAGCCGTCATTTACGCCGGGGCTTCTTTAGGTGTCATTTTTGCAGGAGACCTATTTTCCCTCTTTGTCTTCTGGGAGATTATGGCAATAACCGCGACATGTCTTATATGGACTCGGAGGACAAAAAGATCGATCGCTGCAGGATTTAGATTTCTTTTAGTCCATATTTTTGGGGGTGTCTGTCTTCTGGCAGGCATACTCATAAATTTACAGAATACAGGCTCTATAGAGTTTGGGTATATAGGATTAAATGGATTGGCAACTTATCTCATATTTATTGGTTTTGGTATCAATTGTGCATGGCCAGGACTCCACGCATGGCTTATCGATGCCTATCCAGAGTCAACTGTTACAGGAACAGTATTTCTGAGTGCTTTTACTACTAAGTGCGCGATTTATGCCCTTGCAAGAGGTTTTCCTGGTACTGAGGCTCTTATATGGATAGGGGCAATAATGACGGCATTTCCCATCTTTTATGCTGTCATCGAGAATGACCTAAGGAGAGTGCTTTCCTACAGTCTCATTAACCAGATAGGATTTATGGTGGTTGGAATTGGAATAGGCACGCAATTATCTATAAATGGTGCTACTGCTCATGCCTTTGCTGACATTCTTTTTAAGGCACTTCTCTTCATGGCTATGGGAGCTGTTATGCACCAGACAGGAAAGATTAACGCCACTGATCTTGGCGGATTGTATAAGACCATGCCGCTGACATGTATATTCTGTATTGTAGGAGCTGCTTCAATTTCTGCTTTTCCTCTCTTCAGCGCTTTCTGCACCAAATCAATGGTTATTGAAGCAGTTGCCCTGGGAGACATGAAGATTATATGGTTTATTCTGCTGTTTGCATCAGCAGGCGTCTTCCATCATGCAGGTATTAAAATTCCTTATTTTGCGTTCTTCTCCCATGACTCCGGTATAAGGGCAAAGGAGCCTCCCCTTAACATGCTCCTTGCCATGGGGATTACTGCCTTTTTGTGTATTTTTATTGGTATAGCCCCCGGGGCCCTTTACAGCATCCTTCCTTATTCAGTTGATTATGTGCCATATACAGCAGCACATGTAACGGCTTCTTCCCAGCTACTTTTCTTCTCTGCGTTAGCCTTTACTCTCCTCATACTTTCTGGAATCTATCCAGCAGAAATAAGGGCTATCAATCTTGATAATGACTGGTTCTATAGAAAGGCGGGGGTTGCTTTTTTTAGGTTCTGCAATATGCCCTTGAATAGCTTCAGACTCAAGGTGCAGGAAGTCCTTTCCAGAGTGGTTAATTCCGTTGTAAGATTAAGCAGGGACCCCCTCTTTATTCCTGAGTTAGCAATAAGATATTTCCATCTGAAGACTGCACAGATATTTGTTCCAAAAGCCGAACCCCCGGGTACAACAGGAAAACTTGCTGAATTGGAGTTCAAATTCATGCGGCTTCAAAAAATAAGGGAAAGTGGAAGAGAATATGGCGCAGACATACCCAGTAGCCCTATAGGTGTGGGAGTTCTTTTATCCTTTGTCTTAATATTCTTTTATGTTTTGATCTACCTGCTGTTCTGAAAAGAGAACCTCATTCAATCATCGTTATTAGCCTAATGAAAATCAGAGAAAGAGTAGGGCTCTCTCCTAAGAAGATGGGTGCGTTCCATCTCCATCATCTTGGACAGATATTGACTAACACTCTTTCTGATATCTACGCAGGTTATCCCAAAAAACTTTTCAGGATACTCTTGAATCTCCTTGAAAATACTAACTACCTCTGGTACACTTATCTCCACTTTCATGGGCGATTTTCCTCTCTTTCTAGGTTTTGTGCTAAAACCCTTTTAAAGGAAAAGCATCTTTTTCCTCATCCCTTTTAGGATTTATGCAAAATATTTTACACTCCCGAGATGTAAGGTTTTTGGTGGTGTCCGTTGTCAGTGGTCAATTGTGTTTGTATATCCAAATACTTAGACGAAGTACTGGAATGTCAGTGCCTTCGTTGCTATTTGGTTGAAATGATTGATTTTTTGGTTTCATGCAACGAATCCACCTAAGGCGGAACAACTATCAACGGACACCACCCAAATTTCCAAGGAGAAATTAAATGGAAGGCATACAGAGTTTGTATATGTACCTTTTGATTGTTTTTTTTCTTATCTGTTCAGGCTTTTTTTCTGGATCTGAGACAGCTTTTCTCTCATTGAGTAAGTTACGGGTGAAACAACTGGGAAAAGACAAGCCCAACATAGGGAAAGGGATTGAAAAAATATTGAAGGAGCCAGATCAGCTTATAGGCACTCTCCTGGTAGGCAATAATATAGTTAATATTGCTGCTACGGCAGCGGCTACAGCAATTGCAATTTCCATATTCGGGAAGGAAGGGATATTTATTGCAACTGTGTGCATGACTCTTATCCTGTTGATCTTCTCTGAGATTACTCCCAAAACCTATGCAGCTTACAACGCCATGAAATTTTCCTTAGTAGCCATCTATCCTGTCCGTTTTTTTATTGTCCTTTTTCATCCAATTGTGTGGGTAACTTCAAGGATTTCCCATTTTCTATTGCTTATAATGGGCCAAAAGGGGAAATCACGCTGGTCGCCTATAACTGAAGAAGAAATTGAGACTCTGATAGAGGTGGGCGAGGAAGAGGGAGCCTTTGAACCTAGAAAGGGAAGAATGCTTGCGGGTATATTTGACTTAACCGATTTGACTGTTGAAGATTTAATGGTTCCTGTAAACGACATTGTTTCTATTGAAGTAAGTATGGGGTTAGATGAAATTGAAAGGGTAATTACGGAAAATGAGTTTTCGCGGTACCCGGTTTATGAAAAGGATATAAATAATATCCTTGGCTATCTTCATGTTAAAGATTTTTTTAAGGGGAAGAACAGGCCTGATTTAGCTATTAAGGATATCATCCGTCAACCTCTCTTCATCCCGGAGACAAAGGTCGTTTACGTCCAGCTTCTGGATTTTCAAAAAGAGAGGGCACACATGGCATTTGTTGTAGATGAATACGGGAATATAAGGGGTATTGTAACCATGGAAGACATCATAGAAGAGATTACAGGTGAGATATATGATGAATCTGATCTAATAAAGAGTCCCTACGTGTTACAAAAAGACGGTTCAATCCTAATTGAAAGTGACATAAAAATTAGGGATGTTAACAGGTTATTGACTATCTCATTGCCGGAAGAGGACAATCCTACCCTGGGGGCTCTAATATTGAAGGAGATGGGTAGAATTCCTGAAGAGGGTGAAGAATTGACCATAGACCGCTATAGGATAAAGATATGTACAGTTGAAGATCGCTCAATAGGAAGGGTACGGATTAAAAAGGAAGAGACAGGAGTCTCCGAAAATGAAGATTAACTAAAGGAGTAATATATAAAGAGTGGAAAACTTGCGAACACTTCAAAGAAGGGAGGGTGTATTATGATCGTCCAATGGGGGGGATACTGTGGTTGGAATATGGGGCCTGGCATGATGGGGAGCTGGGGAATAGGATGGCTGGGCATGATCTTTATGTTAGTCTTTTGGTCATTGGTTATTATTGGTCTGATTTTCCTCATCAAGTGGCTGATTCAGACAACAGGCAGCGGAAAAGACCTTGCCCCATACGGTTCCAGAGCACTTGATGTCCTCAAGGAAAGGTATGCACGGGGTGAGATCAGCAAGGAGGAGTTTGAGGAAAAGAAGAATGACCTGATAAAATAACAGCGGGCTTAAGCCTGCTGTTGAGTGAGTTTCAGCCCTGCAAGGAAGGCTTCGTTACAGGCTGAAACTATTTTATGCTTCCCCTTTCCGGCAAATCTGGAATTAATCTCCTCCAGAATTGACTCTTTTGATATCAATCCCGATGCAGCTACATAGGCACCAAGCATGACCAGATTGGTATTCATTATACTGCCCAGCTTTGTTGCTTCCTCTATTGCGGATACATACCTAATGTCCGCGTCATTTCTCTTCACTTTGTTTCCCTCATTCATTCCTGTGGACTCTATCAACATCAAGCCGCCAGGTTTAACCCTGTTTTCAAAATCCGGGATTCTCGAGGCCCCTAGAACCATTACACAGGAGCTTCTGTATATCACCGGTGATGAAATTCTTTTATGTGAGAACATAACGCAGCACTCACTTTCTCCTCCACGCATCATGGTCGCATAGCTGGGAAACCATGCCACATTTTCAAACTCCTTGAGGGCAGCTTTAGCCAGCATGTCTCCTATGGTTACAATGCCCCATCCTCCGATCCCGGCTATGAGTAATTCTCCTTTGTTAGCATCTTTACGCTCCATGACTCCTCCTTCTGAATCAGTCTTTTATCCTCAATCGTGAGAATCTACATTTTTGAATTCGCCAAGGGGATACTCGGCTATAACTTTTTCTTCTACAAACCTCATTGCGTCTAACGGTTCCATACGCCAGTTCACTGGACAAGTGGTCAATATCTCTACAAAGCCGAGTCCTGTTCCGTTTGCCTGCTTTTGGAGCGCAGATTTTATGTATTTCTTCGTGCGTTGGTAGTTGGCAAAGCTGTTTAGCGCCCCACGGGCACTGTAGGCAACTCCTTTTATTGTAGCCAACATCTCCGGTACATGAAGTGGATATCCATGTGTTGCGCCACTCCTTCCCTCCGGAGTAGTCGTTGTCACCTGACCCATGAGGGTTGTAGGTGCCATCTGTCCCCCGGTTGTTCCATAATTGGTGTTATTGAGCATAAATATTGTAATTTTGTCCCCTCTGGCAGCCGAATTTACCAGGTATCCCGCCCCGATGGCCGCACAGTCGCCGTCACCCTGTATCGTAAAGACAATAACGTCATCATAGTTGGCTTCTTTTATCCCCTTAGCCACGGAAGGGGCAGATCCGTGGGCACATAGGGACATATCTATCTTTCCTGCGAAAAAGCCCATACCTGCACAGCCCACACCAATGACAACCACAGACTTTCGAATCATTCCGAGTTCCTCCAGTACCTCGGTCACAAGCTTGCATGCCAGTGGGCTCCCGCAACCGGGACAGGATGGCAGTGGAAAGGGGAGCTTATAATCTGAATGCCCATAAATCTTTTCTTTATTCACAGAATCGGCTTTGTTATTCATATCAACCTTTTTACCTCCTCGAAAATGGTCTCTGGAAAGATCATCCCTAATTCTCCAGCAACATGCCTGGAAGACATCCCTAAAAACGAAACAAGGCTTTTGTCCTCAACACCCAGCCATACATCCTCCAATAGCTGGCCCATACTGTCTTCAACCACCAAGAACCTGCAACCCTGAGATGCCTTTTGTTTTAACATATCATAGGGAAATGGCCAAAGGGTTATGGGCTGGATCGTGCCTACCTTCAGCCCCTCGCTGCGGGCCATATTTACGGCCTCCTCGCAACAACGGGCCACGTACCCATACGATATCAGGAGTAATTCAGCATCTTCTGCCTGATATGTTCTGAACCTTACTTCAGATTCAGTTATCTTCTTATATTTTTCGTGAATCTGCTCAATGATGGTTTTATAAATAGGGGGTATGAGTCCCCTGGTTGAATGGATATGATCGAATTTGCCTCCTTTCTTGTCTATACCTTTCAACGCCCAATCCTTTGGAGGTAATGGGCCGAAATCCAGAGGCGTTACATCGGTATACTCGGCTATCTGGATAAGTATACCGTCTGCCAAAACTACTGTAAGGATGCGATACTTATCTGCCAGGTAAAAGGCAAGCTGCATCAGGTCATGACATTCCTGAACCGATGAAGGGGCAAGAACAATGGTCTTATACCCTCCCTGTCCGCCTCCTCGGGTAGCTGACAGATAATCGGTCTGGGCATGACGGGTGGTGCCCTGACCAGGGCCACCTCTTTGAACATTTACAACAACGCACGGCAATTCACAAAAACTTATATGAGATAATATCTCCTGCATCAATCCCCAGCCCGGGCTTGCCGTAGATGTCATTACCCTGACTCCTGCAGCAGCAGCCCCAAAGACCATAGAGGCAGAGGACGATTCACTCTCAGCCTGTACGAAACGCCCTCCTCTTTTTGGCAATTCACGGGCAAAAAACTCTGTTATCTCGTTTTGTGGCGTAATAGGATAGCCAAAAAAATGCAGACATCCCGCGTTCAAAGCCCCACGTCCTACAGCCTCGTAGCCATGAATAAACACCTTTCCCCCCATATTTGTCCTCCTTAAATGCGTTAAAAGAAGAATTGCAGCAATTTCAACAATTTTCGATTTGCATACCTTCCAGGTATTAAGATATGTCATTCCGCATCATTTGCAGAATATTGTATTCGAACATAGTTTGAAATATTTCAATTGTCAATGCAGAAAATTATAAAAATCTTTTCCCCTTGACTTCACCTTTCACCGGATGCTATATTTTTAGAGTATTTAATAGGATTTGGAGTTAAATATCAGATTCTATTTTCTTGCTGAGATGGGTTATGAAAAGAAGAACCACGAGACAGATTTCGATAGGCAATGTTAAAATCGGTGGTGGTGCTCCGATTTCGGTTCAATCCATGACCAATACCGACACAAGGGATTACCTGTCTACCATCTCCCAGATCCGTCGATTGGAATCGATAGGGTGTGAGATCATAAGGGTTGCCGTTCCAGACATGGAAGCAGCAGAGAAACTGGGGGAAATAAAAAAGGGTATAAGTATACCCCTCATAGCCGATATCCATTTTGATTATAGATTGGCCCTTAGGGCTGTCGAAGAAGGGGTTGATGGCCTGAGGATCAATCCAGGGAACATTGGTGGAAAAGCTAAGATTAAATCTGTGGTGGAGGCGGCTAAAGAAAGAAAAATACCGATAAGAATAGGGATCAATTCTGGCTCGATAGAAAAAAAGCTCCTTTCCAAGTATGGTCATCCTACTCCTCGGGCTATGGTGGAAAGCGCACTAAGCAATATCAATATGCTTGAATCTTTGAACTTCCATGATATTAAAGTCTCCTTAAAGGCGTCTAATGTCATTGATACTGTTGAGGCTTATAGATTAATGTCGGAAAAGGTTGACTATCCCCTTCACGTAGGTATCACAGAGGCAGGAACATCCTTTTCTGGAACAATAAAGTCATCTATAGGTATTGGCATACTACTGAATGAAGGGATAGGGGATACTATTCGTGTATCATTGACAGCTCCTCCTGTGGAGGAAGTCCGAGCTGGATATGAGATTCTCAAGGCATTAGGCCTCCGCTATCGAGGTATAAACCTCATATCATGCCCTACTTGTGGCAGGTGTGAGATCGACCTGATTAATTTGGCCAATGAGATTGAAGGGAGATTAACTCATATTACTATGCCCTTAAATATAGCTGTCATGGGTTGTGTAGTCAACGGGCCTGGCGAAGCCAGAGAGGCAGATATCGGGATTGCCGGTGGGAAGGAGACTGGTATTTTATTTAAGAAGGGCAGGGTAGTTAAAAAGATAAAAGAGATAGAGTTTGTCGATGTATTTGTTCAGGAAGTAGAAAAAATGATTAACAACGGACGACGGTAAACGGCGAACGGTAAGCGGTAAACGGACTATGCGTTATTCGAGAATGTTAATTCCAACTTTAAAAGAAGACCCGACAGAGGCTGAGGTGGTGAGCCATAAACTGATGCTTCGGGCTGGGATGATTCGGAAACTGGCAGCAGGGATTTACTCCTACCTGCCTCTTGCCAAAAGGACATTCAACAAAGTGGAACAGATAATCCGGGAAGAGATGAACAGGGCAGGGGCTCAAGAGGTAACCCTTCCCAGCGTTCAGCCTTCTGATATTTGGCAGGAGAGCGGAAGATGGGACATCTATGGGAAAGAACTTTTGAGGTTCAAGGATCGGAATGATCGTGATTTCTGTCTTGGCCCTACCCATGAAGAGGTAATTACCGATTTGGTCAGAAGGGAGATAAAGTCTTACCGTCAATTACCCTTGATCCTATACCAGATTCAAACCAAGTTTCGCGATGAGATACGCCCACGTTTCGGGTTAATGAGGGGCAGAGAGTTTACCATGAAGGATGCCTACAGCTTTGATATCGACGAAGGTGGTGCGGAAGAGAGTTATAACCGAATGTTTCAGGCATATAACCGAATATTTGAGAGATGTGGACTGGAATTTAGGGCAGCAGAGGCAGACTCCGGGGCAATTGGCGGGAGCTTTTCCCATGAATTTATGGTTATGGCAGACTCAGGAGAAAGTGCAATTGTGAGTTGTTATTCCTGCAATTATGCTGCAAATGTGGAGAAGGCAGAGGCGAGACACTCCAATCTCACTTTCCAAGAGAAAGAATCAGCACTTCCAAAGGAGGTTCAGAAGGTTCATACACCGGACAGGAAGACGGTGGAAGATGTTACGGGTTTCTTAAAGGTAAATCCCAAAGACCTTGTTAAAACCCTTGTATATGAAACCGATAAAGGGGCTGTTGCTGTACTGGTCAGGGGTGACCATGAGATCAACGAGGTTAAGCTGAAAAACCTCCTTGGCTGTAATTACCTGAATCTTGCCCAGGATGAAATAATCAGGGAAATAACCCATGCTCCAATAGGGTTTGCTGGGCCTGTCGGTTTGAGAACAAAGATAGTTGCTGATAATGCCGTTTCTGAGATGTCCAATTTTATCACAGGGGGAAATGAAAAGGATATCCACCTTATCAATGTAAATATCAGGGATTTCAAAGTCGACATCTTTGCTGACCTGAGAATAGTCACGAAAGATGATCCATGTCCCAGATGTAATGGAAAGCTGAGATTCAGCAGAGGGATTGAAGTTGGACACGTCTTTAAGCTAGGCACCAAATACAGTGAGGCTCTTGGGGCAACCTTCCTGGATGCTCATGGAAAGGAGCAATTGATCGTAATGGGTTGCTACGGCATTGGAGTGGGTAGGACAGTGGCTGCTGCTATTGAACAGAATCACGATGATAATGGTATTCTCTTTCCGATCCCTATAGCCCCTTTTCGGATATTGATTTTACCTGTTAACATGAATCAAAAAGAGGTAAAGGATGCATCTGAGGACATATACCTCTCCCTTAGTGAGAGGGGCTATGATGTGCTTTTTGACGATCGTGAAGAGAGCCCTGGGATAAAATTTAAAGATGCTGACCTTATAGGCATACCCATTCGTCTGACTATTAGCAGCAGAACCCTTAAAAATGGTATGATGGAACTGAAGCTAAGAAAGACGGGAGAGGTTATTATGGTTAAGAAAGAAGATGTCGTGGCTGAGGTGGGTAGACGTCTTAATGGAGAGTAGTTTAATATAGAATTGGCTTTTTGTGGACATGAAAGTTATCAATAATTCCCATTCCCTTACCCACGTATAGGATTTAGCCCTGCCCTAATCAGGGAAAAGAAAGGAGCTATATCTCCATCAAAGGTGATCTCGCCCAGGAACCAGTCCATGCCTATTTAAATAATCTACAGGAAAACTTTCACCTTGTCAATGATTGGCTTTTCGTACCGGAACTCCGATATAAGGATCAAAAACAGTTATGGCGTCACAAATAGATTCGCCGGAGTTATGTGAATGAATTAGGGAGGCGAGAGTCCAGTGTATTTGGTATAAATCGAGGTGCGGGTGACTCCCAGTTCTTGGGCCGTTTTGTGGACAGGAACATCCACCAGCATGATCA
>Ga0210056_1001139_pt1 | contig 23065 bp, 27 predicted proteins | sample CryGeyCG2014_080_2_FD_183965 | JGI IMG/M metagenome (GOLD analysis project Ga0210056, IMG submission 183965) | Groundwater microbial communities from aquifer - Crystal Geyser CG07_land_8/20/14_0.80 (SPAdes) (version 2) | ecosystem: Environmental > Aquatic > Deep subsurface > Groundwater | place... | reverse complement strand
CGTCTGTAGCGTATGCCTATGGGAGTTCTAACTGGGGACTTGTATATGATGGTACTGCAACTGCATTAGCAAAGGCTTATGGAGAACTGCTCCTTGAAGGCATTAAGAGAAATTGGGTTAAGTGGTCTAATATAGGTAGTCTGGACTTCACAATTTGGAAGGATAACATTGCTGGAGAACATCCTCTTGATTGGAAAGGTTGGGTCTATGCTATCAAGAAGTTAAGGGATAAAATTGTTGTCTATGGAGAAAATGGAGTTTCACTTCTTACTCCTGTTGGTCCTGCCTATGGATTGAACACAATTTATAGGATTGGATTAAAGGGAAAACATGCTGTAACTGGAGATGATACCAAGCACTTTTTTATAGACAGAGATGGGAAGTTAATTAAACTAACAGACTCAATAGACATTTTGGATTATTCTGAGTACTTATCTACTCTCTATAGTTCCATAGTAATGTCTTATGATGCATTGAACAATCTGGTTTATATTTGTGATGGAGATAAGGGATATGTTTTTGATGTCTCTGGTAATAGTCTTGGGGAGTGTCAAGGTAATATAACTGGAGTTGGATATCAGTCAGGTACACTTTATATTACAGCTCCTGCAGCTATCATTACTGATCCTTTTGAAATCTGTACAGATATCTATGACTTTGGAACAAGAAATGGAAAGACAATTCATTCTCTTGAATTTGGGACAGACTTAACAACAGGACTTTATGCTTCAATAGATTATAGAAGAGATAAAGCAACTGGATTTTCTCAGACTCCTTGGTATACTGTTTGGAAGAATGGAATGGTTCCAATAAATGCTTATGGAAGAGAGTTTAGGTTTAGAGTAAAAACTTTAATTTACGAACAGTTTAACCTTGATTACATTCTTATAAATGGGGTTCAAGATGCCTATTAACGGAACAGTGTATAGAATATTAGCTCCACAGATTCCAATGTTTTGGGAAGCAATTAAATTCGCTTGTGTTAAAGCAGATGAAGTAGATACTGAGCAAAGGCCAGCCTATTTTAATGAGTTGTTGCATGCTTTACTTAGTGATAAAGCACAGTGTTTTATTTCCTTAGATAATAATAGAAGGTTAATAAGGATTGCAATTACTAGGATTATTACTGATAAAATTACTTTAGTTAAAGAGTTGCTAATTCAGTGTCTTTATTCAATAGAAGGAATGGATGATGAAACACTGCAATATGAGTGGAAAATACTACAGCAATTTGCTGATAAAGAGAAGTGTAAAAATGTAATTTTCAGTTCTCGTAATCATAGAGTTTGGGAACTTGGTAGAAATATAGGAGCAAAAGAAAGATATCGAAGTTTTGTTATTAGTATAGGAGATAAGTAAGATGGAAAGCAACAGTGTAAGTGGATTGTTGTCGAATCTAAGAATTCTAGAATGTGGCAACTTTATGAACTTTGAGGATTTGAGGTATTATAATGAGAGTTTATAGTTGTTGTGTATATGAATGGGATGCGGATAAGCAGAAGTATAAGATGGTTTCTTCTGAGTCTGAAGAATATTATGGGAAGGTTGTATTATGTAAGGGTGGTGGTGGTGGAGATCAAACAACAACAGTTCGATATGCTCCTTATATTGAGTCGAAACATGACAGTTTCTTAACTATTGTTCAGAGTAAGAGAGCAGCAGTAATAGATAATTCCCCTTTTACAAATTATGAAGATATAGAAGTTGATGATGCCTTTTTTGGAGCAGGTTATACTATTGCTTCGTTTCCAAGTCTTTATGATATGTATGGAAAGTTTATGGCAGGACTTGATATAGAAGTCCTATGGAGTCAGGAGTTTGAAGACACTATAAATGCTCCAGTAGTTAATGATTTAGTATCTGCTGAAGCAGCTTTATTGGATGATGAGATCAAAGAAACTTCTATACCAAGACTTCAGATTGGGATGAGAGATATAGGTTCTGTTATGAGTAGTACGTTTGTTACAGGAAAAGCTCTGATTGAAGATACTAGAGCAAAGACGATTGCGAAGTTCTCAGCAGATTTAAAATATAGACTTATTCCTGTGGTAGAACAGCGTTGGCAAACACATTTAGATTGGAACAAACAAGTTGTTGCAATATACTCTGAAATTATGAAGTTCTATTTCTCTGCAAAGACAGATGTTGATGAAACTAATTACGCTATGGCTGCAAAAAACAAACTATGGCCGTTTACAGTTCTGGATTTTGAACGAGCTGCTTTAGGCGCCTTGCAAGGAGCCGTGAATGAGAAGAAAGACGTGGCTGGTGCCTCAACGACGGCAAAAGTTTTAAGCGGCGCTTTAAGTGGGGCTGCAATGGGGGCTATGGTTGGCAGCGCCTGGAATACTCCAGCAGTGGCAGCAACTGCTACAGCACCTGCCGTTCCAGCATCAGCTGCAGGTTCTATGTGGGGTGCAGGTACGGGTGCTGCTCTTGGGATAGCGTCTGCTTTAACTTACTAAGGTGAATTATGGGTAGTTCTTCAGGTGGGGGTGGTGGAGTAAAGACAACACGTTATGCTCCTTACATAGAAGCTAAGCATGATGCTATGTTAAATGTAACTGCAAGCTATAGTACAACTGCACTTCTTGCTTCTCCTTATAGTAACTATACAGATGTAGAAGTTGATGATGCCTTGTTTGGACTTGGTTATCTAATTACCAGTTATCCTTCCCTTTATGATATGTTTGGTAAGTTTATGGCAGGATTTGATGTTGAGACTCTCTGGTCTTCTTTGTTTCCTACACAGATGAATAAAACTGAATTACAAGATACAATAGATGCTCAAATGCAGTTGTTTGATGATGCTCTCAAAGTAAATGAAGTTCCAAATCTTAGCACTATAGCAAGAGATACAAACTCTGTTCAAAGTAGTACTTTTATAATAGGGAAAGCTAATATTGAGAGTTATAGAACTAAAACTTTTTGTGAAGTTAGTGCAGATATAAAGTTTGCTATTTTAACTCTTATAAATCAGAAGTGGACAGAGTACTTAAATTGGAGTAAGGAAGTTATTGCTTATTATGCTTTTAACTTAAAGTTTTATTTTTTGGCACAATTTGGTATAGATAATGCTAATACTACCTTTGATGTTAGAGATAAGCTATGGCCTTTCACAGTTTTAGACTTTGAGCGAGCTGCTCTCGGAGCATTGCAGGGAGCAACCTATCAGAAAACAATAGCTCCAAGAGAAAGATCGTTGATTTCTAAGGCATTGCTTGTTATGAGTTATACAGTTAATGGCGTATATATTGGCGCTTCTATTGGTGGGCCACTAGGAGCGATTATTGGAGGGGTTATTGGTTTTATTGTAGGAATTGCAATGGTTTTGTTTGAATAGAGATATATCAACTATTGATATATCTGTTTGAAAAGGAGACAAGATAATGCCAGAGAATTATTTAGATATGTTATACGGAAGAAAAAGAAAATATCCTTATGACTTAAGAAGTTATGAAGGATATACTATTCCACGAGAGCTTATTCCTTCTGTAGATGAAGCAGCTACACCTCCTACTACTCCAACAAATGTCCTTGCTACCTTACCTCAGAATGAACTACGAATACCCAAAATCTATGATGAGAATGAAGTTGCTGAACCTATGATAGGTAAAATGCCAGTTAATACATTTGCTCAACTTGCTGGAATAGCAGCTCATGCTCTTGATCCTCAAGGATTTGGTGGAAGATTAGGTGCTGGAGTAGCAAATTTTGCCTCCTTTCAAGAGCAGCAAAAAGGGCTGAATCAATTAAGAAAACTTCAGATGTTAAAGGCAGTGAAGGATTTGCAACCTAATGCTCTTGATGTGTACAAGACCAAAAGAGAACAAATTGGACTTCGCAGAGAGATTTTAGCTTCAGCAAATGATCCAACTTCTTATGCTAATAGTCTTGAAGAGATGAAAAGCATTGGTATTCCTACTGATGATATGCCTAAACCAGAAAGTTTTATCTCTACAGATGAAACCGGAAAGAAAATGTTCAATGAAGATTTGTTTAATAGATACAAAGAAAATAGTATTGCAACTGCTGAGCAAATAAGTATTAGAGGAAAAGCAGATTTTGATAAAGTAAATGTATATTTACCTGATGGAAATTCCCTTGTTTTTTATCATGATAAGAAGAAAGGGACATTTGATCCTGTAAAAGCAACTGGTATTAAAGGCGCAACTATCATAAAACCTTCTGAAAGAGGTAGAGGTACTCCTGGGCAACAAACTTATGAGTATCTTACGAGGTCTAAGAAAGAAGGAGGATTGGGACTTACTCCTTCAGAAGCAAACAAAGAAATTGAGAGGCAGAAGCTATTAGGGAAGTATCCTCCTGGAGTACCATTAGTTTCAACTATTGGACCTGAGGGTGTACCTATTTATACTCCACGATCAGAAGCTGTAGGAAAGGAAGTTCCAGCTTCAGTAGGAAAGAAGCCAAAACCTACTGTGGCTCAATTAGCTGAGTGGGAAGCAAACATTCAGAACCCTAAAGATGATACAGTTGATCTTTCGGCGTACGTAGAGGCATTCAATACTTATGCAGATACGCCTTATATTTATACTATGAAAAGAGAGTATACTACAGGCAACCTTTTGAAGAACAGATATCTTGGATGGGAGACAAAGAAATATGAGAAAGTTCCTCTTCCAAAGGTTAGGACTAAGCAGGGACAACTTTATCAGCTTAAACTGAGCGACATTCGTGAAAGTATGAGAGCATCAGGAAAATCTTTTGATGAAGTTCTTGTAGATGCTATGAAAATGGGAGTAAGATAGATGAATATTTATGAGAAAGCTGAAGAATCAAATTCTCCTCCTTTTGATGTTGTAGTTCCTAAAGGGGTAAGTCCAGAGGATTATGCAAAAGATTTAGTATCAGGTAAAATTGCTATTCCTAGTAAATCTATTCTTAGCAAACCTGTAAACATATATGATCTTACTCGGTTTAAGCCGAGTAAAAATGTTCTAAGGAAGCTAGCTTCTGTTGAGAAATTTGGTATTTATGATTCTCCTGGAATACATAAAAGAGAACTTTCTTGGAGACAAGGAACAAAGGAAGATCGGTATCCTCAAATTATAGCTGGACCAAAAGAAGCAGAGAAAAGACTGAAGCAAAATATTGTTAGACTTGATACACTCAGCAAAAAACGGAAGACTCCTAAGATAGTAAAAGAACATAATGAGCTACTAAGTATAGTAAGAAGACAGGCATTTAACTTAGAGAAATACCCAGAAGGAGTTGCAGAATATCCAGAGACTCTTCTTCAGAAAGGAGTAAAAAGTGTTGGTCTAGATAAGACCTTTGGAATGGATATTGAGACAGCTAACAAACGGAGGCGTCAACTGGAGAGAGCTAGAGCTGAAGTTCAGAAAGTAGGTGGAAGAGTTGAAGGACCAAGACTTTTAGAACAGGGTGCAAGAGCATTTACTAATTCATTTTTAGCTCATATTCCTGAAGCAATAACAGGTGCAATCGGTGAGACTTATTATGAACCTAAGACAATAGGTGAGAAGATTGTTGCTGGTGCTGGGGATCTTCTTGGCTTTGTTATTGGTGCTCCTGGGAAGATTACTAGTGGAGTTTTTAGAGCAATAGAGAAAATTGCTCCTTGGACAGTTATAAAAGGAAGTGAGAAACTAGCAGAACGAGTAGTAAAATCTGCTGCTAAAGAAGTTCCTGCATTAGCTACAGGATTTGCTTCAAGTGCTATTGGAGAAGCAATGTCTCAGGGAAGTGTTAAGGATGCCTTGTCAGTTCTATATGATAGAACTAAGGCTGGAGCAACAATGGGAGCTACTTTTGCTGGGGTGAGGGGTATTAGTCCTAAGCCTACTGTAATTGGTTTATTGACTCGTCTAGCTACTGGTATAACTCTGTTAGACTTACAAAATCAAACTGCTCCGTGGGATGAAAGAGATTTGAAGCAGAAGGTCTTTGATTATGGAACTGATATTTTCTTCCTATGGTATGGTTTACCTGAAGCAAAAAGGGATTTAATTCTTAAAGAATGGGAGAGTAGAACTGAAGAAGGTATTTCTAATACTGAAATACGAAAGAGATGGAGAGAAGGGACAGCAGAAGAAAGAGAGGAATTGCTGAAGGAAGTCAATAGAGTGGGTGTTAAGGCTACGATACCAACTGAGGACGTTCAGATAGAACCTGAAGTGAAAGCTGCTGAGCCTACTGCTGCAGTAGAAGAGTTTGAGTTTGTAAGTAAGAAAGGAAATAGATATACTAAAACAAATGATATTTGGTATAATGCTAAGGGTAATAAGGTAAGTAATCCTTACCAACTTAGAGCTCTCGAAAAGGGAAAGGTTATAGTAGTTCCAAGGCCTGTTACAGAAGTTAAGATAGAAGAACCTATTGTTAAGGCAGAAGAACCTATTATTGAGGAAGCTCCTCTTCAAGGAACTAAGAAAGGTAAGCCTTTCAGTACAGAAAGTTGGGCAAAAAGAGCTGCAATAAAAGCAGGAATTCCTATTGAAAAGTTTGAGGTTGTTCCTGTTGAAGGAGGATTTAGATATAGAGAGATTAAGAGAATCTTCAGAGAAGAGCCTGTTGTAGAGAAGCCTGAACCTTCTCCTATAATCCCAGTGGATGAGATGCTTGATATGTCTCCTGAGGTAATTAGAGAAGAGAAAATAGTTAATGAAGAAGAACCTTTGGAGCATCCTCTCCGAATTGCTCCTGTTCCTAAACCTGCGATAGTAAAAGAAGTAACTAAAGTTCTTCCATTAACTAAGGAAGAAAAATTTACTCTTAACAGAATGGGATATTTTGTTAAAGATATAAACAAGATGCCTCCTGAAGAGGGAAGAGAGTTTATTAGGAAAAGAGATGAAATTCTGAAAGCAGAACCTATAACAGAAGAGAAATCTGTAGAAGAACTAACTACTGTTTCTCCTGGGGCAATGTCGGTAGACAAGAGGGAAGGTATAAGTAATTCTGAATTTGAATCTTTACTAAATAAAAGTAAAGCTGATCATAAAAATATGATAGAAGGAAAGCCAAGAGACCCATTAACAAATGTTGAACGGAAAGTCTTGTCTACTGAATTAGGCAGAAGGATAGAACCATCAACAAGAAGTAAAGAAGACATACAGGGCGAAATAGACCAACTGAAACTTGACCTTGAGGAACATAGAAAAGACCTGACAGACAATACTGGCGATGCTGACACTCAAGCAGGCATAAGAGATGAGATAAGAAACGTAAAGGCAGAGATTGCCGACCTTAATAAAGAATTAAAAACTCAACCCAAGCTCAGTGCCCCTGCCATTCTGAAGGCAGAATCTATGGCAGCTGAGAAGGCTAAGATTCAAAGAAAGCCTGTTAATCTCACTACCTTTAAAGGAGACAAAAGTGAGCTTAGTGTTAATATAGAAGTGACAGCAGAAGAACTAGAAAAGATTCTTGCAGATGAGGGTATGCCTTCTGAACTTGAGAGTCTTGAGGAGTTGATTGAACGAGAACAAACAGAACTTGATCTTGAAGAAGGAGAGATTGGTTTACGTTCTCACTTAAAGGATGAAGGAGATGGAAGTTATACTCTTGACTCCCTTGGCTTCCAACAGATATATGAAGCAGGAGCAAAAATACTAAAAAGGTCTCCTACTGCTCAGAATGTAAATAGAATTGGAAGAGCAGTATATCTTCAAGGGTATAGAAAGCTTGGAGAGTTTACAAAAAAGATAAGAGAAATCTCTGGTGAGTCTTGGGATAAAGCTAAGAAATTTGTCAGTCGTGCTTGGCTTGCAGCAAAGAAGTTTAATAAGATGATTGGAGAAAGAGGAAGTATTACCTTAGCTGAATTTGATCCTACTAAAGGACTTATAAATTCTGTTCTTAAAGATATAAGAAAATTAGCAGATGAGTATCTTGGAGAAATTTCTACTAGACTTGGGAATATAGATCCATCCTTAAAGCACACACTAAGAAGATTTGAATTTTATCGAGGAACAAAATTTACTAATCGAGTAGATCGTATATTACCTCTAATTAAAGCTACAGAGAAGATGACAAAAGAGGATAGAAGTAGCTTTGATATTGCTAGAAAGAATGGTGATCCTGTTGAGTTAAAAAGAATTGTTACTAAGTATAAGATTGGAAAGGAATATCATGAACAAAGACTTCTTCATACAGAGATAGAAAAAGAAGCAAGGGATGTTGGTTATAAGTTTAAGCATATTCCTAATCATCATCCTAGAGAAGTAAAGAATGCATCTGGACTTCTTGACTATTTATACAAGACTGATGATTGGACTACCTTTGATTATATAATCAAAAAGAAAGAAGCAGAGTTAAAAAGGTATTTGACTGATGATGAAAAAATTAAGGTCATAAATTCATTGCTTAGAGGATATTCAAGTGGTGAGATTAAATTGTCTATTCCTGGTCAAGTTAAAGCTCGTACTATTAAAACTATTACACCAGAGATAGATAAGTTTTATGCAGACTCTAATAGTGCATTGATTAGATATATCAGTGATATGACAGATGCTATCGAAGCACGAAAGATTTTTGGGAAAGGTACAAAGAAGCAAGCCAGTATAGACTTAAATAATACGATAGGTAGTTATGTACTTAAACTCTTGAAGGAAAGAAGGATTAAGCCAAGTGAAGAACGAGAGATAACTAGAATACTTAAAGCGAGATTTAATGCAGTTAGTACAAGTGGAGTTATAAGTTTATATAAGAATGCTTCTTATATAGATACAATGGGTTCTCCTGTTTCAGCAATTAGACAGATAGGAGACATTGCTTGGTCTTTATATGAAACTGGCCTTATTAGAACAACAAAAAGTGTTGGGAAAGTTGTTGTTGGTTATGCACCATTTACTAAAAAAGATCTTGGAATTGAGAGAATAGCAGCTGAATTTAGTGATATGTCAGCTATTAGTAAAGCTGTAGATGTTATTTTTAACACTATAGGCTTAACCAAAATAGATGCTATAGGTAAAGAGGTACTTATAAGTAGTGTATATGATAAGATATCTAATCAAGCTAAAACAACTAAAGGTAAAATAGAATTAAGGAAAGAATTTAAACCCATCTTTGAGGGAGAAACTGAACAACTAATCCAAGATCTTGAGAATAGTAAAGTAACTGAAAACGTAAAACTTTACTTGTTTAACAAACTTTCTGATATGCAACCAATCTCGCTTTCAGAAGTACCTGAAAAATATTTGGTAGGTGGAAATGGACGTATCTTCTATATGCTTAAAACATTTACTTTAAAGGCTTTTGATATTTTTAGAAGAGAATGTTTTCAAAAGATAAGCACTAAAGGAGAGAGACTTCAAGGACTAAGAAATCTTATAAGACTTACAGCATATTTTTCTGTTATGAATGCTTCTGCAGATATGATTCAGGATCTACTTCTTGGAAGACCTACTGAGCTTAGTGATCTTGTTGTTGAAAATATATATAGATTATTTGGAGCATCAAGATATACTGCATATGGAATAAGCAGAAAAGGACTTGGAACTACTTTAGCAGAACAAATATTACCTCCGTTTAAAGCTATCAATGCAATAAGTCAAGATATAAAAACCTTTGGAGATGAGAAAGGATTTGAGATAACACAATCTATTCCTGTAGTAGGAAAGCTATATTACTGGTGGTTTGGAAAAGGTGCAAAGAAATTAGAGCGAAAACAACATAAAGAGCGTTTAAAAGGTAGTCTAAGAACTCCTGGTAGCCTAAGGAAATAAAGGAGATCAAGTGATGCCTAATTTTAGTAGTCATGATGCTATTCCTCCTTTTGACTGTAATACCAAACAACACCTTTTTCTCCTGTAGGAGATACAAATCTTCTTGTAATCTCACCCCTTTTCATGGCTGTACGCATTACATTATCAAATGCAACTGAATCTACATCCCTCCAGATCATTCCCATTAACTGTTGCTCTGATATTGCTTTCCTTGCATTTATTATTTGTACTACTGTTTCAACCTCATTTGAAATCAAGGATTTCCCTACTGCTTTAAAGGCATTGCCCATAGACTTTTCAACTTCTTCTATATTCTTTATTGCTTTAGTTATATCATTCCAAGTTATAATCAAATCACTTGATCTGGAAACAGATAGAAGCATTGCAACTTTAAGTATTGTTGCAGGCTTTCTTGAATACCAAGCATTAAATGAATTATCTTTACATAGTCTATTCTCATCTTGATCTTCATACTTGTCATACCAACTTGTCCATTGTCTTCTCACTTCTATATCCATAGTAAAGGTTCCAGATAATCTACTTATAAGATACAAGTCCTTCCTTAGTTTTCCTTCAAGTATTCTATCTTCTTCAGTTTTTTCTGGTATAGCCTCCTTTCTCTTTCTTTTATCTGCCCATATAAATAATATTCTTGAAGTAAAGCCCTCTCCAATAGCAGATGCTGGTAAGGAAGTAGCTAAACTTGTTGGTGTAGTTGCAGCAATAATTGTAAGAAAAGAAGGAGGTAAGTTATTAGTTCCACTATGTTTGGTTCTATATTTCCATGATTTGAGACAGTCATAGAGAGTTGTAAGGATAGTAAGCATCCTTGTATTCTCTTTTTTATCTCCTAAGAAGGATTCAAATTCTTTTGATACAATATAAATAGAAGAATGTCTATGTATCGTTCCATCTTTTAATGGATCATCTATTGCACTGTTTTCTAAGTCATCAAATAGAGCAGGTATTGTAGTTGCATCAGCACTTATAATTATATCTGGAATGGATTCTACAAACTCAAGTCCAAATAGTATTGCTTGTGTCTTTCGAGCTACTCCTGGTTCAGCAACTAATACTATATAGAGATTTGGGAAATAAGTAAGTCTTCCTAATTGTAAATAGGTTTTTCTTCTTAGTGCTGCTGATAATATAGATAAGGCTATCCATTTATCGAAGATAGCTGCTGGCTCTGTTTTGGCCATGTATAGTTGATAAGCTTCTAACCAGTCCTCTGTATGTCTCATTATAAGTCCTCTTAATAGTATGTTGACCAACCAGAAGCTGAAGTGATTTTATCTTTTCTTCAAGTTCCTGTATTATACTGTTTAAGTGATAAGTACAATTACCTAATGCAGCTTCTTCTAAAGGAGAAGTATCCACTATTAAAGGAATAACTAATACAAGATGTGTTCTAATTATTATGAAGTCATTATCTTTTAACATATGAACTACTTGAAGTTTATTTACCTGAGGTTGAATAACTTTTAGGGGAAGTACTATGTGGGATAAAAGATTTTCTCTTATCTTCTTTACAAGGTATTCCCTCTTACTTATTGAAGATACAGCATAAATGTGTTTTTCTTCGATTGCTTAAATTCCCCCCTTCAATTTTATTTAGGCAGGCAAATTGTCCAAACAGTATGGTAGCGGCACTATTATATGCAACACTTGCTTGCTGTTTTGTATCAAACATTCCAAGATGAATAGACTTCCCATTATACATTATTTTTGCTCGCCACCTTTTTCCAAGAGAATATACTCCTTTGATACCATCTGAATGTTTATTTCTTGTGTTTTCTTTTGAGGAACATAATCTCATATTTGATACTATGTTTATTAAGGAATTATTATCAATATGATCCACCTCCTTATCATCTGAAGCATCCAACAAGAAACGATGCAAATAGAGTTGTTTGCCATCTACGAATATCTGCACATAAAATTTTCCTCTTTGATTAGACAAAGTTAGACTGTGCTCTTTTATCTTATCATAGTTGAAAGTATCTATAATAGTATGGATGTCTTTATAGGTTTTTGTTGATATATCTATTACAGTATATTTATCATCTTGGTATTTAATCTTTGATAGGTATATCATACTTTCTCCTTTCAGAAGCCGAAGTTTTCCTTATCAAACTCACGCCAATCTATATCCTGTTCTTCCATTTCTCCCCAAGATTTGCCCACAGAAAAGTCTACATCAATATAGAAAGTTTCATCTCTAAGAGTAATAGGTATAATCATCTGTTTTCTTAACTCTTTCATTGCTTCTTGTTCTCTTCCTTCAGGACAGAGGACATAAAGAGCATCGTGTAATTGTAAATAACCAGTAAGCCAATCTACATTATAGTAAACATCTTGAAAGGCTTTATTAAGTAAGTCTCCTACTGTTGACTGAGGTATATAAGAATAGCCACTTCTGAAAAGGTCATCTCCCCACCAAGCGAGAAACTTATGGGATCTTCCAAAGAGATTATAAAGAGTTCTTCCTTGCTGTAAGTCCTGCTGTATTCTTGTATACCACATCTTTAATTGAGGATTCTTCTGGTGATAGATAGTCATCAATTGCTTAGCCTGTGCCAATTTAATTTTGAGTTTTGTTGCAAGTACAGCAGGCCCGGCCGCATAGCTTAGTGCGTGTCTAAGGGTTTTACCAATCTCTCTATGTCTTGGAGTTACTTTATCATCAGTTATTCCAAACATCTCTTTGGCAGTAAGTATATGAATATCATAAGGTCTTCGTTGACTTTTAGGAAGCCCAAAAGCATTCTTGAACATATCTATCAATTTGTAATCTCCACAAAGATGAGCAACAATAACAGCCTCTGCTTGTACATAATCTGCTTGAAGAATGCTATATCCTTCAGGAGCAATGTACATCTTTCTAACAGCCTTTGGGATATTTTGAAGATTTCCACTTCCGTAAGGAAGAATAATAGAAGCAGATGAAGACCATCTCCCAAATGACTTTCTTCCTTCGTCATCTGTTGATGTACCAGTAATATTATAGGAAGTATGAACTGTATCATTAGAAGATAATGTTATATCAAGAAAAGAAGATATAAGTTTACTATTCTTCTTATAATCAAGGATTAGATTGAATATAGGATTGTCTCCAAGTTCAATAGATAGTTTACTTAAAGCATTTGAATCTGTTGTCACTACTTTTGGATTATTGATAGACTTTCTTCTTTTATACTGAACAGGGAACCCAAGATCCATATAAAGAAGTTGTTGCAATTGTTTAGGACTATTGTAGTTGACATCCTTTCCTACTAATAAATCAAGTTTCTTCTTTTGCTCAATTACTTTTTCTTGTATCTCCTTCTTTAGCTCATCCCTTATTGTTATTCCACACTTAATTCCCTGTAGTTGCATCATTAAGGAAAGATCAATGCTTTTTGATTCAAAGTCATAAGTCTTCTTCGATCCTGTTCGTAGCAGTTCTGCTTCTAATACTTCAGCAATTCCGAAGGTATTTGCTGCATCACAAACATTATAATATAGACTGTCATTTCTTGCTGTACCTTTCCAAGGAGGAACATCTAAACAAAGAGATGCAACAAATCCTAAGTCTCTTGGAAGTTCTGGCCATAGACAATGTGCAGCTATAAGAGTATCCATCCATAGATTTTCTATTAAGATATGGTGGTTATACCATAAAACTCCCTTGTCGAAAGGAGCATTATGCATTGCTACTCTCTTTTCTTTTAGAAGAACAGCAAGGATCTGCCACAATCTTAGTTCATCTGCTTCTTGTAAGTTACTTAGTTGTGTGGATATAGCTGAATAAGGACTGCTTGCAATACCAAGGATTGTTATATGACTTCCTGGTAGTTTACCATTTGTCTCTATATCAAGGGATATTCTATCCTTGTTCTTATCTTGAATAAGTTCTTCCATATAAGAAACAAAAGAAGCAGAACTTACTCCAGGAAGTAGAATTCTCTTGTCTACTGGAAATTCTCCTGAGAATGAGTGCCTAATTGCTTTTCTTATATCCATTACAGTAGGATAGAATGTCTTCCATTCATTATTGATATGTTGAGGATGATAAGTGGGTAGCACCTTTTTCCCAGGGACAAGAGAGCAAGGTAAAATGTAACCTCTTAATTCTCCTACCTTCTTTTCTCCAGTTAATGCCCATAATGCTGTTACTCCAAGAGCAACAATTATATTGGGATTATAAAGGATGATCTCTTTCTTAAGTAATTCAATCCATTCCCTTAGTTTAGGTTTGGGAATAGTACAACCTTTATCCTCGAAGTAAAAAGAGATCTTATTTCCTGGGGGTCTTTCTCTGGCTACATTTGTAATCAAGCATTCTGCACGAGATATCCCTGCTTGTGTAAGTACTTGATTGAGTGTTCTGCCTGCACCAAATGCTCTCATGTTCATGAAGGGCTCTCCTGTTAGGTCTTCCTCCTTACCAGGGGCTTCTGCAATTAGCATTATTTTTGCATCCAAAGGTCCAACTGTTCTACAGAGCATCTTTTATTCCTCAGAAAAATCAAAAGTATCTACATCAATGGAAGGAGGTATTACTGCAATAGTATTAGAGTCTTTGTCAGGTTTTCTTAACTTACATCCTTTAATATCTACAATATCTTTCTTAATTTCTTTGTTTGTCTTATTCCAGATAAACTTTACAGTTCTGTTCTCTGCAACAGCTTTATTTATTGCTTCTTGGATACTCCAGATCTGTTCATATTCAGCAGGCTTCATGAACTTACCTTCATGCAGTTTATTTTCATGTTCTACTGCTTCATCTAAATCTATGAACTCTGCTCCATCATCTGTTGTTCTATAGTAGAACGATGGCTTCCCTGGAATCTGAATTAGATATTTGACTGGACGAATAGACATCATTTCCTCCTAATCCTGTTTAGTCAATTTCCATTCTCCCTTAGTTGTAATCAATACATTTATTCCTTTGTCCTTACATTCTTTATCAAAAGCAAGTTGAGCATAATGAGCGATCTTTAACAAGTCTCGAAGTTGTTCAAGTTCTCCTCTTTGTCCCTTCCCATATCTTTCTGTATACTTTCGTATAGCAAGAATGCAAGCTGCAGGAGTCCAAGACTCTACTTGATCATTTGGAGTATCCCCAAATTGTGCTATTGTATAGGTCTCAATGTGATCACTTACAAGGTCCGCAAAAGCTAACCAATCAGTTACTCGTCCCATCAGGTTCTCCTCTCTTCACTAAAGTAATAGGTTTCTTCATCTTATCAATTTCTTCTTGTATGTTGATCTCCTTTTGGCATCCAACACAGATAAATATAGGATTAGATGTCAGGAATCCAGGTTGTCCTGTAGAACTATACACAGCAGGAAGTATCTTCAATCTTTGAGCTACAAAGAAGGTCTTTGATTTACAATGACAAGTAAAGTCTTCTAATTCATCTATAGTTATATCTTTTTCCATTAGATTTTACCTTTCTTAAGTGCAGACATTCGAGCTGCAGCAGAGGCATAAATTGCTTGATCTTTTTCACATCCTATTGATAACATCTTCATTTCAAGAGCAGCTTCTATTGTTGATCCTGATCCCATAAAAGGATCATAAATATAACTTCCTGGATAACAAGTTCTTTGTATTAAGTCTTTGAGAAGAAGAACTGGTTTTTCTGCTTGATGAACTCTAATAGAAGGAAGGACAGGATCACATTGTATCCAGTCAGGACGAGCTACAGTAACCAATCTTGACTGATCTTTTCTTGCAAATAGAATCATTTCATAACAGGATGCTGGCCAGTAATCAGGAATGTTACATTGCCCTATTTCTCTCTTAATCCAAATAATAGGTTTCTCTCTTGTTATCCAACCTGCTCTATTACACTCATCTTTAAGCCACCAAAAGTGAGAGGGAGCACAGAAGATGTAAAGATGTCCAGTATCTTTTGTGACTCTGAAAGATTCAACAGTAAGTAATCGGAGTAGATCTTTTGCATTCTCTTCACTATCATCATACTGAACTCCAGTCGTTGTTATTTTACCTCCAGTTAATCCTCCTATTGAAAAAGCTATCTCATGGATGTCTATTCCATAAGGAGGATCGGTTAAGATAAGATCAATAGATTTATCTCCAATTCCTTTAATGTGATCTTTGAAGTCTCTGTTTACTAAGACAAATTCTTTTGTCCTTTTAATTATTTCTTCGTAAGAAGATAGAGCATCTAGTTGAGATGCTACTCTCTTCATTCCTTTAACTGCTCTTTTGATATCGATCTTTGTTTTACATTCGGAAAGGATAGGAAACAGTTTGATTGCTGCAGCAAGATTCAGGTCTTCAATAATTGAAGCAGAAGATTTGCCGAGAAGATTAGCTGTATCAGCAATAGTATGGCCTTTAACTTCTTGAGGACCAGGCTTAGCTTCTCCATGAATTTTTTGTTTCAGGCTATGAAGCTCTTCAACAGCTAATACTTCTTCGGCAGATGTAAGGTTTTTACGTTGAAGATTTTCTTCAATTTCTATTTCTTTTAATAAAAAACTATCTATGGTTTCCTTGAAACAAACCTTAGCTTTAAATCCTCCAAGAATACAAGCAGCTAATCTTCTTCCTCCTGCTATCAATTCGTAATCTTGGTTAATAAGTATAGGAAGTAACTGACCATATCTTGTAATAGAAGCAACCATGTCTTCGATCTTTCCCATTTCTTTTCTTGTACGAGGAGCATCTTTGCAAATCTTAATAAGCAAAGGATCAATTTCAGTAATCTCTGCAGTATTCATGTTTATATCCATCAAAGTTCCTCTTCTTCTTCAGGTTTATTTGCAAGCAATTTAAGTTGCATGAAGTCTCTCTTAGTCAGCTTAAGTAGCTTTCTAACCGTCTCTTCTTCGGGAGAAAGAGATATATCAACTTTTGATATATCTCTTTTGATTAGAGTAGGAACAAGATCTATTGCCCTTCTCTTTCTGTAAGAAGAAACAAATTCAAGTTGTTCTGCTTCTGATAAACAGAGAAAGTTTGGATAAAGATCTTCTAATCTCATTTAACATGCAGATACTTTACGTACTTCATTTCGTACTCTGCCCTCCCATTCAGATACAATAACATCAATAATAACTTGAAGACCAATCCATGTTTGCTCTGTAATAGATTGAGCAATTATTAGAGGAGTAGACATATCTATTTCAAGTTTTCGGCTGTAGTCTTCGAGCATGTTAATCTTGCTCTGACGCTTTGTCTTTTTGCCATCCTTACTAAGTTCCAGTTCATCACCTGACTTTGGTAACCAGTTTCTCCACTGAATATAAACACCATCTACTATTGTCTCTCCATCTGACATGAGAGCATTAGAATCTACAATAACTCCTGTCCAAACAATAGCAGATTGCTTTGGATCAAAAACTACGTTCACTACATTAGCTCTGTATGAGCCATTAGGGATTAAAGGATCAGGTTTATATTCATCTCTTACATTGAAGTCGAGGTCTCCAAGGGATGCTTCAACATCTTCTCCTGGGAATTCCTCTGTACTTGCACCTTCTTCATAATTATTAACTCTTTGCTTTACCATTTTTCATTCCCTCCTTTTTGTTTTTGATTGCTTTCCTTTTCTTACCTGTTAGATAAGCCATTACCTCTGCATAATCATTCTCTATAAGATCAGGTAAGAGTCTTTCCTTTCCTGATAATCTGCTCCTTCCGTGATACCAGCCAATAGGTACTGTTTGCAGATACCACTTAATCTCTCCTCCCTCCCTTCTTGTTGTGTGATAATATACTTCATCGAAGTATCCAGGTATCTTTACAGGAAGTTGTCCAGTCAGCATTGGCCTTACACTTATAATTGCTCCTGTTTCCTGATCCTTTTCCGTTTCTAAATGACCAATGAAGATAATGTTTGCTGGAAGATCCATCAACCTTCTTAATTTTCCTTCCATTAGATTACGAACAAGTTGATAATGAACATTCCACAGTGGTCCTTGTGAGGCACTTCTCTTTGGATCAAGTTGCAAAGCTTTGTCCATACAAACATCAGTCATTGCTGTTAGATCATCTACAACAATAGTTTTGTATTTCCCTTCTTTTACATCTTTGCTTATTTCAGGGAGGAGCTTCTCAAACTTGTTCCATCCCAAGACACTAATATCAAATTGTTCATAGTCAAAGTCCTTTCCTCTATAGGACTGTATTCCATTAGCAAAATCAAAGACAAAACCTGGGGTAGGAAAGCTTGCTGCAAATAAGCTTTTCCCCGTGCCTGGATCTCCAACAGAGAAGACCTTTAAATATTCGGATGTCACAGTAACGTCCTTTGCATTAAGCATGTTTGCCTCCTAAGTACTTATCCTTTGACCTAAGATTATTATCTGACCACTTACCAATAATAGGATATATGAGATTGGATGCTTTGTTAAGGATTTCGATCTCTTCATGAAGAGAAGAAGTTGAATGTATGAGATTGTCTAATTGATGAAAAGCAGCCAGTAAACATGCCTTATTCCAATTTCTTTCTCTTGCCCATTTTTGTGCTTGTGTTCCCATTTCTATTCCTCCTCATTAAGTACATTCCAGTGCTGTATCTTATACCCTGTTAAGTTAAGGTCTTCAAAGGATCTCTTTTGATCACAAAGTCTCAGGTATTCACATGATCTATTGAACTGATTATAACAAGAGTCATATTGGATTGGCCAGTAGTCATTTTCTATGCAAAACAGTATATCCTTGTAAGTAGAAATAAAACTCTTCCTCCAATCAATAAGATCTTGTTGGCTATAAAGTTGTGGGACTCTTCTAAAATCTGTTTTGAGATTACCATATTGACCTGTTGTTTTAGATTTATAAGAACTTGCAAAAGCGAAAGAGATTAAGAATCCTTCAAGCATTTCAGTATCCATAGGTGTTTTGGTTTTAGATACCTCTAATTCTTTTTCTGTGTAATAGTATCCAATGAACTGAGCACTTCTGTTTAATTGATTACTTGCTTTGTCAAGATTAAAGGAGGTTGTCTTATGATCACAACCCCAAATCCTTCCATCCATCTCTACTTCAAGATCGATTTTTCCTGTAAACATTAGCAATGGCTTTCCATCAAGCAATCTATGTTCTTCCAATATCTTTGGAATAATAGGGATCTCGAATTTCTTTTCAGTAGAAATTACCTTAATGTAATTCTCATCATTAACAAAGTAATTGAGATAGGACATAAACATTGTTACACAATTCTCAAAAGTCCTATAATCATCAGCCATAAATGTTCTTTCCTTAGTTTCCCTATCCCAAATCTCTTTGCCTCTCATAATTCCTGCACTAATTGCAGCATCTTTTGTTTTCCATCCAAAGGTAGCAATGTGCTTATAATATCCCTCTTGAATACCATGCCAAGTTTGGCCAAAACGAAGAGCTGTATTTCCACATTCACTTTGAAGTCCATTGATGATTTTCAAGAAATACTGCATCTTACATTGCTCAGCAATCTTTCTTCCTGAGTTATCAAGTTGAATCTTGTCCTTCATTATATCCTCCTTTTGTTTCTATTCCTCTCCATGTTTTTGTAATCTGGGGAGGAACAGCATACCCAATTCTCCATTGCATCTATTATGGCAACCAATTCTTTCATTTCATTAACTGTCATTACTACCCCCTCTTTAAATTTAGCTTCTATTCCATTTAGCTTATCTACCATTTTGCCCTTCTTTTAATTCCTAAAAAGGAGGCAGTCGGCTCAGAACTAATATTTACCGAATGGACTGTCCTCATCAGTACACTGCCTCCGAAAGAGATATATCAAATTCTGATATATCTGTTTAGGAAATTAAGGTCTCTTTTATAGCAGACCCAACTGCCGCAGTAAAGGTTCTGCAACTCTCTTCTCTTTATCAGAGAGAGCGGCGAACTTCTCCAGAATACCTTTCTTGGAAACCTTTTCTCCTGCAGGGGCTCTGACTGACCAATCACCAGCAGCCAGACCATTCCAAACTTTCATGATGGAATCAACTGCAGTTTGACCCTCTTTGCCTGCTGCTGCATCACCAAGTTTGCTGGCCATTCCAAAGGGTCCCAACTTTGCCTGAATTTCAGGGGGTAATTTAGTAAAGTTAAATACCATTGTCTTATCCAATGAGATTTCATGGATTGTCAGAACTGTTCCTACGATTTCCTTTGTTAATTTCTTTCCTTTGGCCATTTTACAATCCTCCTTCTTAGTTTGTTGTAAGTTAAGTTAAAATACTTCAAATCCGCTATTAACTATTTATCCCATTTAGGCCCTCCTTTCTTCTTAGTACATAGTTCTTCAATATTTCAGGAACTAAGTCCAGACGTAAATTGATGTTTCTTTCCAAGGCCTCTTTTTCTTAAATAGATTTTCTGCTGCTTTCTGAGACTTCATTACTATTCTCTTTTATGTAGTAATTTAGAGCTACTCGCAGAAGATCTTTTAGGGTAATTTCTTTGCTTATAGCATAATGGGCTATCTTTTTATACTCTTCTTGAGTAACAGTTGTCTGCATGTTCTTCATTGTCATCTCCATTATATCATTATATCATAATTGGAGTATAACATATAATCATACAGTTGTCAAGAACTTTTTATAGTTATCAAATTACGTTTGCTTTATAAGTTCTTCTCCTCTTCTTCTGTAAGTCCACCAACATTCTCAGCAATTTCATCTTTTGTGAACCCATCCTTTTTCATAAGATCAATAACCCTTCTCCTGTTTATATCGATTTCTACCTTCTCATAAGTACCATCTGTTTTCTTTATAAGACCAACCAAAGGGGCAATGAGTTTCTTTGTAATTGTAACCCAAAGTCTTTTGTCTTTATAGATTTTTGCAATTTGATATGTTGCAGCATCAACAGAGTTAAGCATCTCATATTCCTTCTTCTCTTGTTCAAATGTCTTCCATAAGGCAACCTGTGATGTTTTATCAACAACTTGTATAAACAGGACCTGATCCCAATCAAGTTTCTTTGCTTGTTCAAACCAAGCTCGTGTAATGTCTGACATTATAATATCTCAATAAAAACTGGTTCACGAGGAATGCTATCCTTTGATAGTTCCTGGTATTTAATACTACACAATTTTCCTGTTAAACTTTCTTTAGCCTTCCAAAGTTCTTTTCGTTGTTTGCATGTAAAACCTGTCCCAACCTTAAATTGTTGACTTGTAAATCTGTTGGTCTCATCTATTCCTATGAGAATTAAAGCACCAAGTTGTCCTTTAGGTTCATTATGAATGCTGTATTCTTCAATACTTCCTAAGATTAAATAAAGGTCATTCTTTCTTGGCTTAAACTTCATCCAGTTTATGCTTCTTTTACGTTCATATATAGACATAGGATGCTTTAAGACAAAACCCTCATATCCCTGACTTATGTATTCCTTTAGATGTAAGAAGATGTCATCTATTGTTGAAACAGTGTTATGAGATATAACTTTTATTATTTTACTTTGATGTTGACTGCAAAAGGCTGGAAGGGTATCAATTCTTTTTTCATATCTAATATCTTTATAAGTAGGAATATCAAAGATGTGATATTGTAGATTTTTACCTTCCTCAGGAGCACCCCATTTTGTTCTTACTAATCCAGATATCTTTGAGTGTATCATTCCATGACAATATATTTCACCATCAAGTTCTACTCCTTCACAGTTTCCAATTATACTTTTGAGTTCTTTGTTTATATGGGGTACTGATGTAATTAGTATTCCAGTTGAACTATAGAGATTCACTTCTTGCCCAACTTTTGCTATACATCGATCACCATCCAGTTTAGGCTGGATAATTGCTTTGCTTCCCCACTGCAAGAATCTCTTCTCTTCATAAGGATAGCATAGCATTACTTGATCACGTTTCCTCATAATTATCCTTTCATTATGTAATCTACTAATTCTTCTTTACTCCACTCAAGCATGACCTTCTTGCATTGTTTACAAGCATACATTTCTTTAGACATTTCTTTATATTTTACTGGGATTCCTTTGCAAGGAATACTTTTTAAGGCAGTTCCTTCTCTTTGCATAAAAAAATATTGTCTTGTAATAGCCTTACAACGTCTACAGGTAGTAATAACAAGTAAATTATATTCCTCATAAACATTATCTAAGTTAATTCCAAGCTTCTTCGCTATACTTTCAAGGGTGACTGTACTTGTATTACCTTCTCTTTGGAGGGGTTTCCTCCAGTTCTTGCTCTTCCATTTCATCCTGTCTCCTTTGCCATTCAGCTTCTCTTATGTTTCATATTCCTTGGTTTTTCTTCTTCCCACTGCCTCATTTCTGTCATTAGCAATAATCTTTATACATGCCCATTGAGGCGATAATGTTGGTTCCAATAATTTCTATTGTTACTGCTAAGCTTATGTCTTGTTATGCAGACAAATTATGACAATCTTACTTTTCCCATATCAGTTTATAATTTTTACTAAAATCGGCAGCCTCTTCGGGAGTGTCGAAAGAAATAAAATTGTTGCTTTTTTTCACATAGCCATAAGCCTCTTTAGGATCGTATTGTGTGAGTTTTTTTCCGTCCCACAGTACGGTTGGAAAAACATGATATTTTTTGTCAACTTTAGTCCATGCCATCATATGGGTAGCGTAGTTCCCATTCCCAAGGTCAAGCGTAGGGTATCTGTCCTTGTTAAGAATCCGATCCACAAAAGACTTGCTCTTGTTCGCTTGCAGTATTTGGTTAATTCTTGCTTTGTCCATTTGATACCTCCAGTAAAATGTATAACTAGTCACTTCAACAGTTCGTGGCCCGTAGCTGATTATGGCATTAGGCACCAGTCCCTCCTACTTTACCCGTTTTATTCCCATATCTGCTTCACATAACACTTCAAAAGCTTTCTTCTCTTCTTCTGTTGGCATCTTATCCTTCTTTCTCTTGTTTTGCAAAGCGTACACACTCTGCTATTGCCGCAAGGCGGGTTAAAATTCTTTGTTCTTCCTCTATGTCTATGTCGGACCTTAGCAGGCCAAGTGCTTCAACCGAAAACTTTTTTGAGGTGACTTCTATAAAGGTTTTGATTGATAATGCATTCATTGTGTCCATATTTATCTCCTTTCCTCTCTCTCTCTTCCGACGATTATTTAGTTATTAGTTGTTTCTCATCTCCTTGAGTATAGGCTTCCGAGTATGAGCCTGAGGTTGTTGAGATAAACTTGCTCTCTAAGTTTAAGCTCTTGCTCTTGCTTTTGCTCTTGCTCGTAAGCTTGCTCACGCTCATAAGCTTGCTCATAAGCTTGCTTATAAACTTGCTCATAAGCCTGCTCTTGTACTTTCATAACTTCCTCCTGACTTCCTAAAGTCTAAAGTCTAAAGTTTACCGTCTGAAGAATACCCACCAAATGACTCCAAATACAAAGTACAAAGCGCTTATGAGAAAAAGCA
>Ga0210056_1001137_pt1 | contig 23088 bp, 22 predicted proteins | sample CryGeyCG2014_080_2_FD_183965 | JGI IMG/M metagenome (GOLD analysis project Ga0210056, IMG submission 183965) | Groundwater microbial communities from aquifer - Crystal Geyser CG07_land_8/20/14_0.80 (SPAdes) (version 2) | ecosystem: Environmental > Aquatic > Deep subsurface > Groundwater | place... | reverse complement strand
TGTTCAGAATACCGTGGACGCCATTCCATCCTCCAAGAGATTTTTATTGACAAAAGACCCCTTTTTAGATATATAAAATTGGGCAGGGGTTATTCTTCAACAAATTAATTCTAACTTTCTTGAAAAATTTCTAATCTACTGAGAAAGGAGGTGATAACTTCCGCAGCCCCCGATCATTTTCAAAACCAATGGCGTAATGTTCCCGTTTCTAAACCTTTTTAAAAAGGAGGGATCGATGATGAAGGAGAAGAAGAAAGAAGAAGTTCGTGGAACCTTTGAGTTCCTTAAGGATTGGGGTGATGCCCTCACCCGCTGGACAGAGCGCTGGATCCCCGACGCCTTAGTTATCGTTATCATATTAAGCGCTGTTGCCTATATCTTGGCGCTTATCTGGGGATTTAAGTCAGAAGTCGGTCTCAGTTCCCGGGCATACCAATCGGTTCAGGCATGGGGAAAGGGATTCTGGGTCTTGCTCGAATTCGCCATGCAGATGTGTCTGATCATGATGACCGGGTACATCCTGGCTTGCTCCCCTCCTGTTCGAAGACTGATGAATGGAATCTCGGGTTGGGCCAATCCTGAAAAACCATGGCAGGCCATTTTGACCATGACTCTTTTTTCAATGATCCTGGCCTGGCTCAACTGGGGAATCAGTCTGATTGCGAGCGCGATGCTGGCCCTCTTTATTGTCAGACGAAATCCAAAGGTTGATTACCGATTACTGGTTGCGGCTGCCTATCTCGGCCTCGGTTGCACCTGGCACGCTGGGCTTTCGGGTTCAGCCACATTACTCGTGGCAACTCCGGATAACTTCTTGATCAAAGCAAAATTAATGGATCAGGTTATCCCTGTATCCCAGACGATCTTCCATCCTTATAATTTAATCCTCACCATCATCATCGTGGTCGTGGTCACTATCCTGATGGCATTGATGCATCCAAGACCGGAAAAGGCTTTTGTCGTGAAACCTGAGTTGATGAATCAATTGAAACTTTATGAGGCCCCTTCAAAACCTACCAAGTGGGAAAGTCCTTCAGACTGGATGAACTGGTGGCCTGGGTTCAATATCATCGTCTTCATTGGTGTATTGGTCTGGTTGATCTGGCACTTCTCAACCAAAGGCCTTTCACTGACACTCAATGTCATTAATTTCGCTTTCCTGGGTCTTGGCATCCTCTTCCACTGGAGACCCTGGTCATTTTTGAAGGCAACGGAGGATGCAGGAAAGGCGGTCTGGGGAATCGTCATTCAGTTTCCGTTCTATGCTGGAATTTTCGGTCTCTTCAAATTCACCGGACTCTCTGTTGTATTTACAAATGCCTTTGTGGCAATCTCGAACCCACAGACCTTCCCACTTTTCGTCTACTGGTATGGAGGGGTTCTCAATTACCTCATTCCCTCTGGCGGCGGGGAGTGGGCGGTCGTAGCGCCTTATATTGTTCCTGCTGCCAAGGAATTGGGCATTGGGATGGGAACAACGGTCGTTACCTTTGCCTGGGCTGACATGATGACCGATATGATCCAGCCCTTCTGGGCCATTGCCATGCTTGCTGTGGCGAAGTTAAACTTCAGGGATATTATGGGCTATCTGCTCATGGTATTCTTTGTTTACTTCATTATCACCTCTCTCGCCTTCCTCTTCTTCATCCCCAACTGGTAATAGAAAAGGGCCTGTCTCCCTGCGTGAAGACAGGCCCTTTTGGCTCTATTTAATATCATCCTCCTGCTTTATACTTTCCACGAAATCACAGCGCATGGCATGCCAATAGTTCCTTAAGCTCCGTTTAACCTTTGATGGAAAGAGTGACAAAATTGCTTATTTTTAGTTATTGCGAGCGTGGGTGAGCGTGCGACCTGAATATATTTCATCTTGTGAAATTTTCTTTTCTCCCAATCGCATTGGGATCAATATAGCTGCAACAAAAATAACAAGAACAATTGCAAAGGAACCTATCAGCCATATCCACTGAAATGTGTTAAGACTGCGCCCACGGATACCTGTCATAAAGATATTATAAACAGGGCCAGCTTCAAGTACGATCACAAGTCCAATAAACCCTATACAGAGGGTCATATAAATTAGACCGCCAAAACTCGTCACAGACTGAACCGGGTTCTCCGAGTGAAAATCCGGATAGATGGCGCCAAGCCCTATTCCCATGGCGATGATACCTGGAACCATAAAAAAGATGGTCAGGATGGAAATAATCATGATGAAAGGGGTTACATCAAGAAGAATATTCGTCGCAATAATCAATATTTCAGAAAGAATAAGAAGGGGGAAAAAATAAACGAAAAATTTAATCCAAAGGAAAGTCCGAATCGAAACCGGTGAAGATTTCACGATCCAGAAGGCGTCGCCTTCAAGGCTCACAGCGGGAAAGACAAATCGAGCCGACACGGCCGACAGGACAAAAGCTGCCAGCCCCATGTTTAAAAAAGAGATGAGATTTTGAAGATATTCCATTTTGATGGCGCTTTTATCCAGAGGGAGAACCGAAAAATTATAGAGATAAATCACAATCAATGCTGCCACGAGGAAGATCTGTGACCACTGGGTTTGGTCTCGAAAAAAGGTCTTAATCTCTTTAACGGCGAAGGCCCTGGTCGGTCCAGAAAGAAATTTTAGAAAAAAGCTATATCCCGAACTCCTAAAACTCAGTGACGAAAAAAACCTGCTGGATGCAGTCTGTGCTTTGGATAAACCTCTGAAGTAAATCGCCCCTGAAACCCAATTCATGACAAAGATCATTGTGATAGCAAAACTCCAGGAGAGGGCTGAATGAAAGAAAGCGCTTTTCGTGGATCCTGAAAGACTGGCTTTCAGGCTATCAAAGAACCAGGTGGATGGAAGCAGTGGAGAATCCGGCGACTCCAGACTCTTGAGGTAGAGCATCAGAGAGGCAAAGGCCTCAGGGCGAACGAACTTCTCCGGTCTCGTCAACCGAAAAGAGAGGATAAGAAGAAGAAACATGAGAAGCCCCATAAAAACGAAAACACTTCGAATCCTACCTGCCGGCAGGACCACTGCGGCCATCATGACGATGAGGGCGCTGAGGCTGGATGCGATCAGGCAAAAGGGTAAGATATTAACCGCCACCGTGGCATAATAAGAAACCCCCGCTTTGTAAACAATGCCATAGGAGAGAAATATAGGAAGGCTGTAAATAAAAACCATCCATGAACTATCCATTGTTGATTCAATCCACCGAGATAGGAATATTTTCCCTCTCGATATAGGCATAGAGTGGATGAGAGATAGATCCTTTGAGAGGTAGAGTTTAGCGAGGGCGGTGAGAATCCCGCTGAAAATGAGAAGTGAAAAAAAAGTGATCAATGCCATGGAAAGAAGTTTGTAAGCAAGAATGTCGCCAAAACCTTCTATCCTCTGAAAGTACGTCAGGACACGGTAAAATATGGCAAACGTACCCGCCCAAAAAGCAAAACCGATTGTGCTCAAAACGAAGAATCTTAGCTTTCGGCCCTTCAGGTTTTTTGAAACCCCCCGATTTTTGAAAGACAAAAAACGGGGTCTCAAAAGTATTAAGATTTCCCTCACGGAATGGATACTCCCTCTGTAAGAATCAAAAATACCTCCTCAAGATCCCCTTCCTGAACCTGAGCCCTTCGTTTCAATTCTTCTATTGTTCCAATGGCGATCAACACTCCCTTGTGAATGATCCCAATTCTGTCACAGACATCTTCTGCCATGGCTAAGGTGTGTGTGGACATGAAGAGTGTAGTCCCCTGTTGGGCGAGATCCCGAATAAGACCTTTCACCATTTTGATCCCTGCCGGATCCAATCCCACCATGGGCTCATCCACAACGATCACCTTTGGATCGTGAAGAATGGCAGCCGAGATGATCAACCGTTGTTTCATCCCGTATGAATAGGATTCAATCAACTCGTCTCCCCAATCGTAAAGTAAAAATTTCTTTAAAACTTCTTCCGACTTTTTCCTGAACAGATCGTCTTTAATTCCGTAAAGGTCCGCCGTAAATCTCAGGAATTCCATACCCGTCAGCTTTTCATAGAGAAAGGGCCTGTCCGGGATGAAACCGATTCTCTTTTTAGCCTTCTCAGGCTCACTGGCCATATTAAGCCCATCAATCACCACTAAGCCTTCTGTCGGGGCAAGGACTCCCCCCATCATTCGTAGGGTGGTGGTCTTCCCAGCCCCATTAGGTCCGATGAATCCAAATATCTCTCCTTTTGATACAGAGAGATTGAGCCGATTGACAGCCACCATCTCTCCAAATCTCTTGGTCAGGTTCCTTAATTCGATCATCGCCATCCTAACCCCGATCGCATAGTGCATAGGTGTGTAACTCAGCCCTTTAGGGCTGATGAGTCAGGGCTAAAGCCCTGAGATACAAACCTCTATGCCCCATGCGTCATGCAATATGAGAGCTCTTTCGACTTCTAAGATTCTGATAAAATTTCTATCCTTACTTTCCCGATAATGCCCATCAAATCGATCTGACTTTCCGCGCCCCGCACAAAACGTATATGTGTCACATCGGCGGGCAACTGCCCCATTACCGAATCCGCTGTAATCCAGGCGCCGAGATAAAGGACATTCCATGCATGGTAGTAAAATCGTCCATTTTGATAGACAAGCCCTGCCTCAACCTGCGCTGGAATCCCGGCTGCCCTGGCCAAAGCCGCAATCAGGACTGCATGCTCATTGCAATCGCCAACCCGATTGCGCAGCGTCTCAAGGGCATTAGGAACAGACACAACAGGCCTTTTCTGAATATTTTTGTTTACCCATTCAATCAATTTATAAACTTTAACCACAGCCGAATCATCCGGAGAAACGATTTCCTTGACTTTGGCTTGAATCTCAGGATGGTCAGATTGGATAAAAGGAGTTGGCTCCAGGTATGTTTTTATCAGGTCAGGAACCTTTTCACCAATCTTTTGGGAGGAAAGATTTGAAATTGATTCCCTACGAACCGTCAAAACTTTATCCTTTAGAGATTGCCGGCCACCGTTCAGGAAAATGTCTTTCTCTTCAAAACCATCTAACCTGAGCTTTAATTCAGTGAGTCGATCCACATCGTTGAGAACGCTATCCACAGGGATGGAGGCGACTTCTGCAAGATCCGTATTCGGTAAAAGGGCGATCTTTTGTAATGCCTCTTCTCTCGTCACCCGTTCCAGCTTGATCCCTAAAGATCCCTCTTCTTTTAATATGGCCCCATCTTTCCCGATCCATGCAAACTGTGAAACACCTATGAAATCAACGGAAACTTTTTTCGCACTCTCCTGTCTTCCCATGATGGGGATCGTTTCCTCAGCCAACATCACTACCTTAACAGGCCGCTGTGCTGCAGTGGTCGGGTCAAAAACCTGGAAGGTTCTGGACTCCCCTGGTCGTAAGCTTTCAGCATTCAATGTTTCGAGTATTCCGATAGGAAGATGGATATCCTTTTCGAGGTGGATGTCGATCTTCTGCTCAGATCCTGGTATGCTGGTAATAAGGGTCAGGGTATTTTCTTTCACCACCCCATAAGCCTTGAATCGGAAAAGGCTCGATTGTAAATCAAAATCGAAATGAGAAAGAGTGAAATTGGGATAAAAATTTCCTTCTGTCCTGTATCGGATGTCCTGCACCATGCCCATGGTGTTAATCTGCATGAAGACCGATTCCAGAATCCTGTACCCTGAATCCGTTTTATAAAATTGGCGGTGAGCATAGCCGATCTTTTGCGCCTGCTGCAAAATATTCATCCAGGTCTCCCGATCCACTTGCGTTTGAGCGTGAAAGGGACGTTCTTCTTTGAGATCGGATTCCCTCTTCTGAAAAAGGCCGAGACGAAGGGTGAAAAGAAAGACAAAGATCAGCGCAAACAGAGCTCCAATGATCCACTTCCATCTTATCCTGTGGGCAGCCATATCTTATTAATATATCATGTTTTTTAATAGGTTCAAATGATTCCCCTCACCGGGTTGATTTTTTGTTGGATTCTATGCAACGATGAAGGTCTATGAGGAAAAACGAAGCTCGTGGTTATCTCTATATTCTGATAGGAACGACGCTCTGGGGTGTCTCCAGTGTGGTGGCTAAATCCCTCTTCATCATTGGACTCCCCCCTGCTGAACTGGTCCAAATCCGGTTGACCATTGCTACATTTACACTCCTCCTCATCCTTATTCTTTTCGACCGGAAACGGATCATCATTTCCTTAAAAGATCTTCCTTATTTTTTAGTTCTGGGATTTGTCGGTGTAGCAGGCGTCCAATTTACCTACTACTATACGATCAGTAAAATCCATGTTGGACCAGCGGTTCTGATCCAGTACCTCTCCCCAATCTGGATTGCCCTTTATGCCTTTATTTTTCAGAAAGAACCCCTCACAAAGGGGAAGATGATCGCCCTTTTTCTGGCTATCCTAGGATGCTATTTCACTGTAGGGGGATATCGAATGGATCTATTAAGATTGAACCGGATTGGGATTATGAGCGGCTTGATCTCTTCCCTCTTCTTTTCTTTCTACGCCCTTTACGGAGAAAAAGGGTTGAAGAAGTACGATTCATGGACACTCATTCTCTACGGCTTTGGGTTTGGCGCGGTCTTTTACTGGATCCTCATTTCACCCATGAAGGTCATCTCGGAAGGGTACTCTTTCAAAATCTGGATGGCTTTTCTCTATATCGCTATTTTCTCAACACTTATCCCTTTCGGTCTCTATTTCAAGGGAATTGAGCAAATCCGCGCAACCCGCGCAAGCATTACGGCGACCTGGGAACCTGTCGTCGCAGGCATGACCGCCTATTTTGTTTTAGGAGAGATATTGTTCCCTCTACAGGTGTTGGGGGGCATCGGAGTGATTGCTGCGATCGTGTTGCTCCAGATGGCCAAAGAGAAAGCTGCCCCCTCTACCCCAATAGAGATTCGTCAAAAAGAATAACGTTTTAAGAAGGAAGAGATTGGGATTAAGTTCAAGACAATGATATACAAGATTCTTGCGGATGGCGTGGTTTTGATCCATTTTCTTTGGATTCTCTTTCTTTTTTTTGGTGTATTTTGGGGAATAAGAAACAAGACCGTAAAGATCTTCCATATTTCTGGTCTCGTTTTTGCTTTCGTCATTCAGATATTTGATTGGTACTGCCCTCTTACCCATCTTGAGGTTTGGTTGAGGTCAAAACATGATCCTGCCCTTGTCTATACAGGCTCATTCATTTTCCACTATGTGGAAAAAATCGTGTATATTGAATTCTCTCGTCTTCTAATCGTCGTTTTCACCTTTATTCTCTGCGGGATTAATACATGGTTATATTTCAGAAAGAATAGACATCAACCTTAACCTTAACCTTAACCTTAACCTCAACCTCAGCCTCAGGATTGAGAGGAGTTCTTATGCTTACGGCAGATCAAATAAAGATTTGATTATCGCATTAACCAGAGCTAATATTAAAGAAAGGACAAAGGAGTGAAAGATGCTTGGGCTCTTCAAAAAATTAGTGGAAATTTCTGGAGGAAGTGGATTTGAAGAAAAGGTAATTGAATTTATTGCTGCGGAATTAAAAAGGAGCCTCCAGGATGTCTCTGTGGACCCCATGGGAAATGTCATCGGAAAAACCGGAAAAGGTAAAAAGTCGGTGATGATCTGTGCCCATTCCGATGAAGTGGGCATGCTCGTTAAATATATTGCTCCCAAGGGATATATCTATTTTGACCTCAATGGAATGATTGATGAAAGGGTCCTTCTCAGCACCAGGGTGGATATTTGTTCAGACAAAGGCATCTATACCGGTGTCGTGGGGGTGAAGAATCGTCATCTTTTAACCGCTGAAGACCTGAAACGTCCGATAAGCATTTCGGATCTCTGGATTGACGTGGGAGCGGAGGGTGCTGAAGAGGTCAGGAGGTGGGGGATCGAGATCGGCGATCCCATTGTGTTTCATCCTAATTTTCAAAAAATTGGCAAGGATACGATACTCAGCAAGGCCATTGATAACCGCGCGGGCTGTGCCATCCTGATTGATTTGGCCGAGAGGATGAAGTCAAAGAAAATAGATTATCAACTTTTTTTCGTTGCCGCTACGCAGGAAGAAGTAGGCTCGCGGGGAGCAAAGGTCGCTGCTCAAACACTCAAACCTGATATGGCAATTGTCATTGACACCGTTCCTGCTTCCGATCCTATTACTCCACCCCAACAGGCAACATCGGAATGCGGAAAGGGACCGGTTATCCGCTCTATGGATGTCAATGCCTTGGGATGGGGAACTATTTATTCAAAGAAAATTCGGGAGAGGCTGATTCATACAGCCCTAAAGAATAGGATCCCTCTTCAGAAGGATATTTTCAGGACCTGGACGGATGCCTCCACCATCCATACATCTGGAAGAGGCATCCCCTGTGGTGGGCTCTACATCCCCCGCCGCTATAGCCATTCGCCCATGGAACTGGTGAAATGGTCCGATGTGGAGAGGACAGCGAACCTTCTTTACCTCTTCTTAAAAGAACTCCGCTCGGCAGATATCGACGATTTGATCCGTAAGGTCTGAATTTACTTTTATCTTTATGAAAATCAAATGAGGCATTGACTCCATCCTGAACTTTTCACTTCCCAGAAGTTTAAAAAAGGTGTATATTACAACCCGTATTTCACAATTAATAACCCTGACGTGGAGGGTGGGATAACTTCTTTTAATATTTATATAGATGCAATATAACATTGTTAAAAGAACATTATAATGCAAAAAAGGGCTCTTATTAGATCATCCAGGGCTTAATAGAAGCCCTTCAAGGGGCTGTGAAACCTGGTTTTTAGGATAAACGTCGAAGCAGTATAATAATTGTTGGACGAAAATGAGAAAATAGAGATGAGATAAAAACATCTTGCATCTGTGTTGCGAATGTGACACAATAAGATTATGAAAACAGCAGTCGTCCACGCGCGCATTGAACCGCAAACAAAGCAAAAGGCCGAAGGGGTTCTTCGCAAGCTTGGCCTTACTCCCACGGAGGCGATCCGCATCTTCTACCGGCAGATATCCCTCCGTGGCGGCTTGCCTTTCCCGGTCGCGATTCCGAACGAGCTTACGGCGTCCACCCTGGAGAAGAGCCGTCGCGGCGAAGACGTTCGGGAATTCGAGTCGTTAGAGGCAATGTTCAAGAACTGGGAGAAATGAAGAAGGTCTCGCAGACCAGGCAGTTTTCCCGGGATATCAAGCGCATGCGGAAACGAGGGAAGGACCTGCACAAGCTGCAGGAGGTTGTCAAGCTTCTGGCCGAGGGCACTCCACTTCCAGCGAACCACAGAGACCATCCACTCATCGGACCGTGGCAGCCGTCGCGCGACTGCCACATTGAGGCCGACTGGATCTTGATTTACACTGCAGATAAAGACTCGTTTCGGCTTGAACGGACCGGCACGCACAGCGACCTTTTCAAGAAATGAGATCGTCCAACAATCGGCTACACCGGATTGCCAATAAACCTGGCAACCGGTGAGCTTTGGCGTTAGCACTGAAAAGGAGGATACTATGAAGTCAGTAGATCAACTAGCAAAGAAAGCAATGGGGCTTAGGCCGACAGAACGAATTCGGTTAGTTGAGGCCATTTTATACAGCCTTGACAAGCCAGATCCGGAAATCGAAAAGAGCTGGATAGCTGAATCGGAGGCTCGATATAAGGCTTATAAACGAGGAGAGCTTGAGGCAATTGATTGGGAAGAAATCAGAAAGAGGTATGAACGTTGAAGGTTCGGCTGATATCTCCGGCTAATATTGAATTGGATGAGGCTGTACGGTACTACGACCACCAATTACCTGGGTTGGGTTTTCGCTTTTTCCAAGAAACATCTGCAGCTATCGAGCGTATTAGGCTTATGCCAGAAGCATGGTCAAAAGTAGGCCAGCGAACACGACGCTGCATACTAAAAGGTTTCCCCTATGCTCTTCTTTACGTGATAGAAAAAGAGGAAATTCTAATCACGGCGGTAGCGCATCTTCACAGAGATCCGGAACATTACAAAGATAGAATCATGTAAATCTGCTAACAAACGGCTCCACCGGGTCGCCGATAAACCTGGCTCCCGGTGAGCCTTGACGTTACTCTCACTTTCAACTCGTAATCTTCGATTCCTGATTATGGTTGTCCGTAATGACTTGTGGGTGAAATCGATATTTAAGATTTATTTTGAAATTGTCAGTTAGGTCAAATTCCCCCATAACACTCAATCCCTCACCCCACCCCTTCCTTCAATGAGGAAAAGGGAAGAGTGAGGGGATGAGAATTACCTCAGGCCGTCTTCTTTTTTAGCCTCGTCTTTTTTTAAACCACCAATTCTTGGATGCGGTCGGCCTGAATTTGTGACAACGATCGCTACAAGGATCTCATCGGATCTGGGCGCATCCGGGACTCTCACCGTCATTGCATCAAAGTGAGACCGGACAAAAGCTGCATCCTTGTAATGGAGAGGGACATCAACCTCTGTTCCTGGGCCTCCCATTTTCTTGGCGGAAGGAATGATCGCCTTCCCTCCCCCTACTGCCTCCCGCAAATATGTCCCCAGTTTGGGGTGCAAGATGGCTGCAGCGTGCTCCAGCTCACCATCCACTCCCACGATGGCTGCCTTTCCGTAACTCTCGGCATTCTTAGAAGGTATCTTCAACGCCTCGACAGCCTTCTTCCCCAATATGCCCCCTAACTCCTCACCGATATCGATGAGTTCATCCAATTTCTCTACATACTTCCCCGCAAAGGGATTCTTAATCACTGCGATAGCAGCGGCTTTTCGAGTCGGTGGATCAACCTTCTTTCCCCCCTCGATCGCCGTCTCCTCTACGATGGTTACATATTTTCTGACTTCCATGTTTTCACCTCCGATGAATTAATGAAACAAATCGCATGGAGCATAGCGCAAAGCGCATAGCGAAAAGCTATAATTTCGTTAACAAAGAATCTAAAGAATCTGTCCAGACCACGTTCCCTTGTAAGGCAACGAGTGCGCCTTTTATCAATCCCTTCTGGCAGATCGAGTAGGCCTTTAACAGACCCTTATTCAACGCCTCTTCAATCTTTTCCTGAGATAATTTTCCAACTTTGATGGTGACCCATTCTCCAGCGATATCGGTATCCGGGTAGATCTTTTCTGCCAGAGACCTCACGATATTTGGGTTTTCGACATTGGTGAAGTTTCCAATAACCGTGGCTGCCGCATCGGAGAAGGCCGCCGTCTGAGAGAGGGCCGTTGCCGCCGAAGCTATCCCCTTGGTAAAACTCCTTCCTCCGAGTCCACTGGTTGCCACTCCACCTATCCCCATGGTGGGATCAATTGAAATGAGATAAGTAGGTTGTTTTGCATCGATCTCCATTTTTACTCCTACTCTTGCCACTTCCCCTTCTCTCAATCGAATGGCAATATCTCCTCCATTATCCACGATGATTTTTGTTCCACCCCGGCCGAATATAAAATCAGCAACCATATCAGAGGCTGTTCCAGCCACTGCAGCAAGAGGAGTTAAATCTGGTTCCTCCATCTTCTTTGTCGCTTCAATCATTCTTCGAACAATCTCGGGGAAGGTATCCTCAATTTCCAACTCCTTTGATTTCCTTTTGATTAGAGGAAGAAATTTTGCTAAGTCCTCAAGGACCCTCATCGCCAGATGCGCCCCCTCTTTCGCTAATGTGACAAGAGGTTTTCCCTTCTCGAAGACGCTGATGAACATCCGCATCGGGCCGTAGTCAACGAGAACGGTGCCGTTGGATAAAGTTTGAATAGGATTATGTGTGTATATTTTCTCGGCCGACTGGATACTCATATCTGCCAAACCACAACAACTGTTGGAATACACTTTTAAAAATCCCTCCCTGCCTCCCTTTGCTAAAGGGAGGAGAAAATCCCCCCTTTACTAAAGGGGGGCGAGGGGGGATTATTTTATTGTGGCTTAAAGCTTAGAATTTTCTGATCCCTCCTTATCCCCTTCAGGACATCTTTCAGTTTTCGGATCTTCTCTTTATGACCCCCTATCTCCAAATATTCTTTCAAACGCATTGTATATTCAAGAGGAACAACAGTCGCTGGAGTGGGAACATAGGTAAAAGCTCTGACCATCACCTTCTCGACATCTACCAAGAAAGTGATTCCTCCGCCTGGAAGGATATAGGCTGGCGCTCCGCCCACGGTCAACTTCGCCCGGTTTTGATGAATGGCTTGGTTGAGTTTAACGGGTATCTTCGTAACCCCTGCCCTTGCACTCCCACCCGACCCACCAATAAAAACCGCTGAAACTCTTGATGGCTGACAGTTAGAGGCAATCATCTCCACTGCCATTTTCGCTTTCGGACTCAATTCAATCTGGGTAAACTTCCTATCCTTTCCCAGACGAAACATGGCTGCTCTTTCAGCCGTCGTCTCGGTGATCAGGACAGTCATCCCTGGTTTCGTAATCTTTATGTTAAACCCTTCTATAATCTCAAGGGGATCCTCAATGGGTGTTCCTCCCCAACCCCGACCATGCTCTCCAAAATATCTGCCGGGGGTAGATCGCCTCGCTTTCAATCGTATGCCACTATATTTTGCACCCAGCTCTCTTCCTGCGGCATGCTCTGTGAATTGCCCGATCAGATGAGCATCGAGGACAATCACCTCATCTGCAGCGCCTAAAAAATATCTACCGAAAAGACCCATGGAGGCGCTGCCACAACCCACTCTCATCCTCTTTCCCGTCTCACCATCAATGACAGGAGCTTTCCCCACCTGAAGAACCATTTCAGCGCCATCCTCTACTTTAAGACGGATTTCTTTTTGATTGGCAATGTCAACAATCAGTTTAGCTACAGCGATGCCGTCTTTCCCAGTTAAGAGATTAACTCCTCCCAAGGAAAGAATTTTAGACCCATATTCCTCTGTGCAGAGATGTCCAACCTTCTTTTTTCCTATCAGGACAGGGGCGCCCTCATTGCCCATATGCAGATCTGTATCGACTTTCACTTTGATGCCACTATAACTTAACGGCGCCTCTGTGACGACTGTAACCACATCAATCCCCTTCAACCGAGATTGGACAATATATGGAGCAGGTTTGGCATCGGGGTAAGTGGTTCCAGCTCCAATGCCTGTAATCAACGGTCTACGAATGACCTCCTCATGATCTTCACCGACGATCTCCTTAACATCTTCATAACTCTGGAGTGGAATGTTACGAATTAGCTCTCCCTCTCGATTGACGAATCGTTGACAGGCTCCTGTGTTCCCAACCTTGATAGTGCAGGAGATCGGGCACGATGGACATTTAACGCCCTCCTCTCTCGGTTCTGGCGAAGGCCCGATTGCCTCCTTTGGGCAAACTTTGGTGCAAGCCTGGCAATCCACGCAGATTTCAGAAATAGAGGCTTTCTTTTCCGGCGCCATGGAAATGGCCTGGAGAGGACAAACCTCTATACACAAGCCACATCCGACACAGGTTTCCCAATCAACAATCATAGGCTAAATCCTTGTGGGGTCAAGGATTCGAGGGTTCGTGGGTTCAAGTTATGAGAAAATTTTTAAGGTTAAAAAATGCCTAACTCGACCCCTTAAACCCTTGCCCCCTAGAACCCATTTTATTGAGGCTTACTACTTACGATTTTTCCATTGGGGGGTGGAGTATTTCTGCTTACTCCAATCTTCATCACACCATCAATCAGCACTCCGGCAATTCCTGGGATATCACCTGCTTCAATGGCCGAGAGGGCATCTTTGCCAACCGATCCCATGGGTGCATCCATGATTACCAGGTCAGCTTCCTTTCCCACTTCAATGACTCCTCTATTCAACTTGTAAACTTTTGCTGTGTTGCCGGTGGCCATGGCAATGGCTTCTTCTGCTTTCACACCACAGAGGGAAGCTAAAAAGTTGATCACCCTGAGAATTCCGAGAGGGATCACACCCGTCCCAGAGGGAGCGTCATTCCCGATGATGATTCTTGGGTATGCCTTCGCCTCTTTCACAATCTTCATCACATCCACAATCATCTTTGAATTTCCACAATGGACAATTTCCAGAATAAGAGATGTTTTTCGAATCAATTTTTCTGCTTCCAGAAGAGAGATAGCCGTGGGACCTCCATTAATATGGGAAACGATATCCGGATCGGTAGCGATCACATCATCAGCAGGAACGGTTGTGCTTCCGGGAATGGAAGTTCCGCCGGTATGCATCATCACCACCATCCCATATTTCTTCGCCCATTTGACCATGGGCGCTGCATCTTTGGGCCTCTTCACCCCCCCCAAGCCGATTTCCCCTACCACCTTCACGCCTTCTCTTGCCAATTCCTCAAAATCTTTCTCCTGCAAACCAGGCTCAAGAATAAGGCCTCCACCCAATACCTTTACACCTGCAGGTCTGGCACTGGCAAATGACTTAGCAGCAAGGATCGCCAGGGCCTTCGTTCCTGCAACATCCTTCGGCCTTCCAGCAAGATGAACCTCCCCTGCTGAGATAAGGGTGGTGACTCCTCCGTGGAGCGAAGATTCAATAAAGTCCAGCATCTTTTGCCTGGGTGTAAAATCTCCGAGAACAGGATGGCAGTGCGAATCAATGAGCCCGGGGGTAATGGTCATTCCTCCAATATCCATCACCTGGTCTACTCCTCTGGAGTCAAGGCTCTTCTCCTTGCCGACGGCTTGAATCAATCCTCCCTCTATCATAAGGGTATCCGCATTCAAGACGGGATTAGAAATATTCCCTGAAACCAAGGCGCCAATATTCTTGATCATCAGTTTAGCCATTTCGAACCTCCCCTTTCATAAAAATCGCAAAGCGCATAGCGCATAGAGCATAGCGAAAAAATTTAATGATCAATGGTAAATTGTCAATGGTCATTGATCCTTGTTCATTGATCATTGGTAATTGATTGTCTTTTTTGAACGGCTTCCAACACTCTTTCTAAGTTTGCTGGAAGATGATAAATTCTCTGCCCAATGGCATCTGCAATGGCATTCAAAATCGCTGGCGCAGATGGGATGAGAGCTGGCTCTCCAACACCTTTCGCTCCAAATGGACCAGTGGGCTCCTCCTCTTCAACAATGATAGGAATGACCTCTGGAATATCCTTTGATGTCGGGATGAGATAATTGACGAAAGAGGTTGTCTCTCCCGGAACGAATTCTTCCATTAAAGCAAATCCCGTCCCCATGGCTACCCCCCCCATGATCTGGCCAATCACATTCATTGGGTGGATGGCCTTCCCGACATCGTGACTGGCGATCACCCGATTGACCTTCACCTTTCCCGTTTCTGTATCCACCTCCACTTCTGCCAGGTGGGTGGCAAAGGCATAAGTGGCATAAGGAGCCCCTTGCCCGGTCTCGGGATCGAGCCGGGTTGTCTCCGGATCGAAACGTCCTTCCCCCTTTAATATTTTTCCACATCTCTTTGCCACTTCTTTAATTGGAATGGAGGTTGTCAAACAGGTCCTCGATTTGACTTTTCCTTCTTCAAAGAAGAGATCCTTTTCATCGAGGTTTAATAGTTGACTTGCTTCCTTGATGGCCTCCTGTTTCAAATTTTTGATTGCACTAAGAATGGCATTCCCGGAGATATAAGTCTGGCGACTGGCTGAGGTAGCGCCAGCATCCGTGGTCAGGGCTGTATCCGCTCGAATCAGACGGATCTCTTTTAAAGAAATCCCTATCCCCTCAGAAGCAATCTGAAGAAGGATCGTATCAGAACCCTGGCCAATATCAGCTACCCCTGTGAAAAGTCGAATCTCCCCATCTGGACCGATCTCCATCTGCGCCGTGGAAGGGTTGGCGATCCCGGTATTGCCAATTCCATACCACATCGACCCAATCCCAATCCCTTTCTTGATAAATGGTTTTTTTGAATCGTTTTTGGAGATGGCCCCACGATCTCTCCATTCCTTCACTTTTTTCAACGTCTCCCCTATTCCAACACTGGCCATCAAGGTTTGACCGGTCGCTGTCTCAGAACCTACCCGAAGAGAATTTTTAAGGCGAATCTCGATGGGATCCATCTTCAAAGCTTGGGCGAGGAGATCCATCTGAGATTCGTGAGCAAAAGCCATTTGAGGAACTCCAAATCCCCGCATGGCGCCAGACCAGGGATTGTTGGTATAGACCATGCGGCTCCTCACCTTCACGTTGGGAACCTGGTAGGGTCCGGTAGCATGGACAGCAGATCGAATGGCTACGGTTGCACCATATGAAGCATAGGCGCCTGTATCTCCTAAAATGTCCACTTCCACGGCGGTGAGCGTTCCATCTTTCTTCGCACCACTTTTATATCGAATTCTTAAAGGGTGACGTTTGGATGTAACCTGAAAAACTTCCTCTCGGGAGTAAATAATTTTCACAGGCTTTTTGAGATGGAAAACAGCCAATGCCAGCAAACACTGGACCGTGATGTCCAGCCTTCCTCCAAACCCTCCCCCGGTCGCACATTGGATGACCCTTACCTGATCCAATGGCAAGGAAAGAGCAGAAGCCATCTCCTTCTGATCGTAATGAACATTCTGCGTCGGGCAGACGACTGTAATTCTTCCTTCTTCATCCAGATAGGAAATCCCCGCATCGGGTTCCAAATAGGCATGGTCAACCCATGTGGTTGTATAGGTTTCTTCAACGATGACCTCCGCCTCTTTAAATCCTCTCTGAACATCACCCTTGATCACATGAAATTCCAGGAGTAAGTTTCCCTTTTCGTGAATCAAAGGGGCATAAGGTTGGAGGGCCTCTTCCGGATGGAAAACGGAAGGAAGATCTTCATAGACCACAACCAGTTTTTTTACGGCCTCTTCGGCAACCTCTTCTGTTTTTGCGGCGATCAATGCAACTGGATCACCAATATACCTCACCCGACCCGAAGCCAGAATGGGTTGATCTTTGTTAATGGTTCCGACCAGATTCTTTCCAGGAATATCTTTTGCTGTGAAGACCCCCTCCACACCTGGAACTCTTAGGGCTTCATCCATTTCGATTCTTACAATTTTGGCATGAGGTTTTGGACTGCGGAGGACTTTGAGGTGAAGGGGCCCTCTAAAAGGTAAATCCGCACCATACTTTGCCTCGCCCAGAGCTTTTTCTATAACATCCACCTTGGGGATCTCAATCCCGACTTGTTTCATGATCAGCCTTCCAGGGCCTTTCTCATCGCTCTCATGAATAAAGCCTCTACCACCGGCCTTTTATAGGCGGTTGAAGCCCGAATCCCGCTTCGCTTGATCATTGCCTCAGAAACCTTGAGGGAAGCTTTTTGCAAAGACCTTTGATCAGGCAACTTTCCTTTTAAAAAGGTCTCTGCCTCTGACATCCTTTGAGGGGTCGGAGTTACAGATCCCACAGCGATGCGAACATCTTCTATTCTGTTTTTTCCAATCTGAAGGATGATGGCCACATTCATCCTGGCTATCGCCATAGCATTCCTTCTGGCCAGCCGGACAAAACTGCTTTTGGTTTCAGGAGGAAGTTTTTGAAATGTAATTTGAACCAGAAGTTCATGGGGCTTTAAGTTGGTTTCATAGGGACCTTTAAACAGTTGATCCAGTGGAACTTCCCTTTCTCCCTCCTTGGACACCACCCTTCCCATGGCATTCAATACCATCAGAGGAGGAATGGTATCTGCTGCTGGAGAGGCATTGATGATATTTCCTCCAATGGTCCCCATGTTTCTAATCTGGGGAGAACCAATTTCTGAAGCGGCATCGGATAAAACTTTCCCATATTTTTTCACCAAGGAAGACGAAGCAATTTCAGAATGGGTGATTGCGGCACCGATTGAAACCATTCCATTTTTTTCTTCAATCTTCCGAAGGTCCTCTATTCTGGTGATGTCAACAATGAACTGAGGGCTCAGATCTCCGTTCCGGAGGCCGATCACCAGATCCGTCCCTCCAGCAATGATCTTTGCTTTCCCCCCAGCCTGCCACAGAAGCTCGATCGCTTCTTCAATCGTATTTGGAGTTTTATAGTCAAAAGGAGGTATCATATCAACGAAATAGGGTATCAGAATATCAGGATATTAGGGGGTGGTTATCAGGATAACAGGGCATCAGATTTGAGTGTTTTACCTGATACCCTGATTTCCTGTTGTCCTTCATCCTGGTTTCCTGGTTACCTGATAACCTCTCTCTTCTTTCCTGCGGCTTTAATGGCTTCGATGATCTGATGATAACCCGTGCATCGGCAGAGATGGCCTGAGATCGCTTCCTTGATCTCCTCACGGGTGGGATTTGATTTTTTCTCCAATAATGCTTTTGAGGACATCAGTATCCCTGGGGTGCAAAAACCACATTGGATCGCTCCATGGTCGATAAAAGATTTTTGTAACGGATGCAGGGATTCTCGACTCCCAAGACCTTCTACGGTCTCAACTTTTCTCCCTCCCACTTTTGGAGCCAAGACCAGACAGGCATTAACAGGCATGCCATCTAATAATACTGTGCAGGCCCCGCATTCACCAATTCCACAACCTTCTTTCGCGCCGGTGAAACCAAGCTTCTCTCGAAGGAGCCGCAGCAGTGTCCAGTGAACGGGCACATCAACGTGAACAGATTTACCATTCAAAATGAACTTGATCATTTAAACCCACCTTGTAACGACCATCTTCTCGTCCATAAACATTTTCATCGAGGCCATCCGCGATTTAGCTGTGCCAACAAACGATTCCCTTCTTGATCCAAGCGGGAAGAAGGCATAGGGTTGTGCAACACCCAGATTCACACCTACATTGCCGACATTGACCTCTCGAATAAATTTCCTTGCGTTCCTTCCATCTGTGGTCATGATGCATGCGGAATGGCCGAGGTTTGTTTTTGTGTTGATCCACTCGATGGCCTGATCAAGGCCCTCCCCTCGAATAAGAGCGGCTACTGGTCCAAAAGCCTCCTCCTTCGCCATGGACATATCAACATGAACGTCTTCAAGAATAGTAGGACCAAGGAAATAGCCATTTGGATAATCCTTCACCCTCGCCGTTCTTCCATCAAGAACCATCTTTGCTCCCTCTGCCATAGACCGGTCAATCCATCTCAAAACCTTCTCCTTGCCAGCCTGGGTGGTCATCGGTCCGAGCTCAGTCTCCGTATCCAGTCCATAACCAAGCTTCATGGTTGAGGCGGCTTCTCTGAACTTCTTTTTAACCTCGTCGTAAATATTTCCAATGATGATCACATTGTCCACACCCAGACATCGCTGGCCCGACATTCCAAAACAACCCCTGAGAAGCCATTGAATTCCAGAATCAAGATCAGCATCGGGCATAATGACAACATGGTTTTTACCATTTCCATTGATGGAGGAGGTTTTCCCTAATTTACAACAAAGCTCGAAAAGCTCCCGGCCCGCTCGATTGGATCCTATAAAACCCACCCCCTTTACCTCTGTTTGTAATAATATGTCCTTATTAATCGATCGACCTCCATGAATTAAATTTAATACGCCCGGAGGAAAACCTGCTTCCTGTGCCACTTTACAAATAGCTTCTGATGCCACTGGGCATTGCCTGCTCGGGCTAACCACAATGGTACATCCAGCCGCAAGCCCGTATGGAACAAAAGATGACCAGGCATGCATTGGAATATTTCCTGGCGTAATGATGAGGAAAACACCCAGAGGCTCCCATACGAGATATTGATCAATCCCATTGGCCACCTGATCCATATGTTCATTCCGGTTTCTTAATTCATAGAGGGCTGAGCAGGCGGATTCGATATTCTCAATGACCCTCCTCACAGAACCTCTCGCCTCCTCGATCGTCCTTCCATGGTCTTGGGTGAGAATTCTGCTCAATTCTTCAAAACGTTCCTCGAATTTGGCCCTCATATCGAATAGATAACGGGCCCTATCCCGGAGGGGGACTTCCCTCCATCCCTTAAATGCCCTGTGGGCGGCCTCAACTGCAGAGCGTGCTTCTCCCATTGTTGCCTCGGGGAATTCTGAGATGACCTCATCCGTGACAGGGTTCGTGTTTTGATTGCCTACGGTAGACCTCGATTCAATCCATTCTCCATCAATAAAAAATTTTTGTTTTCCATAATGTTTTTTAACCTCGGGCAGCAATGCCATTTCCTAACTCTCCTTTTTATTAATTATTTTACATCCTTTCCCCCTCACCCTTCCACCTCCCCCCTGACTCTATCTTCCCATCATACTTGGAAGGAAGAGACAAATCTTTGGGAAAATCGTTATAAGAATGACGATTGCTATCATGGATAGGAGAAAAGGCACAGCACCACGAAAAATCTCTTCCATCGGCACATCCTTTGCCACTCCTGCAAGGGTATAGATATTGAGCCCCACGGGAGGCGTAATCAGTCCTGCTTCCATCATGATCACGCATATCACGCCAAACCAGATTGGATCAAAGCCTAATGCCTTAATGACAGGAAAAATGACTGGCATAGTCAGGACCATCATCGATATGGCATCCAAGAAACAGCCGAGAATTAAATAAATAATCACAATGATGGAGAGAATGACATATCGGGAGACGAGGAGCCCCGCCATCCAGGAAGAGACCGCTGTAGGGATGGTCGAAAGAGCAAGAAAATAGCTAAAAACATTCGCCCCTGCCACAAGAAACAGAACAAGAACTGAAATCCTGGCTGCTTCCAGCAGGGACAACGATAGGTTTTTTAAAGTTAATTTTCTCTTCAGTAGAACAATAACAAAAAGAGCGGTTGCACCAATTGCACCGGCCTCCGTAGGGTTGATAAAACCCAGGTAGATCCCACCCATAACAATGAAAAATACGAGTAATGTTTCCCATATACCAGAAAAGGCCAAGAGCTTCTCTTTCCAGCTTACCTCTCCAGACGTTGCTGGAGCTAAACTTGGGTTCAATTTTACTTGAAAAACAACGATAACAGTGAAAGCAAGAGAGAGAATAATTCCTGGTAAAATGCCGGAGATTAATAATTTCCCAATCGATTGCTCGGTAAGCATTCCATAAACCACAAAACCAAGAGAGGGTGGTATGAGAAAGCTGAGGGTTCCGCCTGCAGCCACCACACCCACGGCTAATTTCGGAGCATAATGGAATCGTCTCATCTCCGGAATGGCAATGGTTCCCATAGCGGCCGAGGCAGCCACAGAGGAACCACTCAGGGCGGCAAAAAAAGCACAGGCCGCAATGGTGGCAATCCCCAATCCTCCCGGTAACCTCCTGAACCATTTGTCAAAGGTTTCGTAAAGTTCTCGAGTGATCCCGGCGCTTCCTGCAAATCCCCCCATCAGGATAAAAAGAGGAATAATGGTATAGGGATAATAGGCTGCTGTTTCATATAGTGTTTTCGCTACAACAGGTAATGCCGCATTCACAGAAGCCAAATAACTAATGCCCAGAAATCCCACAAACATCATGACAAACGCAATGGGCATACCAAGAAATAATAAGAAAACGAGCAGGGCACTGCCCAGTATCCCAGCTGTGATGGGGCTCACCCTTCCCTCCTTTTGAGCTTTCCCAATAAATCGATGAATTCCATCAGAAGCTCCAGCCAGAGGAGAAACCCTCCAACAGCAACAAGTAACCGGAAAGGGTACTGGGGAATTCTCAGCATATCCGATACGGTCCGTTCTCTAATTCCTTCTATCCATCCCTGCCATATGAGTATGGCAATGATAAAAAGGCTAAGAAGAGTAGTGATCATCTGGCAAATTACCCGAACACGGAGAGATAATCGCGAAGTGATAAAATCCACCCCCACATGTCCCCTTACTTGCTGGGTGTAGGCAGCCCCCAATAGAATGAAGACTGCCAATATATATTCGGATATTTCGAATGTGCCCGGAATTGTTTTGGCAAAAAATTTTCTTCCCACCACATCACCTGTTGTCAGCAGCATGAGCGGGAGGAGTAAGCACATACCCCCTGCACATACATAAAAATTTATTCTTTGGATCAGTTGCTTAATCTTCATAGCTGATCTATCTTCTTGAATGGATGAAAGCATCCAACGAAAAAATATGGAAGGGACGACTTTTATCGCCCCTTCCTCTTTATCACGAATCTATTGCTATAACTTCCTTACGCCCATTCACGCGGGAAGGCCACGACCTTCACTCCTCTTTTCTCACATTCCTTATTATACATCTTCACCACATCCTTAGCCGGGAGCCCTTTCCCTTCTAAATCGGCTACCCACTTTCTCGTTACTTCTCTAAAACTTTCATACCAGCGCTCCGCCTCTTCGGAAGGAGGGGTATAAAGGGTCACTCCTTTGCCAGTGATCTCCTTCATCATGACCTTGTAAACCTCTCGGGTCAATCCTCCTGTTGTCTTGAAAGGATTACGCCCCACTGCATCAATGATCTTCTTCTGATCTTCCGGCACTTTTTTCCAGCTCTCGAGGTTCATCACCACACCTTCGGTGACACATCCAAATGTCGTCACGACCCCATGTTTTGCCACCTCGTAAAGTTTGAAAGCAAGAACCAAAGGAGGACAGGTCACCAGCCCATCAATGGTCCCTGTTTCGATAGCCAGGTAGACATCACCAAGGGGCATGAAGACCGGTTCTGCTCCCAGGGCCTTGATATAATTGGTTTGATGACCACCCGGTGTCCTAATTTTCAATCCCTTAGTGTCAGCTAAAGAATGGACAGGCTTTTTTGTCCACAAAAAAGATTGGATGCATCCATTTAATTCGATCATCTTCACACCTTTGAACTCCCTGCTGAGAATTCGCTCGTACATCGCATTTCCGATATCCGCACCGATGTCCTTCCCATCCACCCAAACAGCCAGCGAAAGGACATCTGAAAGGGGAAAACGGCCCGGCGTCCATGTGGCAGTGAAATACCCCATGTCCGAAAGGCCTTTTGCCACAATATCAAAATGTTCAGGCCCTTTCCCTAATGCTCCACCGGAATACATAGCCGATGTGATCTTGCCCCCGCTTCTCTTTTTCATCTCCTCAAGCATGGGCTCCCAAACCGTCTTGACCTCACGGCTCATCGGGGGGTGCCAGGTGCTAAATTTGATGTTGCTCGCCTGCCCGTATGCTAATTCGTGGATTCCAATACCCGCTCCCAGAGCAACACCACCAACGACAGAATTCTTTAAAAAATTTCTTCTCGTAATTCCATTACACATTTTTCCCACCTCCTATCTGATTTAGT
>Ga0210056_1001136_pt1 | contig 23089 bp, 19 predicted proteins | sample CryGeyCG2014_080_2_FD_183965 | JGI IMG/M metagenome (GOLD analysis project Ga0210056, IMG submission 183965) | Groundwater microbial communities from aquifer - Crystal Geyser CG07_land_8/20/14_0.80 (SPAdes) (version 2) | ecosystem: Environmental > Aquatic > Deep subsurface > Groundwater | place... | reverse complement strand
CCATCAGCTCTGGTCAACGTTCTTGTGGCATCCTTCAGCTATGGTTTTTACGGCTCGAGATATCGCAAAAGAAAAAGCGAACTATCGCAAGTCAGAAGGAAAGATTAACCGTTGTTTTGTTCACCCGCCTTTGATAAAATAAGTTCGAGCAAGTTTATACAAACGCACTTTTTATAACAAAAACATCAAAAGAAAAATTGCAAGAATAAGTCGATAAACGCCAAAAACTACCAAAGAATTTTTCTGCAAGAAACCGATAAACCATCTAACTACAAGATAAGCTGTGACTAAAGAAATAAAAAATCCTACTCCTAAAAACAATAAATTATTGGCTACAGTAATGACTTTAAAATCAGTTTTAATTATCTCCAGTCCTGACGCCGCCAAGATCGTCGGCACTGCCAGTAAAAAAGAATAGATGGCTGACTGGTCGCGTTTAAATCTCTGCCCCATCATCGTCAAAATGACAATCCCCGCTCTTGACACTCCTGGAACAACTGCTAAAGATTGTCCTAAACCAATAATTAAAGCTTCTAAATATGACATCTTGTTAATTGATTTATCCAATTTAACTTTTTTATTTTTCACCAATAACTCAAAAATAATAAACAGCAAACCGATTAAAAACATCGAACTAATAATAAGTGGCATTGAGTTAAAAAAAACTTTTTTAATTATTTTTTCCAGAACCAAACCAACGATCGCCGTCGGAATAAAAGAAGCAATAATTTTTCCCCATAACTCTTTATGTTCTAAAACATAAAAAAAATATAAAAATAAAACTGCCAGAATTGCGCCGGACTGGATAAAAATCTCAAAAAAAGCCTGAAACTCTGACTGAGAAATATGCAAGAATTTACTGGCAATAATCAGATGGGCAGTCGAGGAAACCGGCAGAAATTCCGTCAATCCTTCAACTATCCCTAATATAAAAGCATGAATTAAGTTCATTTATCAATTATAATTGATATCGCTTTATAAACTTTATAAACTCGTTTATGAAAGTCGCTTTAGTTCATGATCAACTAAGGGAGTTTGGCGGTGCGGAAAGGGTCCTGGTTGCCTTAAAAAAAATCTTTCCTCAGGCTGATATTTATACGACGACTTTTGATTTAAACTCACTTGGTTCTCATAAAAAATTAATCAAAGACTGGAAAGTCCATCTGAGCTGGTTCGGAAAAATTCCTTTACTTAATAGATTCTACTCCCCTTTTAGATTTTTAACGCCTGTGATCTGGGAAAGTTTTGATTTTTCAAAATATGATTTGGTAATTTCTTCATCAGGCAGCTGGATGAGCAAAGGAATAAAAACCAATAAACCAACTATCCATATTTCTTATATTCATCACCCGCCTCGTTATCTTTACGGCTATGAAACAGCGATCGAGTGGCAGAAGTTCTGGTTGGTAAAAATCTATGGGCATTTGATTAATCACTCTCTTCGTCAATGGGACTTTATTGCTTCTCAAAGACCTGATTACTTAATCGCTAACTCTGAAGAAACAAAAAAGCGGATTGAAAAATTCTACCGGCGCTCTTCAACTGTCATCTATCCGCCAGTTACTATAGCACACCCCCGAGGTGTGCAAGAGATAAGCCAAAAGATTCACCTCGGGGGTGAAAGTTATTTCATAACCGTTTCTCGCCTAGCCAAAGCCAAGCACATTGACGTTCTCATCAAAGCCGCCAACAAAATGAGGTTTAATCTAAAAATCGTCGGCACTGGCCGAGATGAAAAATACTTAAAATCAATCGCTGGTCCGACAGTTGAATTTTTAGAAGAAGTTTCTGATTCGCAGATGAAAAAAATCTATCAAAATGCTAAAGTTTTTCTTTTTGCTTCTCGTGATGAAGAGTTTGGCATTGCCGTTGTTGAAGCAATGGGCTACGGACTACCAGTAATCGCTTATAACTCAGGCGGGATACCAGAATATGTTATTGATGAAAAAAACGGATTCCTGTTTGACCAATTAGACGAAAGTTCACTAGTTAAGAAAGTTAACGAATTAACGAATTTAAGCAATGAAAAATATTTAGAAATGAGAAAAGAGACGAGAAAAACTGCGGAAAGGTTTAGTGAGGAAAATTTTAAAAAAAACATTCTTGATTTTATAAAAAAACATGTTAGAACTTCCTGAGGTTGAAACTATCAAATGTATTAAACACTCAGGCCGCAGCTCCTTTTTCTGCCCCAAATGCCAACAGAATTAGAGTATAATTAGTAACTTCATTTTATATATTTATGGAAATCAGAAATATCGCCATTATTGCTCATGTTGATCATGGTAAAACCACTCTGGTGGACGCCATGCTTAAACAGACAAAAACCTTCCGCGAAAACCAGAAAGAGATGGATGAGATTCTCATTATGGACTCCAATGATCTCGAACGGGAAAAAGGCATCACCATCCTTGCCAAAAACACGGCGGTTTTTTATAAAAATACCAAAATTAATATTATCGATACGCCCGGCCATGCTGACTTTGCCGGAGAGGTGGAGCGGACAATTAATATGGCCTCAGGGGCAATTCTTTTGGTCGACTCGGCCGAAGGACCACTGCCTCAGACGAAATTTGTTTTAAAAAAAGCCCTAGAAACTCATCTGAAAATCATCTTAATTATTAATAAAATTGATAAAAAAGACTCGCGGTCAAAAGAAGTTTTAACTCAGATAGAGAACTTGTTTTTGGAGCTTGCCCATAATGAAAAATCTCTTCACTTTATCACTCTTTATGCGGTTGGCCGCGACGGCAAAGTCTTTCATAAGCTACCCCATCATTACACCAAAGAAACCCCGGGAGACCTCGTCCCTTTATTTGAAACCATTTTAAAAGAAGTTCCCAATGCGGCTGTCAATAAAGATAAACCGTTTCAGATGCTTATTTCCACCCTAGACTATGACAACTATGTTGGAAAACTTTGTATCGGAAAAATCAATCAGGGAAAACTGGAAAAAAATAATAATATTACCTTAGTCGATGAAGAACGCACCATAGGAACATACAAGGTGCAAAAACTTTACACATTTGAAGGCCTGCAGAAAAAAGAGGTTGATCGAGTTTCTTCTGGTGATGTCGTCGCTATTGCCGGTATCGCCAAGTTAACCATCGGCCAGACTGTTGCCGATCCGCAATACCCTCTTAGTCTGCCGAAAATTTATATTGAAGAACCCACTATCAAAGTGACCATCGGTCCCAACACCAGTCCTTTTTCCGGACATGAAGGAAAGCTCGGCAGCTCAAGACAGATAAAAGAAAGATTATTAAAGGAAAAAGAAACCAATCTCGGGTTAAAGATTGAGATGGATCCGCAGGGTGCCAACTTTATCGTTGCCGGCCGGGGCGAACTTCATCTGTCAATTCTAATTGAGACGATGCGGCGCGAAGGATTTGAACTTCAGGTTTCCAAACCCCAGGTAATCTATAAAAACATAAAAGGCAAAGTCCAAGAACCGTACGAAGAAGTACTCATCTCCGCTAATAAAGAATTTTTAGGCATACTAACCGAAGAGCTTGGCAAAAGAAAAGCTGAGCTTTTGGATATGAAAACCAGTGACAATACAGTTAGTTTAAAATATAAAATTTCCGAAAACAATCTTCTGGGAATAAGAAGTACTCTTTTGACGAAGACCAGTGGAACATCGGTCATCAATACCTACTTCCTGGGATATTTTGACAAGGGAGAAAAGCTTGACTCGATAAGAAACGGCGATCTAATTGCCGTCAAACCGGGAGAGGCTACCATTTTTGGACTGGTTAACTCCCAAGAGCGCGGCGTTTTATTTGTCAGGCCGGGCGAAAAGATCTACGAAGGAATGGTAGTTGGCTCCAACGCCCGTGATATTGATATTGAAGTCAATGTCTGTAAAGAAAAAAAACTAACCAATAACCGTTCGGTCCGTGAAGGCACCTTTGTTCCCCTTACTCCTCTGATTAAGCTTTCTTTGGAACAGGCGCTCGACTTTATTAATGAAGATGAATATCTTGAAGTAACACCACTTTCACTCCGCATCCGCAAAAAAGTTCTTTCTTTTGTCCAAAGACGGGTCTCTAAAAGACAGGAAAAATTACTTGAAAATAATTAAGAAGTCTTATTCATAACGGATGGCTTCAACCGGCTCAAGGTTGGCGGCTTTGCGGGCCGGGAAAACGCCGAAGCTAATCCCGATTGCTGAAGATATCCCGAGAGCTAATACAACCGAAGTTAAATCTATATAGGCCGGAAATAGATTATGAACAGCTAAAACAGATAAATACGCAAAACCCAAACCCAAAATTCCTCCAATTGATGACAAAAGAACTGCCTCGGCTAGAAACTGGGAAAGAATATCTGATTTTCTCGCGCCGATCGCCCGCCTGATACCGATTTCTTTGATTCTGTCAGAAACCGTCACATACATAATATTCATAATCCCGATTCCGCCTACGAGAAGAGAAATGGCAGCGATCGCCACCAAAATCAAATTCAATACAGAGAAAATCGACGTGATCGCCGACATTAATTCTGTGGGTTCAACAATACTGAACTCTTCATCTTTATGTCTTTTCAAAAACTCTTTTTTTATATCTTCTTTTACTTGGGAAACGTAATTTTCGTTTTCTACTTTAACGGAAAGTCTGAAAAACTTTTTATCCGGATTAAAAATAAATCCTGTTGTGTAAGGAGCAAAAAGATAACTATCATAGTCAAATCCTCCCATTCCCCCTCCTCCTTTTGATTTAGTCACTCCGATAATGGTAAATTTAACATCATCTATGGTAATTTTTTTTCCGATTGCTCCTTCATCAGATCCATAATAGTCTTCTGCGATCTTGCTTCCCACCACCACCACTTTAGCTTTTTTGGAAACGTCAGACTTGTCAAAAAATCTACCTCTATCAACCTCAAGCCCCATAATATCGGAAAATGTTTCCGAAGAAAACATAATGTCGCCAAAATCTTCCTTTAACAATCCTTTAATTTTTGTTGATTTAAAGGCAAGTGGGGCAACACCGATAACGTTATTTATTTTTTTTAGAGTCTGTAAATCTCGATCGTCAAATCGACCGGCAATAGATGAAACACCACCAGTAAAACTACCACCTGACAAAACTCTCCCTGGTACTAAAAAAAGAGAGTTCTTACCCATGGCTTCAAACTGGTCAGAGATATATTTTTTCAGACCCAACCCTAAAGCAATGAGAACCACTACGGCAAAGACACCGATTAAAATTCCTAAGGAAGTTAAGAATGTTCTTAGTTTATTTCTGGAAAAGTCATCAATGGCTGATCTGAAAATAAAAATTAAATTTTTCATATAATCTCTCCGTCTTTAATGTTAATAATTCTTTTTGCATAAGCAGCAATGTCTTTTTCATGAGTAACTAGAACAACGGTAATTTTTTCTTCCTTATTTAATTTTTCCAATAGCATCATGATTTCATGACCGGTTTTGCTATCTAAATTTCCAGTTGGTTCATCAGCTAAAATTAACTTCGGTTTCATCATCAAGGCTCGGGTAATAGCAACTCGCTGTTGTTGACCTCCTGAAAGTTTATTTGGATATGAATTCCGTTTTTCTGACAGTCCAAAATCATTTAAGATGGATTCAGCTCGATCATTGGGATCAAAATCTAGTTCTTTCCGGCAGTAAATCGAAGGCAACATGACGTTTTCCAAAACCGTCAGCTTATTAATTAAATTAAACTGCTGAAAAACAAAGCCGACGAATTCGTTGCGAAGTTTCGAAAGGTCGTCGTCGGAAATTCTGGAGATTTCTTTATTGTCAACGTAGACTTTACCTGTTGTTGGTTTATCCAAAAGTCCTACAATATGCATCAAGGTTGATTTACCTGATCCTGAAGGTCCCATTATCGACACGAATTCTTTTTCCTTTATCTCGAGACTGGCTTTTTTTAAAGCGTAGAAAGTATATTCGCTATCAATAATATATTCTTTTGAGACATTAACCAATTTAATCATAAACAACGTCTCCAACCTCTAAGCCATTTTTAATCTCTACCTTGCTGTTAAATTCTTCTCCGCGCTTGACATAGATTTTTTCCTTATTGCCTTTTTTTTCTCTTGTTACATAGTTGCCTTTACTGTCCTTTTTAACAAACTGTATTGGCACAGATAAAACGTTTTTCTTTTCACTCAAAACAAAACTAACGTCTCCTGTCATTGCTAATTTAAGAGGCAACTTTTGGGTTTCTTTATCCAGGGTTAATCTAACTTCATAGACCGTTCCTGTCTCACCTGTCTTTGGAGAAAATGATATATAATCGATAACGCCGGTAAAGGTTTTATCTGGATAAGCGTCGAAAATTATCTCTCCTTCTATTCCTTTTTTAAGTAAAACTACGTCCGACTGCTCAGCGGTAACCGATAGATAGATAGTTTTTGGGTTAACTATGTCAAATTCTGCTCCAGCCGGAGTGATATTAACGCCCGGATAAAGAATGTCAATATGAGTCACTACTCCTTCAATCGGCGTCCAAAGATTAGCGTACTCAATAGTAATATTTTGATACTCGACATCCAAAACAGCATTGTTAAGATTGTACTGATTACTTTCCAAAACCCGCTTTACCTCGTCTCTTATGCTTTGGCTTAGAGCATATTGGTCGTTCCAATTATCGTCTTTAGTCTGCTCAAAAGTATTTCTTTGAATTGCGTAACTATTCAAGTATTTAGTCAAACGATTTTTTAAATCACGTTGGTCTAAAGAAGCAATCGTCTGATATTTTTTAACATAGTCCCCTTCTTTCACTCCCATCCAAGCCAACCGCCCCGAAGTTTGAAATTTCAAGGCGACTTTTTCATCGGCATCGATTTCTCCTGATAAGGTAAGAGTTTCTTGTAAGGTTTCTTTTTTTATTTTATATGTTTGGGGTCTTTTATCTTTGTTAGCTGGAGCTGATTGATTACGAATAAGAATAACCGCTAAAACTATAATCACACCCAAAACTAAATACCAACGTTTTTTAAAAAACTTTATCATAGGTATGGTTTCCAGTCAGCGATCGGCATCACATTGTAAATCATAAAGTTCCAGGCATAGAGATAAACCGCCAAGAGAATGATTATACCAACTATCAAAAACTTTTTCGAAGTAAAAAACTTTTCATAAGCGATTAACGCCATTGGCCATAGGGGTAAAGAGTAGCGGCTGATATCTCTATGCTGGATAAACAAGGCAGCGATATAAAAAACCAGAGAAAAATAAAACAGGCTTCTTTGTTTGATATTTTTTAGAGAAAAAATTGTTAGCCCATAAAGGAAAAAGTAAAAAACTACATCTTCAAGCCAGGCTGTTCCCACCCAAGGTTTTTGGAAGTTAAAAACTGAAAAGGGGAAAACCAGATGGAGGTTGTCTCCCGAATGAAAGTAGGCAAAAAAATCACCATACTGCTTCCAAAATATCCCAAATGCCCCTAACAACCCTAAGGGAATAAGAATGATCCCTAGCCACTGCCAATTGGTTTTTTTCTCTTTAATTAATCTTTCGACAAACACCAAACAGTAAGCGCCAAAAAGTAATATTCCTGGCGTTTTTGTTATTGCTGCCAATCCGCCAAACAACCCAGCCAATAGATATCTTTCCTTTTCAAAAAAATAAAACGAGCCTAAGATTAAGAGAATAAACAGGCTTTCTGGAGCACCAACAGACCTAACCACCAAAAACCGGGGAAGAAAAAGGAAAACTGCCGTTAGTAATAAAGGTTTTTTCGTCAACTTAAACTTTTTCAGAAAAAAGTAAAAAAATAGGGTTAACCCAACTGTCGCCAAAAGATTGGCGATAAGCATAGACTTCAAATATCCCCCAAAAACCCTAATCTCCCTAACTACCCTAATTAACATCGGATAGCCGGGTAAATGAGCCGCAAAATACTTTGGAGGAATGCCAATCTCTAAAGATTTAGGATTGTATAAAGTCTTGGCAGGGATAATATATAACGGCCCGTCATAATGGCGATAAACATAGTCAAAACTCGGCTGGCTGATTTTTAGTCCAAACCAACTGTTGGCCTTAAGAAGAAAAGGTGACCAGAGCACTAAAGTGGAGAGAAAAACTACCAGAGTTAAGGTAAAATAAGGATATATGCGCCGCATACTAAATATTGTAGCAAAGAATTGGCTCTTGGTGCTAATGTTTTTTTGCGGAATTTTTTTAAGATTTTATCGCTTTTCCGATTTTGCCACCTTTTTAGGAGATCAGGGACGAGACGCCATCGTCATAAAAAGAATGCTTACCTTCGAACACCTGCCGGCCATTGGCGCTCCTACCTCAGTTGGTCAAGTCTATCTTGGTCCTTTTTACTACTATTTTATCGCTCCCTGGCTTTTACTTTTTAAATTTAATCCTTTAGGATTAACATTCGGCGTCGCTTTATTTTCCAGTCTGTTTATTCTCATTAATTATTTTATTGTCAAAGAACTTTTCGACAAAAAAGTTGCCCTGATTGCTGCCTTTTTAACCAGTTTTTCTTATGTCTTAATCGATCTTTCCCGTTTTTCCTGGAATCCCAATCTCCTGCCTTTGTTTTCTCTTCTGACGATTTATTTTTTTATCAAAGCCTTAAAAACCAAGAAAAAACTTTTCTATCTTTTATTTGGTGCTTTTCTTTCTTTTTCTTTCCAGCTTCATTACTTGGCTCTGGCTCTTTTTTTACCGATTATAATCCTTGCTCTTCCTAAATTAATTTCTAAATTTCCTTATTCCCTTATTTCTTTATTTTCTTTTATTTTCTTCTCTTTTCCTCTTATAATCTTTGATCTTCGCCATCAATTCTTAAATAGTAAAAACCTGATCTCTCTTTTTAAAACCTCTTCCTCAATCAAAACCAACCTGTTGAAAAATATTCTCGATACTTTTTCTACTTTAAACCGTTATCTTTTTAATACCAACTTTAGTAATTTAATAAATATTATTCTTCTAATAGCGATAATTATTTTCCTCTTTACTTATCTAAAAAGAAAAAAAGACCAGATCTTTAACTTTCAGCTGATTTTTCTTCTTTCTCTTTTTGTTCTATCACTTTATAGCGGAGAAAAGCATCCTCATTATCTAGCAGTTCTCTATCCTTTTTATATTATTGTTATTAGTGTCTTTTTGTCTACTTTATTGAATAGTTTCTGGGAGAAAATCCTTGTTATTATTTTTTTAATTACCTTTGTTATCTTAAACTTCCAAAAATATAACTTTCTTTTCTATCAAGGAAGTAATCAACTGAAAACTGCTCAAGAAGTTGCCCGAACTATCTTTGATAATGTAAAAAAAAAGGGCTTTACTGTCACTGCTCTTCCCGAAAAGTATTCTGACTCGACTTACAGATACTTTCTCGAGATCTGGAAAAAACGGCCGATTGAAAAAGACTCGCTGGAAAAAGCTGAAGAACTTTTTGTTGTCTGTGAAAAAAACTGTCAACCAGTCATCGGCAATCCCCAGTGGGACATCGCCTATTTCGCTCCTACTAAAATTGAAGGTGAGTGGAATATTAATAGTATTAGAATATATAAACTAACGAAATAAATTTTCAATTACTAATTTACAATTTTCAATGAATTTTCATTTAATCAATTTTCAATTGAAACATTGAATCATTGTAAATTCAATGTAAATTGAAAATGGAAAATTACTATGAGAATTTCCCTTATAATTCCCTGTTACAACGAGGAAGCTAATATCCAAAAAGGCGTCTTAGATAAAATCGGAAACTATACTAAAGACGATGCTCGTTTCTTTGAGGTCGTTATCGTCGACGACGGTTCCTCTGATAATTCCAGATTAATTATTAAAAATAAATATTTAAAAACCTTTCCTAAATTTCGCCTCGCCCAAAATTCCCACCAGGGAAAAGCTTTTGCTATTTTAACAGGAATCAAACACGCCAAAGGTGATTGGGTGATGTTTTCTGATATCGACCTGGCGACGCCTCTAGAAGAAGCTGATCGACTAATTAAAGAAATAGAAAAAGGTAGCCAAATTATCATTGGATCACGAAGCCGGGTTCGTCAAGGAGCACCAGTTTTGCGAAAAATTATGGCTCTTGGTGCAATTATTATCCGAAACTTCATTATTGGTCTTCATGGTATTAAAGACACCCAATGCGGCTTTAAACTTTTTGAAAAAAAAGCTGCTTTAACAATTATTGACAAGCTTTTGGTTTTCCATGATCAAAGAAAGATTACTGGTTCTTCGGTTTCAGCTGGTTTTGACATGGAATTTTTATTTTTAGCCTCCAGACTAAAATATAAAATCAAAGAAACGCCGGTTGATTGGAGTCATGTTGAGACAAAAAATGTCAACTTTCTTAAAGACTCGTTTGAGGGACTAAGAGATATTTTTTTTATAAAATATTATGACCTAACTGGAAGATATGAAATTAAAAAATAATCTTGTTGGTATAGTTTTGTTATTAATAATTTCTTCCTTGCTCATCTTCTACCAATTTAGCCAGATTCCTAAATACCTCGCTTTTGATGAAGTTGAGTTTACTAAATTAGCCTTATCACTAGATGGTAAACCCTATACGTCTTACTCTCTACTAGCTACCGGCCATTCAACTTTGTATTTTTATATTCTTTTAGCGTCATTAAAAATCTTTGGCGTCAACATTTTTGCTCTTCGTTTTCCTGCAGCGATCTTTGGCATATTAAGCGTAATAATGTTTTATTTAATAATAAAGATTGTCTTTCAACAATTCTTCCCTTTTCTCTTTACTCTCATCTTCCTTTCTTCCCGCTGGTTTCTTAATTTTAGCCGCTTCGCCTTCGAACCAACTTTTTTATTATTCCTGGAACTAACTTCTATATATTTCTTACTTCGATCTATCGATACATCGAAGTATTGGTATCTAATTTTTAGTGGAATATTTGCAGGATTAGTCTTCAACTCCTACACTCCAGGAAGAATCTTTTTTCTTCTTCCTTTATTTTTTTTAACTTTAAAAACTTTACAAACTTTAAAACTTTATAAACTTACCTACTTTATTATTCCTTTCTTAATAACAATTACTCCTCTTACCTCCTACCTATCAACCCACAAAGAAACTCGCATCAATCAGCAATTCTTCTTGAGAAATTCTGAAATGATTATTAATGAGAAAGCTAACGGACTTTGGCATAATATTTCTTCAACTGCTTTAATGTTCTTCACTAAGGGCGACATGAACGGCCGCCATAACTATCCCGGCAAACCTGCCCTTAACCCGGTTTTGGGAATATTATTTGTCGCCGGATTAATAGTCTCAATCAAAAATATTAAGAATTTTTATAACCAGTTTTTTCTTTCTTATTTTTTCCTGTCGCTTTTTCCTGCTCTAATGACTTACCCCTGGGAAAATCCCAATATGCTTCGTACTTTTACCGTCATCCCTTCAGTTGTTTATTTTATTGGTGTTGCCATATACAACTCTTGTGCGGCCGCATCAAAGTTGTATCATAAAAAAATTATTATTTATTATTTGTTATTTATTATTTTATTACTCTCGTCCGCGTACGAACTTCGCACCTACTTCAAATACCAATCTAAAGTCTTCGAAAGCTCTTTTGAAATCAAACATCCTTTGGAAAAAGCGATTAGATTAAAAAATCCCTATGAAAAAAATAAATAATTGGTTATTTTTTATTTTTATTTTCTTTTTTCTTGTATTTGTTATCTATTCTTATCGAGCAATCTTCCTGACTCCATACGACAATAGCTATCTTAGAGATCTATATGACCACTCTCAATGGAATATGGCGATCAGTAAAAGACCAGTGAGCGACAACATTGTTTATCAAGTAACGGCCTATGATCTCGTTCACAATTGGAGTTTTTTCAAAATAGATCCGCAAACACCAGTTTTGGGTAAATATTTATACGGCTATTCAATTTCTATATTTAAAAACGCAGAAACAATATCAATCCTTGTTTTATTTCTATCAATGATTATTTTTTATCAAATTTCCAAATTGATATTAAGAAATGACTTCCTGGCTAAATTATCACTTTTTTTATTTACTACCGAGCCGATTATTTTTTATCAAATTTCTCAAAGCATGCTCGATCTTCCTCAATTATTTTTCTTGTTAGTACATGTTCTTTCTATTTTAAAACTAGACAGCCTAAATAAAAAATCAAGATCATTTTTTTGGTTAATTACTGCCGGCCTGTCACTTGGCGGTTTTATATCTATAAAGATAGGATTCTTTTCCGCAACAATTATTATCGCCGATCTGATATTTTTGTATAAAAATAAAAAAGTAGTTTATCTTTTGCCTATAATCCTATTGTCTTTTTTTACATATATCTTTTCTTATTTTCCATATTTCTTAATGGGTCACTCATTAATTGAATTCTTAAAAAATCAGAAATGGATTATTGTTTCTTATTGGTTATCTTCAAAATCAAAACCCGTGTTCGGAATGGTTCTTTTGTCACTCTTCACTGGTTTTATTAAAGGCTTGTATCAAGGAAGTATTTGGGAAAGGGTTAAAGAATGGTCAATATTTTGGCTTTTTTACGGATATTTTTTTGTTAAATTATTATTGAATAAAAAAAACTATCTAGATATTAAGAAGTTATATCTCGTTTATTTAATCTTAGGATTAATTTTCTTGTATTCAATCGTACCGTTTAGTGCTAGATATTTAGTTTTGGTAATTCCATTATTGATAATTTTATCAATAAATTTTATTGCTAAACTAAATCCTAAATTCGTTAAATTTATCGCCTTGATTTTTATTATTCAGATTGTTTTTTTTCTTTATCCAGGACCGCAAGATACGGTTACTTCTATCAGTCAAGTCTGGAAAAACGGTACTTATCAAGATCTCTACAGTTTTATAGATAATAAAACTAAAAAATTGATTTCAAGAAATGAATTTTGGCGGCGAGGACAGTTGATCGAAAAAAATTTGGAAATTTTAGATAAAAAAGTTCAGATATCTATTTCTAGAGTATTTTTTCCTTGGACTAAAAAGTCTGTAGGCGATTTAAAAATCACTTATATTACTCCATTAGGCGAGATTGTAAATAATAAAAATTTAGATTTAATCAAACAAGATAATGTATGGAAAATAGTATGGAAAGATGATTTATTGTTGTCGGATTTTAACTTTGGCGACGAAATAATTTTTGAACACTATTACGGTAAATTTGGAAAATTAATATCTAAAAATGGAAAGATATTGTCTCAAGCCGTAATATGGCCAGTATTTTTTGTGACTCATCAAAAAATTAAAGACGAATCTACAGTTCAAAACCAACTGATAAAATTAACTAGTCTCAAAAAACATGATATTGAATATTTATATAAGGCAAATATGCAGCCTGACTGGGAAGTAAAAATAGGTATTTTAAAACCTCAACTATTACCGTCCATTCTTACAACTATTAATTTAGATCCAGCGGTAAATGTTAAATATCAGACATTAAGAGTTCATAATCGTGAGTATTTAATAAAATATCCAAACTTGGATCCTATTCTTGGTGGTGAAATCATTCTTAAAAAGAAAAACGGGACAACGCAACTAATAATTAAAAAAAGTAAGGTTAATGGACAAAATGTAAGCTTATGAAAAAAATCAGTAAGATCGTCGTTTGGCTTTTTCTTTTTTCTTTGTTACTTCGTGTTTTCCATCTTTCTTACTTTATATCTTTTCATCAAGATCAGGTCCGCGACCTTTATTATCTTAAAGATCATTTTGAAAAAGGACAGTTCATTCTTCTTGGCCCAAAAGCCTCGGTGGGCAATTTCTTTCTTCCTCCTTTTTGGTATTACCTGATGAGCGTTGCCTATATTTTTTCCAAATCACCTTTGTCCCCGGCTTTTCTAACTGCTTTACTTTCTAGCATAACTACAGTTGTTATTTTTATTTTTATTAAAAAATTTTATGATGAAAAACTAGCGTTTATTACCGCTACTTTATATGCCGTCTCGCCTTTATCAATCGAATACTCCCGCTTTGCCTGGAATCCTAATCCGATTCCTCTGTTTACGATTTTAACTTTTTACTTTTTATACGAATATTTATTCAATAAAAAAAATAAATCTTTTTATTTAGGAATAATAACCGCCAATCTCGCCTTTCAACTTCATTATCAAGGATTGGTCATATTTATTTTCTATTTTTTAGTTATTTTATTCTCGAAAAAATTTACCTTAAAAAAATTTTTTCAATATTTACTGATAAATCTTATTCTTGTTTTACCTTTTATCATCTATGAAATTCAGAATAATTTTAAAAATTCTTTGGGAATCATTAATTTCTTAATCGCCTCACAAACAACTGCTAAATTAAAACTTTTTGGTATTCCTTTCTTTATCAAATTTATCTTTAAAGACTTTTCTTTATTTTTAGCGAGAGTAATGTTTTTTAAAAATAAAATCTTAGGATTTTTTGCACTTTTAATTCTGGGTTTTTCTTTATTAATTTCGCTTCTAAAACTCGCTAAACTTTCTAAACCTTTTAAACTCTTAAATTTGTTTTTAATTTTTTCTTTTATAATGCTTTTCTTTTACAAAAATTCGCTAATTGATTTTTATCTGTTGTTTTTAATTCCTATCGTAATTATTTATTTTGTTTTAATATCAAAAAATATCTTAGGAGAAAAATTAACTTTGGGTTTATTTTTTATCTTAATTTTAATTAACCTTCTTAAATCACCAACTTTGGGAGTTTATGATAAAACCTTTCTTTGGATTACAAAATCAATAAAAAAAATTACCATAACTAAAAACTACTGTGTCAGTTATAGTATCTTTCCCCAAAATTTTATTGAAAGTAAGTATCGTTATACAATGACTTTGGTCAAAAACAAACCGGTCTACGAAAACTGTGACCTGACTATGTATTACCGTTGCGATCCCAAGGTGAAAACCGGATATTATCTTTGTGAAAATGCCATCTGTACTAGAACGCCAATTGACTTATCATGGGGAAAACTAATCGACATGAAACCTTTGGATTATAGTGTTAAAATATATGAATTTGACTTCTAAAATCATATGTCAACAATTCATAAACTAATAATTGGAAACTGTATGAGCATGGAGGAAATCTCCGATAAAAGCGTTCATTTAATGGTTACTTCACCGCCTTATTTTAACGCTCCATTCGATTATAAGAAATTATTTAAAAACTATGACCAATATCTTGGAGTCTTAAAAAGATTTGCTAAAGAAACCTATAGAGTTTTACAAGATGGAAGAATTGCGGTTTTGAATATTGACGACATGCTAATAGACGGCGAAAAATTTCCAATCGTAGCTGATGCGATAAAAATTTTTCAGGAAGCAGGATTTAGATACAGAGATAGGATTATTTGGAAAAAACCTGATGGTTATTTAAGAATTAGTCGTCGTAGCGGAGTAATTCTCCAGAATCCTTATCCGATGTATTTTTATCCTGATAATTTACTTGAAAGTATTATTATTTTTCAAAAAGGTAGATTTGACTATCGATCAATTTCTAAAGAAATCCGTATTGCTTCAAAAGTTGACATAAAAGAATTCTCTAGTAAAAAATGGTATATGACTCTTTGGGAAATGAATAACGTAATGCCCGGTTCACCGCTAGAAAAAAATATTGCGGCTTTTCCTGAAGAATTACCATACCGAGCGATTAGACTTTTTTCTTATAAAGGAGAAACTGTTCTTGATCCTTTTGTTGGTAGTGGAACAACTATGAAAAAAGCGAGAGAACTTGAGAGAAATAGTATTGGTATTGAAATAAAAAAATCACTCGTTCCTATTATTAAGGAAAAATTAGGTTTTGGTAATGGTCAAAGTACAATTTTTACTAATAAAAATGACAAATTAGAAGTAATCTATCGTAAAACAGAAAAATATGGATATATTAGCTAAAATCAAAGGTATAAAATACAATCCTTTTCTTTGTCGTAATTTAAAAATTTTTGACTTTGAGAATTTAAGAATGGCTTTAGATTCTTGCGCTTCTTTTATTCTTAATATTAATAAAGAAAATAAAATTGCTATAAGTTGGTGGGTTTCATCCAAACGCACTCGTTCTTATCCTTATGCAAGAGTTTATGACACTTTGAACTTCTCTGGAAAAAAAATAACAATAATCCCAGTTATTAAAGATGAAGGGAAAGAAGGTGATAGAGATTTTTTACAATGGGATACTGTATCTTTAATGAGCTTGTTAGGAATTTATGTAATTATCGCCTACTATACCGAAGCTGAAAAAAGTAAAAGATATAGACATAAAATTACTAATCAACGTTTTGATACTGATTACATTAAAGAACAAATTAATAAAATCCTTTCTTATCAGTCAGATGCTTTACATTGGAATTTATTTCATGTTGATAAAGTTGGATATATTAGTCAAAAAGCAATCGAATCATATTTAAAAATCTCTAAAAAATTAAAAATAGAAATGCATTCATGGACATCTGTAGAAAAAAGAATCAATAAGCTTTTAAAAGGCAGGAATGATTTTATGAAACTATCGAGAATTTTAGCAAAAAAGGCTCAAAAACGAGAAAGCTTGACTATTCAGCCAAAAGAAAATCTTTCAGGTATAAAAGCAAAAATCACAATACGAAATTATTTAGGTGGTTATTATTATTTTACCTCTGACGAAATTGAATTAAAAAATGATACTGTTTTTTTGATTGAAGGAAAACATAGTAAAACTAATTTCTTACCCTCTTTAGAAGATATAAAAGATGGACTATTAAAAATGATTTTATTTACTAATCTAGAAGATATAAAAATTAATGGTAAAAAATATCATCCAAAATCAGTATTAAAATTAACAACTAAGGCTAATTTTGATCTACAAAAACTCAATAATACTCAAAAACACATATTAAAATTTCTTGATAAAGAGGCGAAAACTAACGGATTTTTGGTAAAAATTAATTAATCTATGTTCGACATCTTTAAAATCTGGTCATTTCTCAAAAAATCTTTTTCTAAAAAAGACCTTTTGATTATTTCTTTAATAATCGCCCTATTTTTTTTAACCCGCCTTATCAACCTAACCAGTCTGCCGATTTTTGGCGATGAAGCCATTTATATCAGATGGGCCAAGGTCGCCTGGCATGATCCTTCTTGGCGTTTTATCTCCTTAACCGACGGCAAACAACCGCTACAAACCTGGGGTACCATTCCCTTTCTTAAACTTTTTCCTGACAATGCTCTTTTGGCCGGTAGACTTTTCGGCGTTTTAGGCGGTTTCATTAGTTTAATCGGAATACTTTCTTTAATTTTCTATCTTTTTGATAAAAGAACTGCTTTTTTGGGAGCTTTTCTTTACCTTTTTACTCCTTACTTTCTTTTTTATGAGAGGATGGCTTTAGTTGACTCCTGGGTTAATGCTGCTGCTATTTGGATTTTTTTGCTATCAATCATCATGGTAAAAAAAAGAGGGTTAGATTTTTCCTTAATATTAGGATTAACGGCCGGATTTTTTCTTTTAGCAAAATCATCGGTACGAATTTTTTTAATGTTATCCGTCTTTGCTCCGGTTTTAATCTGGCAGAAAAACAAAAAGAACCTTTTTAAAGAAAGTGTTAATTATTTTGTCTTACTAGGCATTTCTTCAGTGATCGCTTTGATACTTTATAATGTCCAACGCCTTTCTTCTTTTTTCCACTACGTTGCTCAAAAAAACCTTACTTTTGTGATGAGTTTTTCTGAATTTTTAAAAACACCGTTTCAATACTTCTGGAACAACCTTAGATATACACCACTCTACGTCCTCTGGGAGATGGGGTTTGTATTGGGAATAATTGGATTAATTGGATTTATTAGACTTATTAGAAAGGATCAAAAGCTGGGTCTTTACTTTTTGCTCTGGATACTTCTACCATTTATTGCCATTGTTTTTTTTACTAAAGTTCTTTTCCCTCGTTATTTAATCTTTTTCGCTTCACTACTTTTAATTCTCGCTACCTATTACTTATTTCATATTTCCTATCGCTTAAAAATATTTTTATTCATCTTAATTTTCTTGTCAATTTTTTTCTTTGATCTCACTATTCTTTTTGGTCACCGATATATTCCTTTTCCCGCTGTTGACCGCGGCCAGTATCTCGAAGGCTGGCCAGCTGGCTGGGGAATCAAGGAAATTGTCGACTATGCTAGAGAAAAATCAGCTATAAAACCGGTGATATTAATCTCTGAAGGAAACTTTGGTATGGCCGGCGATGCCCTAGAGGTTTTCATAAAATCTACTGATAAAATCATTCTCAAACCATATTGGCCGTTGGATGAAAGACAACTTTTTCAACATCAAAAAGATTTAAAAAATAACTTCGTCTATGTCGTTTTTCCTCACCGAGAAGAGTTCCCTGACTTCTGGCCTTTGAAGCTTATTAAAAAATACGAAAAACCCTGGAATAAATCAGCTATTTATTTTTTTCAGTTAACCCCTAAATGATAAAAAAAATAATCTTTTTTATCACGGTTATTGCCATTATTTTGTTTCTTGGCCGAAACCTTAATCCCTTTTCCTCTTTGATGTTTGAGTTTCATGACGCTACTCAACCGGCGCGCATTCAACAGTTTACCCTTAACCTAAAACAGTTAAACATCCCGCCTCGAGTCGCTCCTGATTTTAACTTCAAAAAAGGCTATCCGGTATTTAACTTTTACGCGCCCTTTTCCTATTGGTTAACCTCATTAATCAATCTCATTGGTTTTGATATCGTTTCTTCTTTAAAACTGTCTTTTCTTTTTGCCATCTTAACTGCCTTTTTCGGCAGTTTTGTTTTCTTGAACGGTTTTTTCGACTTCTACCCTTCTTTATTAGGCGGAGTTTTTTATATCACTTCTTTATATTTTCCGGTTGACATCTTTGTTCGCGGCAATCTGGCTGAGATCTGGTTCTTAGCGCTTTTTCCTTGGGGATTCTATTTTATTATCAAAAATAGTAAGCGATTAACTAAACTAGAATTTTTTTTCGGAGTTTTAATTTTATCCTTTCTTTTCACCAGCCATAATATCTATTCCCTAATTTCTATCCCCTTAATAATAATCTTTATTCTTCTTCTAAAAAACAAAAAACCAAACCTTATGATGATCGGCCTTGCCATTCTTCTGTCTTCTTATTTCTGGCTACCAGCTTTAATGGAAATGAAATATATTATTGCCCAACAGATGGCGGCTAAAACCAACTTTCGCGACCATTTTTTATGCCTTTTCCAACTTTGGCAGTCACCCTGGGGTTTTGGCGGATCAACCCCTGGCTGCGTGAACGACGGAATATCTTTCAAAATTGGAAAGCTGCAGATTATTTTCTTTGTACTTGGAATTTTGTTATTTTTATATAAATTATTTATTAAAAAAAATAAATTAAACAAAGTTTCTTTATTCTTTATTATCTACTCATTATTATTTTTATTTTTAACCATTTATCAATCTCAATCCATCTGGGAACTTTTCTCGCCTGTCCTATCAGTTTTCCAGTTTCCCTGGAGATTTATTGGTCTATCTCTCTTAGGAATTTCGTTCCTTAGTAGTTATTTTTTTGACCAAATAAAATTCTTGGGGAAAAATTTTGTTGTTTTAGTATTAATAACTGCCGCCTTAATTATTAATGGTAAATATTTTTCCGGCCAGGAAATCAAAAAATCTGTTTTTGAGAAAAAATACCTATCGCAAAAATATATTGAAAATGTGGCGGCTTTAAAAATCCCTGAATATTTTCCTAAAGACAATGTCAGGATAGATTATGGAAGAACCACGATAAAAAAAACAGGAAATATTTTATCGTTAATTACTATTATAGGATTATTTATATGGACGATCTTAAGAAAAAAACCATCATATCAACCCTAAGCCTTTTTTTCCAAAGCGGTTACTCGGCTTTTTTAGGCCTGGTGGCTAATCTTGTTCTCACTATTCTTTTATCGCCAGCCATCTTCGGCATCTATATCGCCACCCTGTCAATTATTTCTATTTTTAACTACTTTTCTGATATTGGTATGGCCGCCTCTCTTATCCAAAAAAAAGAGATCGACCGTAATGATGAAAGAACCGTCTTTACTGTCCAGCAACTTTTGATCATCACCTTGGTAATTATCGGTTTCACCTTAACTAAATCTATCCAAAATTTTTATCGTCTGCCTTCTCAAGGAATTTTGTTGTACCACGCCCTGCTTATTGGTTTTTTTCTTTCTTCATTAAAAACTCTACCCTCAATCATTTTGGAAAGGAAGATTCAATTTCAAAAAATCGTCCTTGTCCAAATCATTGAAAATACCTGTTTTTATCTAACCGTCATAATCTTGGCCATTCTCGGCTGGGGATTGAATAGTTTTTCTCTGGCAGTAATTATCAGATCGATTATCGGTGTCATCACTATCTATATCATTTCTCCTTGGAAACCAGGAGTCGCCTTCTCTTTTCCTTCTTTTAAGAAACTGGTCTCTTTTGGCCTGCCCTTTCAAACCACTAGTCTCTTGGCTCTAGTTAAAGATGATTTGATCACTCTCTATCTGGGTAAAGTGTTAGGTTTCCAATTCTTAGGCTATATCGGCTGGGCAAAAAAATGGGCTGAGGCGCCAATCAGAATTATCATGGATAATATTAATCGGATTCTTTTTCCTTTATTTTCCCGCCTCCAGAGAGAAAAACAAAAGTTGACTCGTTTAGTAGAAAAGGCGATTTTTTATCAGTCTCTTTTTATTGTGCCCGCTACCTTTGGTTTGGTTTTGACCATGGATAAATTCATCCAGATTATTCCCAAATATCTCCGCTGGCAGCCAGCCCTGCCTTTGTTTTATCTTTTTTGCCTATCGGCTCTTTTTTCCTCTTACTCAACTCCTTTTATCAACCTCTTAAATGGACTCGGCCAGGTAAAGATTTCTTTTTATTTTATGATTTTTTGGACTGCTTTAACCTGGATTCTCACCCCGCTTTTGACCAAGACTTATAGCCTCTATGGTTTTCCCTTTACCTTGATTATTCTTTCCTCAACTTTTTTGCTTGTCATCCAACAGGCAAAAAAATATCTGGAATTCCAAGTGATAAAGAATGTTTTTCCTGCTTTTATTTCTTCCTGTCTTATGGTGGCCGCTACCAATCTCAGCTTCCGACTGCCTTTTAATTTAACCTTGACTTTGCTTGTTGCTATCTTAATCGGTATAATTACCTACGGATTGACACTTTTGCTGATTTTTAAGGTCAATCTGTTTGAGGAAATTAAACTGTTATTAAACAAAAATGGCTAAACTAACCAGCATCATTGTCGTCAAAGACAGTCCTCCTTTTTTATTAAAAACCATTGCTTCAGTTGATGACTTAGTCCAAGAAATCATTATTGTTGATATTGGCATCGATCCTAATCTTAAAGACATTTTAGTGAGAAACAAAAAAATTAAATTAGTGGAAATTAAAGAAGCGGTCCCTTATGTAGAATTAATAAGAGAAAAAACAAAATCGTTTGCCAACAGTGACTATCTGATTTTTCTTGATCCAGATGAAGTTATCCCTCCGGCACTAAAACAAATCATTGAAAAAAAGACAGAGTTTTATGACTATCTCTCTATGCCGCGGAAAAACATCATCTTCGGCCGCTGGATCAAGCACTGCCGTTGGTGGCCTGACTACCAAACTAGAGTTTTCAAAAAAGACAAAGTCATCTGGCCAAAGATTATCCACCGCCAGCCAAAAGTTAGCGGAACCGGTTTTAGAGTCGAACCAAAAGAAGAACTGGCTCTTATTCACCATAACTACCGAGACTTAGATGAGTACTTGGATAAAGCTAAACGCTATGCCAAATATGAGGCTAAAGAGTTTATCCTAGAAAAAAAGCTGTTAACCTTTGGAGAAACCGTTCGTCGCGCCATAAACGAACTTGTCAGTCGCTACTTTGCCGCTGAAGGATATAAAGACGGCATGCAAGGCTTTGTCCTATCCTGTTTTCAGATGATTTATTACTTTTTGGTCTATTTTTATTATCTTGAGATGATGAAGTTTAAAGATGATAAAACCATAAAACCAGAACTCTTCTTTAGACAAGGACTAAAAGAAACTCTTTATTGGAAAAAAAAGAGAACTTTGAAAGAATCGATTTTGAAAAAAATCCTATGATTGGTTTAGTAACCGTTAATTACAGCCAATATCAACTCACTCGCGAATTTCTTGATTCTTTAGCTTCTGTAAAAAATTCTCAAAACTGTTCAATCTTTATCGCCGATGTCTCTTCTAAAAAAGAGGATTTAAAACTCTTAAAAAAATATCCTTTTAAGATACAGGTAGAGCTACTTTCTAATCACGGTTATGCCTATGGAATTAATCAGGGAGTAAAGTATTTTTTAAAAAGGAAATTCAATCAGTTCTGTGCTATCAACAACGACATTTTCTTCGATAATAACTTTTTGCTTGAAGCAGAAAAAAGTTTTAAAAAGAAGGATATTTTTGGCGGAAAGATCTATTATGCTCCGGGATTTGAATATCATAAAAAATACAAAAAAGAAGAATTAGGAAAAGTTCTCTGGTATGCCGGCGGAGTTAATGACTGGAAAAATGTCGTCACCATTCACCGTGGAGTCGACGAAGTTGATATTGGTCAATATGATAAAGAAAAGGAAACAGATTTCATCACTGGTTGTATGTTGTTTTTTAGTAAAAAAGTCGTCGACACCATTGGTTTCTGGAATGAAAATTATTTTCTATATTATGAAGACTCTGATTTTTGCGAACGGGCCAAAAGAGCTAGATTTAAACTTTATTATAATCCGGGAATCATTATCTATCACAAAAACGCCCAGTCAACCGGTGGCAGCGGCTCACCTCTTCATCAAAAATATCAGCGAAAAAACCGCCTCATTTTCGGACTCAAATACGCTCCTTTAAGAACCAAAATTCATTTGATTAAAAATTATTTATTAGGAAAATAAAATGACAGAAATTATTTTATTCTTAATTTCTTTTCTTACTCGTTTCGTCTTTCTCTATTTTGGTTATCCTTCAGTCACCCACGACGAAGCTGATTATTTTATCAACAGTTATCTTTTGGCCAAAACAGGCTCTGACATTTATAATCAGAAGTTTTTTTTGACTTCTGGAATACTTAATGCAACTTCAAGTATTCCTGTTTACTTAGGTAGTTTTGTATATCTTTTTTTTGAAAAATCGGTTAT
>Ga0210056_1001125_pt1 | contig 23216 bp, 25 predicted proteins | sample CryGeyCG2014_080_2_FD_183965 | JGI IMG/M metagenome (GOLD analysis project Ga0210056, IMG submission 183965) | Groundwater microbial communities from aquifer - Crystal Geyser CG07_land_8/20/14_0.80 (SPAdes) (version 2) | ecosystem: Environmental > Aquatic > Deep subsurface > Groundwater | place... | reverse complement strand
CTCCCAGCATCATAATAACGCCCGTCTGTCGTTTTCATTATTAGCAAAGATTGAGGAATGCCTAGGAAGCTTACGTTCACTTCGTTGTCTGCCCGCTTTTGGACAAGCTGCCACGGATTTTTAGATCTATCCGTAACTGAGTGAATATGTCTACAGTTTATTAGTGGAAAAACTCGAATTTTAACATCAAAAATATTTTCATTTAAAATTTTATAAATAATTACAGCGGCATTTTTCTCATGCGGCATGAAAATGGTTTTTTGAACTTTAACATTTTGCACTGCATAAACGTATTTTGGGAAGGGTGAAATTGAAAATTCTTTTAGGAATGCATGTCCTTTCGGGAAGACCCCGTTTTGGAACTCGTTGGCGCCAAGCGGATAAATGTTTTTTCCTATGAGTATTTCTTCATCCAGTTTTGCTAAGCATATCCTGCGGTCTCCTGGTGGATGATAAGCAGCTACGAGCAATCCATGATATTTTCTTGTGTTTATGCCCAAAACCGTGGAGGAGGCATAACCGCCTAAACCGTTTGTTATGATCCACTCTTGTTTGATTGCATATTCAAAGTGAGAGAGTGACTCTCGGTTGAGGGTTATGGATGGCAAAAACATCTACGGCATCAGCTTTGCAACATTTTTTTCTCTTGAAGCACCAAAAAAGTTTGCCACGGGATTACATTTAATTCTAAAAAGTAAGGCATGAGGCTTTGTTAGTCTAGATTCTGTTAGGGTCTCTGCATAGCCCATGCCCTTAGTAAAAACGATATCAACAGAATTGTAAACATCAAGGAATTCTGCTGAAACCTCTTTCAAAGGCAACCCAACGGCGTCTGTTCCCGTAGTTATTATTTTGTCCGCAATCTTGCTCATTCCGGAAACTTCCGCATCTTCTAAGGTGGCGTCGTTAATTACTGGCCCGCCTTTAACACTCACAATTACATTTAAACCCATATTTCTTAATTGTTCCACAAGCAACGTGTCAAAGACAATTTCCCCAGCATTGTCCGCCAGATAAAGAATGGTGTACGCCTTTTTTGCTAATTCATAAATCTTGTTGGTATCATTTATGACTAAATCTTTTCCAGCCTCGCGGAGGTTTTTTCTTAAACTATTAAATGTGAAATTGTGGCCTATTATGTCAAATTCTATTGTGTTGCCAACTATGGCGCATAAGCATGCTTTTTTAAACCTATCTTGCTGAGAATAGCCTTCTTCAACTAGTTTCCTTGCGTAAGGCAAAAGTTTCAAGGCTTTTTCGTTGCTTATCCTTTTACTCCTTTTATAAGGGTCATCGTTGCCCGTTATTCTCTTTATTAGGCGGTCTCTTTTTGTGCCCAAGTCTGCAGGAACCGCTGATGGTCTAAACTCTTTATTTAATAATCGTAAAAGTTCAGCTATTGCCCTCAATCGTAATGCAGGATTTGTCGTAGCTTCCATGGCTTCGGCTGCAGCTCTGCTAATTATGCATGCGGCGCATTCTGCTTCAACTTTCAATGTTTTCGACTCGCCTACTGTTTTGTTGCTTTTGCAAATTCACGTAAAACCCTATATTGGTCTTTCGCCTTAACAATGCCACTTGCAACCAATACCCCCTGAGTGCCAAGCCTTAACGCTACTGCAACATCGTCTCCATGGCTTATTCCAGCTCCACATAATATCGTGACTGTAGGGTTAACTTTCCTAACAAGCTTAATGGTGTCCGTAACTACTTCTGGCTTCGCCTTTGAAACGGGAATCCCTGTGCCTATAAGCTCTGGCGGCTCAATAGCTATGATGTCTGGCTTGAGCGTCGCCACCGCTACACTTATGTTCGGGTTATTGGCGCAAACAACAGAGATTAAACCATTTTCGCGTGCTAAGCCGATTACTTCACTAATATCTGAAAGCTTAAGCTGTCTTTCAGAATGATTAATCAGCGTTCCCACAGCCCCTGCTTCCTTCATGGATTCAGCAAGCACATGCCCCGTATAGCTGCCCGGTTTAATTGGGTCTATATGTTGAGCGAAAACTGGAATGCCCACGGCTTTAGCAACTACCGCTATATCTGCAAATTGAGGGGCTACCCCTATGAAAACGCATGTTTCATTGCTTGCCTTTTCGGCTTTTTTGGCAAGTTCAACCGCTTTCCTGCCTGTTGCTTCAGAATACGTTTTGAAGTTGACAATTATCATCGGTGTTTGAAACTTTTGAGGCAAGAGTCTCGTCACCCATTTTAGCGTTAATTCTAATTGTTAATATTGTTTTGGAATAAAAAAGCAGATACTTATTGTAGTAACTGTTATCAACGCGTTAGCGTCTTTTTCCTTGAAGGAAAACTGCCGCTGCAAGGGCTGTAGTCCATAAACCGTTTTTGTCGCCGGTTGCTGATTGTGTTATGTTAGCGGTTTTGATTATTAACCCACTTGTCTTGAAAAATTGTTTTCTTTCGTCCCAAGCGGTTTCCGAGTCAAACTGGATTCCCATCGTTGTGGCAAGCATTGTCGCGGCCAAATCTTCCGCGTAGTCTCCTGCTTTGTCGTCTGGCTGTCCGTAGGAATGGTGTTCAGAAAGGTAGCCATAGTTATTCTTGCCTGATGGAATGGCTACTCCTATTGATGCAGCGATTAGCCTATGCGGTTCGTTTGTTGAATTTCTAGCCAGAACAATGAATGTTATTTCGCCCGGCTTCACCATTTTTAAGCCCCGTTCTCTCGAAATGAGCTTACAGCCCGGTGGCACTATGCTTGAGACATTCACTATGTTGCAATGTTGAATGCCTGCGTCTCTTAAGGCTAACTCGAAAGATTGCAACTGTTCCTTGTATTTGCCAACGCCTTTAGTTAAGAAGAAATATTTTGGAATCATTTTGCCATTTCGCAATAGAATTAATAAAATGCACTTATTAGTCTTTTGTTTCTTTGGTCCTGCAAACTTACTGGTTGGCAAACGACAATTCTGGCGTGCGCTATCTTCTTTCAATCAGTTCTATCAAAGTCCCATCTGGGTCTTCGATAAAGGCTATCAGCGGTCCAGCCGGACCAAGCCTAAAAGGCTCGTCTGTGATTGTTACCTTCTCCTTTCGCATTATAGAAATTGTCTGCTCCATGTTTTCTACTTCAAACGCTATGTGATCGAACAGCCGCTCTTCATAATCAGCCTGAATAAACTTCTTCTGTTTTCGGTAGAAAGTCAACTCAAGCTTTGCACCTTTTCCCTCCGGATCTTGAAGGAACGCAATCTCAGCGTTGTTCTGCGGTATCTCGCGGCGACTCATGAGTTTGAGACCCATCAACCTTGTGTAGAAATCAATCGATTTATCAATATTGCTCGTTCGAATACTTGTATGAATAAATGCCACATTCTTCACCTATTCTTATTTGTTCATATATTTGTATAGGGGAACAGGGGTTCTCAGAGGGGTTCATTTATAATCTTTAACAGGTTTTGAACAGCCTTCTTTTCCTCACTGTCCAATGGCAATGCTGGCTTACGAGAGTAGCCACCGGGTAATCCTTGCAATCTCAGCGCTTCTTTGATGGCTGAGAGCTGATTATACCTCTTTACAAGTACCTCGTTAGCAAACGATATGCGCTTTTGCAGAGTTTTTGCCTCCTCGTATTTGCCATTTTTGAAAGTTTCATACAATTGGCTACAGAGTTTGGGAAACACGTTCGCAACGGCGATTATAGCGCCTTTGCCTTCGAGCAAAAATGTTGGTAGCGCTACATCTGCTGTGCCGGCTAACACTGAAATCTTGTCGCCAACCAATCTTATGATTTCTGTTATCGCGCCGATGTTTCCGCTGCTGTCTTTCAATCCAATTATCTTTTCATTTTCAGACACAAGTTGATGAATGAAGGCGGTTTCCAAGGAAAAGCCAGTAAACTTTGGAACGTTGTAAACAACTATTGGAAGATCAACGGCTTCCGAAATAGTTCTGTAATGCTCCTGCATTTCTCTGTTTGTGGGTTTGAAATAGAAGGGCGTGACTATGAGCGCAGCATCCGCACCCAAGTCTTTCGCGTCCTTGGTGAACGTGATTGTTTCTTTAGTGCTCATGCTTCCTGTTCCTGCAACTACTGGAATTTTTCCATTAACTTCATCCACAACAGTCTCGATAACCTTTATTCGTTCTTGTCGAGAAAGGTATGGGGCTTCACCGTTGCTTCCACAAGGCACCAACCCGGAGACTACGCTTTCCAGCCAGAATCTCGCGCAAGCTCTAAGCGCTTTGAGGTCGAGTTCGCCTTCACGTGTAAAAGGTGTTACGTGAGGCACAAATATCCCGTTTAAAACTAGCCTCGGCATGTCTTTACACTCAAGATTTTAAGGTGCAAGCATTGGTATATAAGCATGCAATTTCGAACGTTCCTTTGTTTAAGATTAGTTGCGTGAGGGAAAAGAATAACAAAGCTTCGCGCATAATTTAGTTGGGGTTAGTTAAGTGCCACAGTACCTAAGCGTATTCAAGGACGAAACAAAACTTGACATTACCTACATTCCCGGCAGGCTTCCCCACAGAGATAGGGAACTGCGTTTGCTAATGGAGTTTTTCAGTTTTATATTGCAGTTTCCAGCGAAAATGGCTCAAAGGGTTATCATATTCGGCGATGTTGGCACAGGTAAAACCGTGCTTTCGCAACGTTTCGGAGTTGACATCACCCACGAAGCTAATAAGCTTGGGATAAATCTCCGCTACGTTCATGTTAATTGCCGCGAATACCGTGGAAGCCTCTTCCTCATACTATATCACATAGTTTCTGTGTTCCATCCAACCTTTCCGAGGCGTGGTTACTCCGCTGAGGAGCTTTTACGCATTCTCTTACAAATTTTAGACGAGGAAAACGCGTATGTAATCTTGGCTCTAGACGAGTTTGAAAGCCTCGTTGAGAGGGAGAGCTCAGAAGCTGTTTATAAGCTTACGCGGTTACAGGAAATAAGACAGGACAAGCCTCAAAGACTTTCGCTCATATGCATTTTACGAAACCTAAAGGTAATTGAGCAGTTGGATGCCAGCACAAGAAGCACCTTACAATCTAACATCATAAGTCTTGTGAAATATTCAAAACAGCAGCTCATAGACATTCTTAACGACCGTGTTTCACTTGCCTTTAAGCCCTTAACTGTGCCGGAAGACACTATAAGCCTAACCGCTGAAATTGCCTTTTCTGAAGGTGGAAACGCCCGTTTCGGCATTGAGTTGCTATGGCGGGCTGGAAAATATGCGGACGCTGAGGATTTAGATGCTGTTACACCGGAATGTGTTCGAAAAGCTGTTTCAAGCATAATTCCAACGATGCGGAAAAGCGATTTAGCTTCCCTAAGTTTTCATGAAAAACTCTTCTTGCTTGGAATAGCCAGAATTTTCAAGGAAGGTCAAAAGGCTTACATTTCTCTCACAGATGCTGAACAAGCCTATGCTGTTGTATGTGAAGAATTTAATATGAAACCACACAGCCACACGCAACTGTGGAAATACTTGCAGACCCTTTCAGGTGTCGGTATTGTAGAAACTGAGGTTTCAGCGGCTGGCAATCGTGGAAGGTCAACGCTTATTTATTTGTCCAGAATTCCAATTCACGAATTGGAGAAGGAATTAAGTGTCCTTTTAGAAAAGGAAGAGGTGTGAAAATGTTATGGATGTGGAGGATGTTTTCTCTTCAAAGCTAAGAATAAAAATTCTAAAAATCTTAATGCAGGTGGGCGAACTTAACGTTTCTGAAATTGCCCGCAGGCTTGGTGTTAACTACAATACAACAAGTAAGCACTTGAAAGTTTTGGAAGATGAAGGCATCCTTCAGCACAAAGTGTTTGGGAGAATCCGCTTATACAGGCTTAATGAACATTCACCTAAGGCTAAGGGTGTGCAAAATCTCATGGAAGCTTGGGAACACGCAAATAAGCAATAGGCTGTAGTAGTTTCTTTATGCGTGGTGCGAAGTTTTGATTAAAGAGGAGTTTGATGAGAAAATAGGTGATTTTGAAGAGGTTTTGCAGAAGGTTGCAAGCGACATAGCCAGCGGTGTGCTCTTCGAAAAGTTTCCACCTTCAGAGTTGCTGAAAAAAACCGAAAATTATGTTAACCGCCTAAGTGATTTGGCAATAAGTAGCGAAGAGCTTATGCTTGTTCTTAAACCAGAAAAGGCTTACACAATCAAGTCTATGTGCAAAAACCTAACGCAAACTCTAGCAACTTTTAAGGAGATTCTCCTTCAGAACACGTCAGACCCTCTTGCAAATTCCCGTTTAGCCTTTGAACAATTAAGAAAAGCCCTGACAGACGGTTCAGATTTTCTTTTTTTGATGCGAGAGGTTAGGAATAATCCTTCCCCGCTTATAAACGCGATACTCACCTACAAAAAAACCTCTGAAACAAAAAGTTCAGTTATAAGCATACAAGCTAAAGAAGATATTCAACCTCTCATAAAGTATGTTTTAAGTCGCATAGACGATTTTAGAGCTGCACTAATTGGTTTAGAAAAGAAAGTGGATGAAATGAAACAGATCATGCGCGAACTTCAAGAAGAAAGCCTAAAAATCCTTTCCAGCAAGACTTCCGCACAATCCAAAACAATTGAAAACAAAACGGAAAAGAAGCAGCTTTCCCTGTCAAACTTCAAAATTGGAGAAAACGAGGAAAAACGGCATGGCAATGGTTGATATATCTGATAAACCAAAAGTCTTTCGTGAAGCAACTGCAACAGGAACTATTAAGCTGAAACCTGAAACTATACGTTTAATTAACAAGGGAAAAATTGCTAAAGGGGATCCATTATACACAGCGAAGATCGCTGGGATTTTAGCCGCTAAAAAAACAAGCACATTGATTCCGCTTTGTCATCCGCTGCCATTAACAAACGTGGAAGTCGAAATAAAAGTTTTAGACAAGTCTACTGTGCAAGTTACCTCCACTGTTAAGACGAAAGCTCAAACTGGGGTTGAAATGGAAGCCCTTGTTGCAACTGCGGTTAGTCTCTTAACAATTTGGGACATGGTTAAACAATATGAAAAAGATGCAGAGGGGCAATATCCATCCACGGTCATAGAAAACATTCGTGTTGTGAAAAAAATTAAAGAGGTCAATCCTAGTGAGCGAGAGCACGAAAAAGCATAAGGCTGAGGCTCCTAAAAGGCTGAAATTCGGCATTTTCGTATGTAGTACATCTCGCTATCAGAAAACGAAAAAAGGCGAACAAGTGGAAGATGTTTCCGGCGATTTGATTGAGTCCTTTCTGAAAAATGCTGGACACACGATAGCTTTCAGAAAGTTGATTCCAGATGATAAAACTTTGATTGAAGAAGGCATACGGCAAGCCTTAGCTTCTGCTGATTTAGATGTTGTTGTATTTTCTGGTGGCACTGGCGTAGCCTCCTCTGACATCACTATAGAAACTGTTTCACCTTTCTTAGAGAAAATTCTGCCAGGATTCGGCGAGATTTTTAGGCGTTTTAGCTTTGATATGATTGGTTCTGCAGCAGTTTTGTCTCGTGCCATTGCCGGGGTGGCAAAGGGTAAAGCCTTTTTCTGTATTCCAGGCTCTCCTGACGCTGTGAAGCTCTGTTTTGAAAAGCTTATATTGCCGGAAACCGCTCACATCGTTAAGCATGCACGGGAATAACGATGGTTCTGAGCGACAGTTATGGACGCCCATTACTTAACTTGCGTGTGGCAATAACACGATGTTGCAATTTGTATTGCCAATACTGCCATTTGGAAGGCGAAGAGAAACCTACAGAGAATTTTGTAGCTGAAATGACGGTTGACGAGATTGTCCGCATCGTCAGAATCGCTGTTGGATTAGGCATTTCCAAAGTGAAGCTGACAGGAGGAGAACCTCTTATGCGCAAGGACATCGTAGAAATCATCAAGGGCATCGCAGCTATATCAGGCTTGACAGACCTTTCCATGACAACCAACGGAACAATGCTTGCTTCCTTGGCCAAAGAATTGCATGCAAACGGCTTAAAACGTGTGAACATTAGCCTTCCAACGCTGAATGGTGAAGTTTACAATAAGTTAACTGGTGGAAGATTAGAAGATGTTTTGGAAGGTGTTGAGGCTGCCGTTGAAGTTGGACTTTATCCCGTCAAACTTAACATGCTTATCTTGAAAGGTGTAAACGATGATGCTGTTACGGAAATGATTACATTTGCCAGAGAAACTGGAACAATTTTGCAGCTGATTGAGCTTGAGCCAGTAAACATAAGTGAGACATATTACTCGGCACACTATAAATCGTTGGACGAATACGAAAAAATGTTGAGGCAAGAGGCAGTGAAAGTTGAAACTAGACAGTACATGCAAAGCCGCCGTATCTATCACTTGCCGAATGCCACAGTTGAAATTGTGCATCCAATAGAGAACACCGATTTTTGCATGCGTTGCACACGTTTACGCGTGACAAGCGACGGAAAACTCAAACCATGCTTAATGAGAAACGACAACCTAGTGGACCTTTTGACGCCGATGAGAAACGGTGCAAGCGACAAGGAATTGACAGAGCTGTTTAAGCTGGCGAACCAGAAAAGACAGCCATATAACAAAAATGTATAATTGTGCATTGCATTTCAGTAAGAGGAGAATGAAAGTAGCCAAAAGTTTATGAAATTTGTCAAGTGAAGGAGTAACTCGAAAATGAAGATTCTGACTTATAGAGACCTAGATTCTAAAGATGAGCTTCTGCCTCTGATGGATCACGCTTTTCGCTGGCCGTTTAATCCAAGGATGTTTGAATGGTTTGTCAAGAGTGACCCGACGAAGAAGGATGGCCCAGTTGGCTTTTGTGCTGTGGAAGATGGCATTGTGGTTGGTTTTGTGGGTGTGTTGGATTTGGCTACTCGAACTTTGGATGGAACTGCAGAGTATGTTGGTGGCATATATGGTGTTGCTACCATGCCAAGTCATGTGAGAAAGGGGATTTCCACGGCTTTGATGAATAGTGCGCATCAACACTTTAGGAACAAGAGCTATCACTTTTCCTTTCTGGGCACGAGTCACACTTTAATTGCGCATGCGTTTTACGAGAAATTAGGCTACGTGGATTTGCTTGAAATCCCAAGTGCATACAAGGTGTTTAAGAAAAAAAGAGCCAAGTCCGCTGTGGTGGAAAAGTCTTCGAAACTTGATTTTGACAAAATCCTGAGAATCTACAATGAATTCGTGAAAGGCAAGACTGGTTTTGTAGTGCGCAATGAAGCCGTTTTAAGGACGCTCAAGAAAGCTGAGGGATTAAGCAGCAAACAATGCATAATTGAGGGGGATGGCTATGTTCTTTTCAGAAAAGACCGGAATGCAATATGGATTAGGGAACTCTTGGCGTCAAACGCTCAAGAAATGGATAGATTAGTTGGGCTTGTTGAAGAGCAAGCAAAAGACATGATCTACGACAGAGCAGCTCTAGACAATGCACTACTTCAGATCTATAGGTCTCGTGGTTACATGATTCAGGAAAGAAGTCACTCAGTAATGATGATTAAACCTTTAATTGCTGATGCATCATTCAAGCAAACGTATGGCGACAAATTCTACTTAACTGGCTTAGACTTCTTCTAGCAACCTCTGGAACATGCTAAACAGAAATAACTGTATTCAGGATGTCCTGCTTCTCAAACACTTGATTTGTGCTTGACATTCATTTTCATATTGGCTATACTTGCAACAAACATTTTCGAACATGATAGGATCATCAATCAGCTAGGAGGCTTATCAGTAAAAATGGAGATTTCTCCCACACACCCCCTCTTTTTTCTGCTTGTGATTTACAACTGCGCTTTTAGTTTGGGTTAGGTTTATTATTGAAATAGGCAAAATCGTGCTTGTGGGAAACTTGTTTTATAGTTTCTTTGCGCTTCAATCTTTAAACTGTAGTATAGCATAGGTTATTGTTCAGCATAAGGTCAGGTTGATGGTTGTATGGACATAGAAAGAGAGATTGTCTCATATCTTGTTAAATATGGAAATACCAAAGAAAGCGACATAGTCAATTATGGCGCGAGGAAGTTTAATCGCTCTTCAAAGGATATGAAAAAGGTTGTAGATCGAATAGTGGTTAAGGGCCGAATTCACCGTATTGTCCATAACAAGCTTAAGCCGCCTGAAGTCTACCTTAGCTTGAAGGAGTCTTTATATCCTGATGTTCTGAAAGCTCTAATTGAAGTTGATACGTCAGAAGTTGCTGAGAAAGACGCGCAGAAGATTCTTGAAGAAGCTGCAGCGATTGCGGAAAAGAGAATCAGAGAGATGGAATCAAGAGAGCCTTAGCTGCTCGAAATTGGCTTTGAACATGTCTGCGAAAAAGATTGTCTACTGTTCTTCAGAAAGCGAAAGCAAAAGATAAAGATGAAAAATAAAAGGTAAAGTTTACAACATTTCAAATTGGAGACGCGCGCGCTATCAATATAAGAGTTCATTCAACTCCTCGTGGATGCTTGTTCATCCAGTCCATAGCAAATGCTTCTGCCTTTGATCTGGTCGGAAATTCAGGTGATATCTTTCTTCCTTCATCATCTTTTTTTACCATGGGAAACAGCATTACTGAGTAGTTCCCTCCGAACTCTTCCTTTGTAACAACGAGATTTTGTCCTGTTGTCGCGTTCATATATCCTCGCTGATTGTCTATTCTTCTCCAGCCTTCAACTATTTTCACAAATCATTCCTCACATGCTATTTCCAACGTGCTATGCAGATCTTTTATCGTACAATCCCCCTTTTCCGTTCCAAGCCTCTCAACGTTACGTTAGGGAAGTTTCAGAAATGCTAGAATCAAGTAACAGGAGCATCCTCTTATATAGTTCCAGAAACTCTGACCAGCTGCTGTTCTCTGATACGTTACTTTTCCCGCTATCGCATCGGTGCGAATAGCGCGCGCTAAACATATAACCAGTCAAGATAACTTTCTGATTGGGGGAAGAAGTGAATGCAGGAAAGGGCTAAGCGAAAGTGTAAAGGTTGTGGAAAACTGTTCATGCCAGACAATGATTTTCAAGGCTTCTGCTCAGAAAGATGCTACCGAGTTTTCAAAGGAGAAATAAAACCAAGTGCTTAGTATAATCTAGCCTTTCGCGCCCATTTAGAGGAAGAGCTCAACACGTTAGCGTTTTGCTTTATAACTAGATCAGGTCTTATAAAGCACTAGATTCTGGTGAGCTCTGTGATCATTTCTTGTCTAAACTGCTGCTTCAGAGCTTTTGCTAGCTCATCAATCTGGTGTTGCTCTATAATTCTATGCTCAGGCTTGGAATTCTGATTTCGAAATTTTTGGCCTTTTGAGAACTTGGGCCAGTGAGCAAGGCGCTGTTTGTTGTTAAATGATAAACGAAAAGTATAACTTACCTGAGTCAATTAGTGGTAATGATACATGGAGGAATAAGGGTTTGTCTGCGCAAACAGGTGGTGTACCTGTTCTAATTCTGAGGGAAGGATCTGGAAGATCTAGGGGAAGGGATGCTCAACGCAATAACATTATGGCGGCAAGAACAATAGCAGAAGCGGTCAAAAGTTCATTAGGCCCCAAAGGTATGGATAAGATGTTGGTGGATAGTTCTGGCGATGTAACCATAACCAGTGATGGAAGAACAATCCTTGACAAGATGGATATTGATCATCCAGCTGCTAAGATGATGGTGGAAGTAGCCAAGGCTCAAGACGCGGAAGTGGGAGATGGAACCACCACGGTGGTCATAGTGGCAGGCGAACTCTTGAGAAAGGCTGAAGACTTGATAAACAAGGGCGTTCATCCAACAGTAATCGTTGAAGGATACAGTAAAGCAGCTGAAAAAGCTCTTGAAACCCTTGAAAAGATTGCGATTCCAATTAAGCCTACAGGAAAGGAGTTCTTGAAGAAGGTTGCAGCTACATCTATGGCCAGTAAGCTGGTGTCTGAGAACAAGGAACAGCTTGCCGAAATAGCTGTTGAAGCCGTTTTACATGTGACCCAAAAAGTTGGAGACGAGTACAAGGTAGACTTAGACGATATAATGGTGGAGAAGAAGCCCGGCGAATCTGCGGCTGAAACCAAGCTCATTGAAGGATTGGTTCTCGATAAAGAAGTTGTGCATTCAGGCATGCCTAAACGGGTCGAAAAGGCAAAGATAGCATTGTTAGAAAGCGCACTTGAAATTGAAAAAACAGAGTTCGATGCTAAAATCAACATTGAACGCCCAGAACAGATGGAATCTTTCATGCGTGAAGAGGAGAATATGCTCAAAGAAATGGTTGAAAAGATAGTTGCCTCAGGCGCCAACGTCGTTGTCTGCCAGAAAGGCATAGACGACATGGTCCAGCATTTCTTGGCCAGGAAAGGAATCCTAGCCGTGCAACGGGCTAAGAAGTCAGATATGGAGAAACTCGGAAAGGCAACAGGTGGAAAAGTCGTCACTAACCTGGAAGGACTCACGGAAAGCGATTTGGGTTATGCTGAACTCGTGGAGGAGCGGAAAATAGGAGACGACAAAATGACTTTCATCGAAGGATGCAAGAATCCGCATTCAGTTGCTATTCTAATAAGAGGTGGAACTGAACGCTTCGTTGATGAAGCTGAACGCTCAGTTCACGATGCATTATGCGTAGTCCGAGATGTAGTTCAGGAACCCAAAATCCTCGCGGGAGGAGGATCTCCAGAGATGGAGATCGCTAGAGCACTAAGAGGCTATGCTGAAACTCTGCCAGGTAGAGAGCAACTTGCCGTCCAGAGCTTCGGCGAGGCCATGGAGATCGTGCCGTTAACCTTAGGTGAAAATGCCGGCCTTGACCCAATTGATATTCTGTCAGAGCTCAGGGCCAGCCATGAGAAGGGCGAAAAATGGGCAGGCGTCGATGTCTTCGCAGGAAAAATAAAAGACATGTGGAAACTAGGAGTCTACGAACCCCTCGCCGTTAAGAAACAGATAATCAAGTCTGCCACTGAAGCTGCCACAATGTTACTGAGGATCGATGATGTCATCGCTGCAGGAAAGATGAGAGCCCCGCCTATGCCTCCTGGCGGCGCAGGTGGGATGCCAGGCGGTGGCTACGGCGGCATGCCACCAGAGTATTAGGGCGCGGGGTTGTTATCCAATGTGCATTTTCCTCTCTAGCCCCAATAGGGCGAGCCTCTTTGTTCTCTCAGCACTATACCTTACGCTTCTTTTTAAAAAAGTCCGTTTTTGAGATCTTCGTCTCGCAGCCAATGAAAATGGTGGTTAGCGCGCGCTAAATGTTGTAAAACTCTCCGGGGTTTATTTGTAGCGGGCGAGGTGGGATTTACACCCGACCCAAAGTGGAGATGTCTCCCGCAATCTGCAATACGCCACCATTATTTTCCTGACAAAAAGAAAAATTAGATACACGACAAATCTATAAGGGGTCATCCCTATTGCAATCGAAAACCCCAAAAACATTCACTAGCAAATACTAATTCAACCTATTTATAGGGGGGTAGGCTACCCGCAGAGACCCCCTAGAAACTCCATGTGACCTTTCACTATATGGTAGACGGACATTTTCGGGATTTACAGTTCAATTATTTTGGCTTCACGCTTAACTGTGTCAAACAACGCAATAGTCGATTTGCCAGTTAAATATCCGCAGACCTCGCCTGGATTCACAACCAATGTCTTACCTTTTCGATAAATTTCAGTTTTATGCGCATGCCCATGAACTACAACGTCGAAGCTTTCGCTTTCAACCAAAGCCTTTAGAAGTTCCTCCTCATCTCCGTGCAATAAGGCGATTCTTATTCCTTCAACAATTATTTCGGCGAAGTTTCCACGCATCTCTAAGCCCTTGTGTTCGCTGAATCCCTTTTTTAGAAGTTCATGGTCTCCGTCGTTATTGCCAAAAACACCGATTAGTCTTGCTTTTAAATCCTTGAATTTTGGAATAACAAAAGGCGCCACGTAATCCCCAGCATGAAGCACAAGCCCAACATTTTCCTCATTTAACCTTTTTACGGCTTTTTCCACCATTGGCAAACGATCATGTGTGTCTGCAATTAAACCAACTAACATTTTCTCACCTTCTCTAACATTTTCATTTTATGAAAAAATAAAGTCTTCTTGGCATATAGAAGTTTGTTCTAGAGAATATTTCGATTATTGAAATACTTAGACATGCGAAACACCACTTAAAACATTCCTTAGCCCCTTTTTATCATAGAAAACTGTTCGAAAAGAGGAATATAGAAAATGAATCCTTGGGGCTCAAACCCCGCTTCAAAAAGGAGGGATAAGCTCTACATAATTGCGGAAATTTTGGAAATAGCAAAGGACGGTGTCCTGAAAACTCAAATTATGTATAGGGGAAACTTGAGCTTCACACAACTTAACGATTATCTTAATTTTATGTTAAAAAACGCATTATTGGAAAAGGTTTTGTTGAATGGTAAAGAAGTATATAAGGCAACCAGGAAGGGCATGAATTTTCTTCAACGCTATCGCGAGATAACAGAGCTTCTTAAAACGGAAGGAGATAATTACAAAAACAACGTTAAAATTCCGCCCACACACCTTCTCAAAAGAAACTAAAAGTATTAATAAACAAAAGTGAAATACAATCGAACCTAAATTATTGCTTCTGCTCTTTCAGATATTTTTTAACCTTCTCTTTCAACGTTGGAAATTCATCAAGCATAGCTTTCATGACTTGCCAGCGGATTTCTTCACTTTTTGACCGTGCACTCATTTTCTCGGACATCCTATATAGTGTATAGCAATACACCATATAAACTTTTATTTCCAAAAATGATATATATTCCTTAAAATGAAAAAGAAAAAAGGGAAGTTATTGGACGTTTACTATGTTAACTGTTTTCTTTCGAAGTTTAACAGCAGCCACAGCAACCGCTATTGCAATTGTTACTCCAATTAGAGTAATCAGCAGTTGTGGCTTTATTAATGTTGGAATTGGCGGAGCTGAGGTCAGCCCAATCGTTGGATCGTGTTCCAAGGTGTAGTTGCCGAAGTATGGATAGCAAATGAATAATCTTAGGTGTGCGCCTGCAGCTATGTAAGATGCGGTAACGTTACGGTATTCAACAGTGTCTCCCGTTTCGTTTAGAAACCTTGCCCATGGCACGAACTCAAGGAAACCCGCCATTGTTGTTTCTTTTCTTGCGAAATGAATTCTAACGCGGTCTCTGATCTGGTTGGTTAACTGGATGGGTCTTTCGTCTTCTCCATCATCGGCAGTTTTGTTTTCATTAACCGGATAGTATTGGTCTCTTATCATGGCGCCCCTCATTTGAGATCTAGTTTCAACAAGGTTTTGTTCTTGATTTTGAACCTCACTTTCAGCATAGTTTAAGTCTTCGATTTTTATCGATGCCAAGCTTATCCATAATGCTAGACCTGTTTTGTGCGGTGGTATATCCATGTCGTATTCTGGATAGTTTCTGTTCAGCCAGTCTACAAAAGCTTCAAGTCTATCTGTATTCCACTTCCAATTACTTACAACAAAATCGAATTTCAGCTGTCCAGCCGCCACTGTGTAGTTGTGGCTTTCATCAATTATTATGGCGTAATCTACATGGCCAAAATGAGAAGAAAAACTCCAATAAACATAGTTGGAGCCAGCTGAGACTCCATCCTTTGTCCTTTCTTTTTATTTTAAATCATAACTGTTCAAGTTTTTGAACCATGCTGTTCAAAAGCATTGCATTAAATGTATGGTTGCTAATGTTCTTGCTCAGGTGAAAACAAAAATGTCGAATGGAATTAGACGCGCAGGGTTCTTTGCAGTCATAGGCACTTTGGTGGCTGTCTTAATAATTGCGAGTGTGGCAATCTCGGGGGTGACTATTCCAAGCTTAAGGCTTCCCATGTTCACGCCGAATACGGGTACTCTGATCGTAAAGTTAACGGATAAACCTGTTAACGTGACGCATCTTAACGTGACCATCAGTGGCGTCTCGGTTCATAGAGAGGAGCACGGATGGGAAAACTTAACTTTCGTTGATGAGGTTTCTGAAGTGTACGTTGATTTGTTGAAACTTGAGAACGTGACTATGGATCTTTGCGTGACAGAAGTGCCGCCTGGAAACTATACAATGATTAAAATGTACATAACAACAGCCAACGTAACCTATGTTGACGGCGGCACCGATGACCTGAATGTTCCAAGTGACGCTATCAGGGTGATCATACACTTTGAGGTGAAAGCCGGCGAAGAAACAAATGTGCTCATTGACATAATTCCCGATTGGATCGCCATCAGTCAAAGCAAAAACTTGAGACCAGTACTAAAAGCCACGCTCTTAGAGTAACCAAACTCTCCCTTATTTTTTTAAATTTCCCGCTATTTCAGTGCACATTCTTCTACGTTAGGGTTTTTGCCGCCACGCCCTAACGGTTTCATACCATAAGATTCCTACGGCAAGGATGCCGAATATAAGGGCGAAGACGCTGTAGAAGTCTATTCGCCTAAACTGTGTCAAATAGAAAATCAGGAGCGTCGTGAACATAGTGGCGTATAGAAGATGGCGGGGGAGCGTTAACGCCCCAAACCGTACGAATTGTTTCAAGACTCCCACGTTTACAGCTTTCACCAAGCGGTATTCGCCGTTCGTTTTCTCAGCCAAACCCATCTCAGCCAACTTGTCCAAGTGATATACGGCTAAAGCTGGGCTGGAGAAGCCGAGCGCTCGCTGGGTCTCCCTCGCGCCAACCATACCATTCGAAGACCTCAACAAAAACCAGTAGACGCGTAGGGTGTTGCCCTTCAAAAGACTCTCAACCTTTTCGTCGACCATGACTTGATCGCCTGATTCATTTAAGCAAACTAAAAGCTCTATAAAAACTCTGTGAATTCAGATTAAGGTGCATTAAGCTATAGGTTTTGCTCGTGCGCGCTAGGTTGAGCTGAGAGTTCTCACTAGTATCTTCTTTTCGGACGATTGCGTTCTCGAGGATAATAATGTCAGGCACGGAATCCGCCACCGGGAAGAGCCTGTGGGTACGGGGAGCCACGATCTATGAGCTAAAGGAAGGGAAGATCAAGCGACACACTGATTACTACGATTCAGCTGCAGTAGACCGTGCCTACGCCTAAACCCAGCATTTCTTTTAGCTCTTTGAATCCGATTTTTTCTTGAGTGCCTAAAATTTCAATTATTTTTCGGCGTGCTGGGTCCCTTAGCAAAGTGTAATACCGCGATAAGTCCTCCATTAGATAAGTTCACCATAATTCTTAGAGCTATGTTTTAGACTGGATATTTATACATTTTTAAGAACTTATACATATTTACAATTTGAATAGGAATCTATGGTTCTCCGTTGAGAATATTGAGTTCGCGGGAATACTTGCTTTATTCTGTGAAAGTTCGCTTACTATTAGAGAAAGGAGGGCTTAACGAATTTAACGGTTAGGGGACAGGTTCATCTATGAACTTGAGGTTGCCTAAAGGTTCTCGGATCGTTTATTTGGCATTTTGCATACCATTTATTCTAGCCTATGTTTCCTGGCGATTTTTCCCTGTTTTTGCCCATTGGCTCATAACTCAAACATTTAAGTATGACATTTCGCTTCAGCAGGCGAATTGGCTTTGGTACACGGTTGTCCGCTTTTTATATGGTTGGTATACCTTTTTGGCTATTGGCATTGCTGGGATTTGGGCTGTTGCTGCTGCGCTTGCGAGAGCTCAGAAGAAAGGGGCTAAGCAGTTGTGGTATCCCATGGTTTCTTTTGTTGTTCCAGCCTATAATGAAGAGAAAAATGTTTCCCGTTGCATAAAGAGTCTTTTCAAATGCACAGAGAAATATGCTGGGTTATGCGAGATTATTGTCGTGGATGATGGAAGCAGCGATTACACCTACGAGATTGCTTGGGCAACCACAGAACTGAATCGCAGAAGATATCCGCAAGTACGAGGGAAAGTTGTTAGACATTCAGCGAATCTGGGCAAGGTTGAAGCAATTAGGACAGGCTTAGACAGGGCTTTAGGCAGTCTCATAGCTGTTGTAGACGCGGATTCTTGCTGGATGCCCGACACCCTTGTGAAACTTGTTGATTACATGTTTTTGAATGGGAAGAAGGCTGTGACTGGTTATGTGCATCCCTCGGATGGAGATGCTGAGGTGAATCCATACGTGGTTTTGCAGCAGCTTGAATATAGCCAAGGCTTAGGAGTAGCTCGTTGTGCTCAATCATTGGGTGATAATGTTTTGGTTGTTTCTGGGGCTGTCGGCTTGTATGATGCTAGTGTTTTGCGTGGAATTTTGAATGAAAAAAGCCTTCGCTCTGTTACTGAGGATTTGGAGATTACTTTAGAGATGCACAAGAGAGGCGCAGGGGTCGGCTATGCTAGTGTCGCTACAAGTTCAACAATTGTTCCAGTTTCGCTTAATGTTTTGTGGAGTCAACGCCTAAGATGGTTTACTGGTTGGCTTCATAACACTTTAAACATCCATAGAGATTTGCTTATTAAAAAGTCTTGGTTGACTTTGCTTTTGTGGTATTGCTATGTTTTCGAGTATGGCGGAGCCTTTATTGATTTGGCTGCAATGTTTGCGTTTCCGTTTCTTTTCTGGTTTGCACCTGACCGCATCTTTTTTGTTCTTAACCTGCTGGTCTTCGTGCCTTATGGCTTGCTAATAGGCTTCATAAACCAGGCAATAGCCTTGAAATACGCTTATAATAAACACAATTACCGATCTCTGCTCTATTACACGCCGTTTTACCCAATCATAAGATTGATAAATATTCTCGCACGACTAACAAGTTCAATCAAATATTTGTTTGGCGATAATGGCAGCTGGCATTCTGCCAAAAAGTAACATTATTTTGCTTCTTCCACGTATTTTAAGTATCTCCAAACTATGAATCCAAAGAAAGATAGGGCAAAACTGATCATCATAAACATATCCAGTGTAAGCCAAGGTAAGTATCTATCGACATGCCAGTCCCCAAACCATGTCTTAGTTACGTGAATCGCCAATATTCCATATCCAACGATGATTAGACCGTAAATCATGAATGCCTCTGCAATAGACATGAGCAGCTTATGGGTGTTCATTTTCAACGTTCCTCTGTGCTTTCGCTGTTAATGTAAATGCGCATATATGTTTTAACTGTTTATTGCAAAAACCATTTTATCTTTGGCGTGGGCTATTGATTCGCCGGTGTAGAGATGCAGGTTGAGGCTGTGCTTTTCGACTTGTTCGATACTTTACTTTTACTTGAGAGTCAAGAGGCTTATTATCCGCCTAGCCTCAGAAAACTTTATGAATTTTTGGTTGAAAATGGGGTTAATGTTCCCTTTGAAGATTTTAGTAAAGTCTATTTTGAAGTTAGGGACAAGTTTTATTCTGAATCACGCGAAAGCTTAGAGGAACCTCATTTTAATGTTCGCGTTTCGCAGACCTTGCACAGGTTTGGCTACGATTTTGATGTTTCTGACCCGGTTGTAGTTGGGGCTACTATGGCTTTTGCTGAAGAGTTTATGCGTTATGTTAGCTTAGATAAGGATGCTCTTGATGTCTTAGAGAAACTGCACGGAAAATACAAGCTTGGATTGATTTCAAATTTCGCCATCCCAGAATGCGGTTGGAAACTGTTAGACAAATTCGGCCTGAAAAGATTTTTTGATGTTGCAGTGATTAGCGGTGAGATTAACCAGCGAAAGCCTAGCCCAGAAATCTTTCAAAGAGCATTGAAGGCTTTAGGCGTAAAAGCTTCCATGGCGATTTTTGTTGGTGACATGTTGGATTTGGATGTTATGGGTCCAAAGAAGGTTGGGATGAAAACTGTTCTCATCAATAGGAGACCCGTGGAAGAAAATGCGGATGCCAAACCAGATAAAGTTATCACCCGTCTGAGCGAGTTGTTGGCTGTACTTGAAGATTGCTAACTAGGCGATAATAACGTATATTAGGGCGGAAAGAAACATTTATATCAGCTAAGATGCCTTCAGATTCATTTTGGCGAATGAAAGCTAACCCCGCAATTTACGGCGGCGGCTCAACCCCAACTATAAAGGCGCATGTCGCCCTAGAGGATGAGGATGGTTGGCCTCCAGTTGCGGGGACAAACATGTGGACCTGACATGCTTACAAGCGTTAGGTCTGAATTGGGCTTTAGCGTTAGTGGTTGATTCCCTCCAAATCCAGTCAGCTTTGCCAGTTGTACAAATAAACGTCTGGCTTACGATTAACCATGAAATATAACTCCGGTTGATCCTGCCGGACCCTACTGCTATCGGGATGGGACTAAGACATGCTAGTCGTGCGCCTCCAAGCCATGGTGGAGGCGCGGCGCACAGCTCAGTAACACGTGGTTAACCTGCCCTTGGGACGGAAACACCCCCGGGAAACTGGGGCTAATTTCCGATAGGTGAAGACTCCTGGAATGGATCTTCGCCTAAAGGGCGCTTAGGCCATGCTTCTAAGCGCTGCCCAAGGATGGGACCGCGGCCGATCAGGTTGTTGGTGAGGTAATGGCTCACCAAGCCTTTAACCGGTTCGGGCCGTGGGAGCGGGAGCCCGGAGATGGGCACTGAGACAAGGGCCCAGGTCCTACGGGGCGCAGCAGTCGCGAAAACTCCGCAATACGCGAAGGCGTGACGGGGCTATCCCGAGTGCCGTCCGCTGAGGATGGCTTTTCCCCAGTGTAGATAGCTGGGGGAATAAGGAGAGGGCAAGTCTGGTGTCAGCCGCCGCGGTAATACCAGCTCTCCGAGTGGTGGGGACGTTTATTGGGCCTAAAGCATCCGTAGCCAGCTGAGCAAGTCCCCAGTTAAATCCAGCGATTTAATCGTTGGACTGCTGGGGATACTGTCCGGCTAGGGGGTGGGAGAGGCCGACGGTATTCCCGGGGTAGGGGTGAAATCCTATAATCCCGGGAGGACCACCAGTGGCGAAGGCTGTTGGCTAAAACATGCCCGACGGTGAGGGATGAAAGCTGGGGGAGCGAACCGGATTAGATACCCGGGTAGTCCCAGCTGTAAACGATGCAGGCTAGGTGTTAGGGCGGCCACGTGCCGCTCTAGTGCCGCAGGGAAGCTGTTAAGCCTGCCGCCTGGGGAGTACGGCCGCAAGGCTGAAACTTAAAGGAATTGGCGGGGGAGCACCACAAGGGGTGAAGCTTGCGGTTTAATTGGAGTCAACGCCGGAAATCTTACCGGGAGCGACAGCAGAATGAAAGCCAGATTAAAGGTCTTGCCAGACGAGCTGAGAGGAGGTGCATGGCCGTCGCCAGTTCGTGCCGTGAGGTGTCCTGTTAAGTCAGGCAACGATCGAGACCCGCATCCCCAGTTGCTACCAACCATGCGTTGGGCACACTGGGGAGACCGCCGCCGATAAGGCGGAGGAAGGAGCGGGCCACGGCAGGTCAGTATGCCCCGAATCTCCCGGGCCACACGCGAGCTGCAATGACAGGCACAATGGGTTCCAACCCCGTAAGGGGGAGGCAATCTCTAAAGCCTGCCGTAGTTGGGATCGAGGGTTGTAACTCACCCTCGTGAACATGGAATCCCTAGTAATCGCGCGTCACTATCGCGCGGTGAATACGTCCCTGCTCCTTGCACACACCGCCCGTCGTTCCACCCGAGCGACTCTTGGGTGAGGCGTGGTCCTTCAGTGGCTGCGTCGAATCCAGGTTTCGTGAGGAGGGAAAAGTCGTAACAAGGTGGCCGTAGGGGAACCTGCGGCCGGATCACCTCCTAAGAAAGTGTAAGCCTTGCAATGCTGACTGGAGGAGAAAGGAAGAAGCCACAAAACGCTAAAGCCCAATAATGTTACGTAATTCTGAAAGAATAGTGTCACTCATTCATCAGCTTTCATTGCAAGTTTTTCGCTCAAGCTTTGGACAGAAGACTTCCTTCAGGTTTTCTTTGTGTGCTGTGCGACTAGACCCCCCTTATATATAGATTCAACTTTAGGTTTCTGTAACAAGTTCTGACAATCTCCAAATACATTTGAAAGCTTATTCCTCTAAAACTCTGCCTTTATTATATGGGATAAATTCTCTTATTTCTTCAACCGAAGCCTTTAACACTTTTTCCCGCAGTTCTTTTGGCATTTTTGCAGCCAAAACCCTCAAAACATGTTTAAGCAGTTCTTTGCCACTTTGGTCGCCTAGTACAACTATGGCAAAAGTTTTTGCTTTGGCTTTAACAGCGTCAACAGGTCCACCAACAAAACTTGTCTCGCCATTTTCTTTAATCACAACTCCAACAGCCACCCTAAGCGAAACCCCACGCAGCCAATTCCGTTTACCACTAACAACAAATGCTCCGCGAGGCACATATTCGCCGGAAGGCCCGCCCTTGCTCAGTTGATCTGGTTTAACCCAATAAACATCGGTTGAAGCGAATCCTTCCCTCCAACCTCTAGAGAAGGCAGCGGCAAACTCTCCTGCTTCACGTAAACATTGCTCAGTAGGCATTTTTCCTTCAGTTTTGACGACGACAAAGGGTGCTCCTATTATATCAGCGTGAAAAATAATGTCATCAGCACTAGCATACTTCTTAATCAAAACCTCATTGCTAACAGCGTCTTTGCCAGCGACAACCAAAAATCCATCGGAAGAGACAAACCACCGAAACTTTTCAAACCATTCTTTACGCTTAATTTTACGTTTAACAAGCTCTTCCGCGGCTTCGGCTGGTTTAACATGCTCTAAGGTTTCCGCCTTCTTAATCTTGGCTTCAACCTCCACCAGCTTCTTTCGGGTTTCATCTAAAGCAGCTTTTGCACCTTCCAACTTCTGTTTAGCCCGCTTGCTCCGCTCATAAAAACGCCCAGCACCATCAAACAATTTATCATGAAAATCCAATCCAAACCGTAAACCATCCACACAAACATTAACTACTAAGCCTTTAGTATCAAAAGACTCAAAAAACACGCTAGGCTTCAAACCAGAACGTTTTTCAGCCAAAACCCCAGAAACAATGGTATTCCATTCTTTCCCGCTTTTTTTGGCAGCCAAAAACCTGTCTAACAAGACTTGAAGCTCGCCAGCATGCGCATAAATTGCGTCTCCAATATTCCTGTCCTTTACAGCCTCAGCCTTAGCCTCAGCTAAAGCCTTTTCTTGACTTTCAATAATCCGTTTAAGCCTTTCTGCTTCTCGTTCTAACTTTTTGACTTCTAAACCAGCCGCTGCCTTCTCAACAATTGCAACCCTAACATAAAACTCGTCCAAAGCCTCATTAAAACTGTCGTAAGGCTGATGTTTAAAACCTTCATAACGCCTAAGCCTAAAAGGAACAACATCAACAAACCCGCCCGCTTCATCCAAAACAACATAAGGCTCCAATTTACCGC
>Ga0210056_1001119_pt1 | contig 23341 bp, 19 predicted proteins | sample CryGeyCG2014_080_2_FD_183965 | JGI IMG/M metagenome (GOLD analysis project Ga0210056, IMG submission 183965) | Groundwater microbial communities from aquifer - Crystal Geyser CG07_land_8/20/14_0.80 (SPAdes) (version 2) | ecosystem: Environmental > Aquatic > Deep subsurface > Groundwater | place... | reverse complement strand
CTTCCACTTCTCCGCTTTTGGTTTGACCAAAATAATCTTTGGCGGTATAAAAAACTTTCATAATTATAATGAATACTTATTTTTTTTATTTTTGTTTTTTAAAAAAAATTTAAAGTAAAACAACAAGCCCTATTTTAAAAAATGATTAACATGGAAAAAATCCGCAAGAATGTTTTTGGCTTAAAAAAAATTATTCATTCTTTAGTCACTCTCAATAGCTCTTCAATAGAAGTTATTCCCATAATCGCTTTTATAAATCCATCTTCCACCATTGTTGTCATCCCTTTTTGACAAACTTGATTTTCAATCTCTTCCGCTGAAGCTTTTTGAGAAATCATCTTCTTTTCTTCTTCTTCTATCGCCAAAACTTCAAATATTCCCACTCTCCCATGGTAACCTTCCCCGTTGCATTGTTCGCATCCAACTGGCTTAAAAAATTTGATCATTTCCCAAGTGTCTTTGGATTTTATTTTATCTTTGCAAAACTCGCTTTTTTTAACAATCTCCAAAATTTTTTTCGTATCATAAATAACACTTAAACTTTTTATCTCTTTAGCGTCTAAAAAATATTCTTTTTTACATTCATGGCATAGCTTTCTCACCAATCTTTGTGCGATTATGATGTTCACTGTGGAAGCTATCAAAAAGGGTTCCGCACCCATATCAATCAAACGAGGTAATGTTCCCGAAGCACTATTAGTATGAAGCGTTGATAAAACTAAATGACCGGTCATCGCCGAGTGAATTGCCATTTCCATTGTTTCCTTGTCCCTGATTTCCCCCACCATAATTATATCGGGATCCTGACGCAAGAGAGATCTTAATCCGGCGGCAAAAGTGAGCCCCACTTTGGGATAAATTTGAGTTTGATTTATGCGTGGCATTCTATATTCTACCGGGTCCTCCACTGTGCTGATGTTTACTTCTGGCGTATTCAAGATATCCATAATCGTATAAAGAGTGGTAGTTTTTCCGCTCCCGGTTGGTCCAGTAACTAAAATCATTCCATTGGGACGATTGATTTCTCGATGAATAATTTCCAAATCATTTCCCATTAGTCCCATCTTTTCTAAAGTTAATCCTTTGGAAGATTCATTAAGCAGACGCATAACTATTTTTTCTCCATCAAAAATAGGCAGGATACTAACCCGAAAAGAAATTCTCAATCCGTCTTGTTCAATTTTAAAACGACCATCTTGCGGAATGCGATGTTCATCCAGTTTTAAGTTAGAAAGAACTTTTATTCTAGCGACAATTCCTTCTTTGACTTGTTTGGGAAGTGTCATCGCTTCATGCAAAATTCCATCTATTCTGTAACGCACGCGTACTTCTTTCTCTTCCGGTTCAATATGAATATCGCTAGCATCTTGCAAAATGGCATGCTTTATTAAAGTATCCACAATTCTAATAATTGGAAGACCTTGAGCCACTTTTTCCAAATCATCTTCCGAACTTTCCGGGTTTTCCTGAATTTGAGTAATCTCTCGAGAATTTTTTTCTATCATATCTCCAAATTCAGCTCTAAGACTTTTCTCATATTGTTTCAGCACCTCCAAAATTCCTTCTTCCGAAGTCAAACAAGAAACAATTTTGAGTCCGGTTTTTTTTCTGACAAAATCAATAGTTTGAATATCCTCAGGATTTACCATCGCTACTTTCAATTCTTTTCCTTTTTTTTCAAAAGCGATTATTTTGTATTTTTTAGCGATAATTTCCGGAATTATTTGAAGAGTTTCTTGTGAAATTATTTTTTTGGAGATATCCACAAAAGGAACACCCAAAATATAACTGTATAATTTTTTTAAACGAATTTCATCAATTATTTTTTTTTTCAGAAGAACATCGCCTAAACTTTTTTTTTCTTTTTCCGCTTCGCAAAAAGAATCCTCCAACTCCTGCGTGTCAATCATTCCGGAATCAGCGATAAATTCTTTCAATTGTTCATTGGATATCCTCATTTTTGTTTTTTAAAAAATTGAAAAAATCAGATTTTAAGAATTTTTTTTATTTTTTCAGAAACCTCTATTAAGCTATGATCCGACTTCACTAAATAATTAGTAACCCCTCTTTCAAAAGCTTTTTGAATATCTTCAACACTTTCCAAATTAGTCAAAATGATCACTGGAATGTTTTTTCTTTTTTCATCCTCTTTGACTTCTTCTAAAATTTTAAACCCGTCTTTTTTAGGCAAAATTATATCTAAAACTATCAAATCAAATTCTTCTTCTTTGATTAAATTCATTCCAATCTCTCCGTCCATTGCGATCTTCACATCAAAACCGTCTTCCCTCAAATAATCTTCCAAAGTTTCTCTTAACGCTTTTTCATCTTCAATGATAAGTATTCTTTTTTTCATATATTTCTTCCCTATTTGAGATTTATTATTTTTTTATGCTTTCATAATCTCCGCCATTTTTCCATTGTGACAAGGCAAGGAAAAAGAAAAAACGGAGCCGATATCTTCAATGGAATTGAACCAAATTTTTCCTCCAGATTGCTCAATGATATTTTTAGCGATATAAAGCCCCAAGCCAGTTCCTTCCGTTTGATATCTAGCCGCATTGTCGCTTCGAAAAAATTTTTCAAACACTCTCTTAAGTTGTTCTTCTGGTATTCCAACTCCAGTATCTTTTATCTCAAAAACAAAAAAATGATCTTTTTCAAAAAGACGAATATCCACCTTTCCGCCACTGGGAGTATATTTTATCGCATTGCTCAAAAGATTTTCAACTACCAATTTTATCTTGTCAGGATCGCCAAATCCCAAAGACATTTCTTTCTTGAAACTGGCGTTAACTTCAATGTTTCTCTTTTCGGCCAAAATTGAAGATTCATTTATAGTTTCTTTGACAATTTTTTTGAAATCAAATTTTTTCTTACGAAAAATCATTCTATTTTGATCAATTCGTGTAACATCCAAGAGATCGCTGACTAAACGATTCATTTTGCAAACCAAATCAAAGATATTCTTTACGTCGCTAATTTGTTTTTTGCTAAGACCTTTATTGTATTTTTCCAAAAGCAATTCCGCACTCCATTTGATAGCCGAGATAGGAGTCCTAAGTTGATGCGAAGCCACACTGACAAATTCGCTTTTCATTTTATTGATTCGTGCAACTTGTTCAAAAAGATTGATTATTGAAGAACCTACCGCTAAAATCACTGTCGCAACAATGCTTTCAGAAATAACCAATACTTGCGGACTATCATAATTTTTTGAAATAAAATAGGTGGCAGCCATAATAATCGCGGCCACTAGCCCCAAAATAATAAAAAGAAATCCGGGAGTTTGCCAAATTTTCACTCCCAAATTTTCTGCTTGTTTTCTCAAATTTAAGTCATTAATAAACTTCATATTTTTATTTTTGTTTCCAAATTTTTTTCAATTTTTTTCCAAAAATAAATTCTTTTTTGAAAAAATACCTTACTATCGTCAAAACAAACCCCCTTTTATGAAAAAAACCAAAAATGTTTCCTTAAAAACATTTTTATTATACCACACTTGGTCAAAAAGCAAAATCAAATAAAGCTTGTTTATTCAAAATTCAACTTAGTTTAATTCTTATTATTTCTAAGAATTATTTTTAATCTCAAAAATCTATTTATTCAGCCAATATAACAGCAGTATTGCAATCAATAATTCTCCTCGCAATCTCAAGCTTTCAAAAAGAACGGTTTAAATAGAAACGCACTAACTATGTTTTTTTATTATTGCTCGCTTAAAGTTGCACAAAAAAAATTATTTTCAGGATATGTTCAATCTTTTTTTGTTTTTTTCGTATAGCTCATATATTTTCGGTCCTTGTGGCTGAGGAAGAAAAACTAACATTTTTTCATTAGCAATAACCGCGCTTCCCTTTTGATAAGTTTTAGGATTTTTTTTTATCTTTTGCATCTGAATATTTTTCATCTTTTTTTCCAACCAATCAAAACCAAAAAAAAATTCCGCCGTTTTTTTGAAGTATCGCGAAAAAAAACTATCAGTAATCCACAAAGATTCTAAAACTTGAAAAAAATAATAGTGAGTTCTGTATTTTTCAATCCAACGATTTTTTTCATAAAATTTTTGAAAAGTTTTCTTGCCAAAAATCGGCAAAATAAAAAAATATTCAGAAGAAGAAAAAATATCTTTATATATCACTTCTAGAGAATCATTGGTTATGAAATAATTCAAACAAGCGCGATTTCTTATTTTTTTTCCGTATCTTCTTTTGCCCAAAAGGTGAACTAACACCGTAAAAAAAAATCTACCGGTAAAAATCTTCCCCTTTTCAATGACCACCATCAAATCTAGATCGCTTTTGGGAGTGGAATTTTTCATTGCCACTCTTCCGGTAATGGCAATCATTCTGACAAAAGGAGAAAATTTCAGCTTTGAAACCAATTTTTTCACAAGTTGAATTTTTCTTTGAGAAATTTTTTCTCTAGCGATTCTTTGCGCCACCAAATTATTTCTCCCTTTTAGAAAATAAAATCCCTGATAATTTTCCAAAAAAAAATTTGCCTCTTTTGAATTCAATCTTTCAAAAATCTTCCCTAACGATATTTTTTTTTCACCGTTTTTTTCTTCCAGGTGTCGCATTAGATATTTCCATGTTTCCAAAAGTGTCAAAGGATATTCCAAAGTATCATAATAAACTATTGTAGAAAAAATTTGTTTGTCCAAAATATCCATAAAAAATAAATTTCATTTTTTATCTTTCTTGAAAAAATAGAGGCATCCTGTTGAAAAACTGTTTGAAAAAATAAATTTTGTCTAATTTTTTTTGATTGCCAAAACTTTTTAAAAACTTTCTCGCATATATTTTCCAGTCCAACCTTTCAAACAATCTTTAATTTTTTCCGTCGGTCCCGCATAAACAATTTCTCCTCCCGCTTCTCCGCCTTCCGATCCCAAATCAATAACCCAGTCCGATGCTTGGATAAAATCCAAATTGTGTTCCACTGCCAAAACCGTATTGCCTTTTTCCACTAACGCATCTAGTATTTTCAATAACTTTTTGACATCGCCAAAATGTAATCCAATAGTCGGTTCATCCAAAATATAAAAAGTTTTTCCCATTGATTTTCTAGATAATTCCGTCGCCAACTTAATTCTTTGTGCCTCTCCTCCGGAAAGACTGGTAGCGGATTGACCCAGTTTTAAATACCCCAATCCAACATCTTCCAAAGTTTTTAGTTTGGCGACAATCAACGGAGAATTTTTGAAAAATCGTAAAGCATAAGACACGCTCATATCTAAAACTTCAGCTATATTAACTCCTTGATATTCAATATCCAAAGTTTTTCTGTTATATCGGCTTCCTTGACAAGTTTCGCATTTAACATACATATCCGGCATCAAATACATTTCTATTTTTTTGTTCCCGTCTCCTTGACAGTCTTCGCAACGTCCGCCTTTCATATTAAAACTGAAACGACTGGGAGAATAATTTCTTTTTTTGGCTTCTTCAACAGAAGCAAAAATTTCTCTGATCAAAGAAAAAACTCCGGTATAAGTGGCCGCATTGGAACGAGGCGTTCTTCCAATCGGACTCTGATCAATGCTGATAACTTTATTGATAAACTTTAAGCCTTTTATTTTTTTGTATTTTCCCACTTTTTTTTGAGAACGAAAAAAATAATGCGCTAAAGCGCGAGCTAATATATCGTTCACAAAAGAAGATTTTCCCGAACCGGAAACTCCGGTTATTGTCACAAATCTTCCAAGAGGAATTTTAACATCTATGTTTTTCAAATTATTTTCGCTGGCTCCGATTATTTCCAAATAATTTTTTGCCTCCGATCTTTTTTCTTTTTTATCCCAAACTTTTTCTCTTCCATCTAAAAATTTGGCTGTTTGCGTTTTAGTAGTTTTTAATTTTTTTATATTTCCTTCAAATATAACTTCCCCACCTTCTTCTCCGGCACCTGGTCCCATATCAATTATCCAATCAGCCTTTTTAATAATTTCTTTATCATGTTCCACTACTAATAAAGAATTCCCCGAATTTTTCAAATGTTCCAAAGTTTCAAGAAGTTTTCGCGTATCCCGACTGTGCAATCCAATGGAAGGTTCGTCTAAAATATAAACCACTCCAGAAAGTTCGGAATTTATCTGTGTTGCCAAACGAATTCTTTGACCTTCTCCGCCGGAGATTGAATCCGATCTTCTAGAAAGCGACAGATATCCCAATCCTACATTTTGAAGCGCTTTGGCTCGCAAAATCAATTCATTAGCTAAAGATTCAACCATTTTCCCTTTTATTTTTTTTCCTTCCTCTTTTTTTAAGTTGTTCAAAAAAACAATCAATTTCCCCATATCCATCTTGACCAAATCATCAATTGATTTGCCGGAAATTAAAACTGACAGATATTCTTTTTTCAACCTTTTACCGGAGCAAACTGGACATTCTTTTTCTCGCATATATTTTTCAATTTCTGAATGTATTGACGAGTTCGCCATTTCGGCATATTTTTTTTTGACAAAAAACATCACTCCTTTAAAATAATCATTTGAATTTTCATTTTCATCTCCATAAAGAATAATTTTAAAATTTTCTAGAGAAATATTTTTGATCGGTTCATCTAAGGAAAATCCGTGTTTTTGAGCAACTTTATTCAGTTTTTCCCAAAAATCGGAAACTTTCCCATGCCGCCATCCTGTTTTTGAAAGAGGCAAAATAGCTCCTTCCGCCAAGGACAAATTCTTGTTAGGTAAAATCAATTTTTCATCCAATTCTTTAACAAAGCCCAATCCGGAACAGAAATTGCAAGCACCTTCGGAATTATTAAAAGAAAAATGTTTAAGTGTAATTTCCGAAATTTTACAATAACAGTTTCCACAAACAAAATCCTGATTAAAAAGTTTGTCTTCCTCATTATTTATGCAAACATTGATGAATCCTCTGCCTAATTTAAAAGCTGTTTCCAAAGAATCCAAAATTCTTTCTTTATCCGGATTTTTCTTTCTCAGAGTTAATCTGTCAATCACAATTTCCACATTTTCCACATTTAATTCCTCCTTTTTTTGAGAAAGGATATCTTCAATCAAATAAATCTTTCCATTGATTCTGGAACGTGCGTATCCTAATTGAGAAACACTTTTTAAAATTTCTTCCACACTCTTTTGATTTTTTCTTATTCTAGCCAGAATCGCTATGGAAGTATTTTCCGACAAAGCCAAAATTTCTGTCAATATTTCTTTAGTTGTTTTTCTATTCATCGGCAAAAAACAATTTGGACAATACGGCGCACCAATTTTAGAAAAAAGAACTCGCAAATAATCATACATTTCTGTTATAGTTCCAACTGTGGAACGCGGATTCTGACTGAGACTTTTTTGATCAATGGAAATAGTGGGGCTTAAATTTTCAATTTTGTCCACATCCGGTTTGGCGGAAATTTCCAAGAATTGACGCGCAAAACTGGACATTCCTTCTAAATATCGCCGATTCCCTTCGGCGTATATCACATCAAAAGCCAATGAAGATTTTCCCGACCCGGAAAGACCGGTAACCACCACCAACTTATTTTTAGGAATAGAAACATTGATATTTTTTAAATTGTTGACTCGAGCGCCAGTAACTATTATATTTTTTTCAGTTTGTTTTTTTTCGCGCGACATTTTGAAAAATGAATTATAGATTAAAAAGATAACTGCTAAGGGTAAATTCTACACTACTTGCGTTAAAGTGTAAAATGAAATTTTCCCGAGTTCAATCTTGAAATTATCTTCTTTAGAAATTGTTTCCCAAACAAAAAATATGTGTTGGTTTTATCAACTTTTCTAAAAAAACAACTGCCAAAAAAAACCGTCCTTTTGTTTTTGCTTGTAAATTTCTTTTTCTTCATCGGATAAATTTTCTCCATGGAAAAAATAATCCAAACCAATTTCTCCAATGGCTACGGTTTTCTTATTCTTTGCCAAATCAATTAATTCTTTTTGATATTCTCGCGCAAAATTTTTATGTTTCATAAAATAATGCGGATGCAGTCCGACTGAAGCAAAAATTTTTTCGTTTTCTTCCGCCAATTTCACTGATCGGCGAGAACTGCCAATTCCCGCGCCCACATTGATTATCCTTTTTATCCCGCCAGAAAAAGATCGCGCGATTACCTCATCGCGATCCGCGTCAAACTGATCGTCGTCCAAATGCGCATGCGTATCAATTAACATAAGTTAGTTTCTAGAATTTAACGCAACACTGCTATTAATTAATTGATTGATTAAACACCTCGTAGGGTTTTTGGAAATTAAGAACCTGCATGGGTCGTCCGTTAAGTAAGTCTTGCACCTTCTTAATTTCATATCTAGATACTTTGTTAAAATCCGTTCCCTTTGAATTGAAATAATTTGTTAAATTTCGCTTGTTTTAATTATACCACCAAATTTGTTATTTTGTCAGCACGATTTTTTGAAAAAAAGTTTTTTACGTTTATAAAAAATCTCCCTATAAAAATAGAAAGCCTTTTTCCAGCCCGCTTATAATTGAGTTTGATAAAAAAATTTAGACAATCTTAATTTTTTAAATCACCCAATAAAGATATAATTTTTTTGAAACCGATTTTATTATTCCCATCAAATTAATTTACTCATTTCTTTTCAGAAGCAAAAAAAAGAATCTCGCCATTCACAATCTTAAACACAATTGCCTCAATTTCCTTTGTTCTTTTAGCCATGAAAAAGTCCCAAAAATTATTTGACCGCTTCTTTTAAAGCTTTACCGGCGGTAAATTTTGGAATATTCATAGCCGGAATTTCAATTCTTTCTCTTGTTTGAGGATTGATTCCTTCTCTTGACGCCCTTTTGGAAAGTCTAAAAGTTCCAAAACCGGCAAAATTAACCTTATCATCTTTTTGCAAGGCTAATGTTATCGTTTCTAACATTGTTTCCACTACCAACTCCACATCCTTTTTACGTAATTCTGTTTTTTCAGCAATAGCGCTGACCAATTCATTTTTATTGATACGATTTGCCATAAGATCACCTCTCCTTCTAATTTTAAATTATTTTATTATAAGAGCTGATGAATAAAAACTTTTTAAAATTAAAATCATTTTTTAAAGACAATCAAAAATTGACTAAAAAAATTTTAAAAAGAATATTTCTCCACCACCTTGCCTTATTAAGGATATTTTATAATTTCGCTAACCAAAAAGCAATTTAGTTATCCACACCGCCCTATCTAGCATATTCGGTAACTCTCATTTCTCTTATAACATTAACCTTGACTTCTCCAGGATACTTCAATTCTTTTTCAATTTTATCCGCAATATTTCTTGAAAGTTTTATCGTCCCAAAATCATCTATTTTTTCCGGTTCAACAAAAACTCTTATCTCCCTTCCAGCTTGGATAGCATAAGCCTTTTCCACTTCATTAAAAGACAAAGCCACCTCTTCCAAATCGTGCAATCTTTTCAAATAATTTTCCAGGGTGTCTTTTCTCGCTCCTGGACGAGAAGCTGAAATAGCATCCGCCGCCGATATCAACATAGATTCCGGAGTTTCAAAAGGATAATCCTCGTGATGAGATTTCATAGCATTGATAATTTCTTTGGCTATATGAAATTTTTCCAAAATTTTAATCCCGATTTCAATGTGCGTTCCTTGTACCTCATGATCAACCGCCTTTCCAATATCATGCAAAAGACCCGCCTTTTTGGCTAAATTAACATCCACTCCCAGCTCTTCCGCCAATGCCCCCGCCAAATGAGCCACTTCCAAAGAATGAAGCAAAGCGTTCTGCCCAAAACTGGTTCTATAACGCAATCTTCCTAAAATATGAATCAGTTTTGGATCCAATCCTGCGATTCCCACATCATACGCCGCCGCCTCCCCCGCTTCTTTGATTTTTTTGTTAAGTTCTCCTTTGGCAAATTCCACCGCTTCTTCAATTTTTGTTGGATGAATTCTTCCATCTTGAATAAGTTTTTCCAAAGTAATTTTAGCAATTTCTCTTCTAATTGGATCAAAACCGGAAATAACAATCGTTTCTGGAGTATCATCCACAATAACTTCCACTCCTGTCAGTCTTTCTAACGCTTTTATATTGCGTCCTTCTCTTCCGATGATTCTCCCCTTAATTTCGTCTGAAGCAATACTGATAACACTAGTAGTTACTTCAGAGGCATGCGATCCGGCATATTTTTGAATGGCTTGCACCATTATGTCTTTAGCCTTTTCTTCCAATTCTTCTTTTCCTCCAATTTCCAAATCTTTCATTTTTTTCCCTAAAAAATCCCGACTTTCTTCTTCAACCAATTGCAAAAGAATTTTTTTCGCCGATTCTTTGGGAAGTCCGGCAATTTTTTCCAATCTTTTTAACTCTTGTCTTTTAATTTCTCCCACTTCTTTTCTCACATCTTTTATCTCTTTGGCTTTCTTTTCCAAAAAATCTCTTCCTTTTTCAATATCGTCTATTTTTTTATCTAGAATCTCTTCTCTTTTTCTCAACCGTTCTTCCAATTGAGCAATTTTATTTTCTTTCTCCCGCTCCTTTTTTTTAGCTTCTTCTAAAATATCCACTCCCTTCTTTTTGGACTCCAAAACTATTTCCTGAGACTTTTTTTCCGCTTCTTCCAAAAGACTGGAAGCTTTCCCTTCCGCCGTGTTTAATTGTTTTTTAGCAATTGTTTGACGAGCATAATAACCCAATACAGAACCGATCGACAAAAATAAAACCACAGTTATGAGTACTGTTAAACTTATTTCCATATATTTTTTTTCTCTTCAATTGATATTCCATAAAAAGTTTCTGATCTATTAGTTTCATTTTTTCATTTTTCCCCAAAACCGATCCAATTTGATTTAAAACATATCGGATTTGACAAACTTTTTTTAAAAAGTATCAATATAAATTGACTGTTTTAGATAACTTAATAAATTTCCGCACAATAGAATAGTAAGACAGAACAGTTCTTTTGTCAAAGATTTATTTTAGTGTTATTATTCTTTTGCAATCTGTTTAATAATTTTTTAGAATAAAAATTTCAAGTCTTTTTGTTTATTTTATAAAATCAAACAAAATAAAATGTCAGGCTAATACAGTTTTAAGCTTAATATTAACCAAAAATAACAAAAACCCGCTAAAAATCTTGAAAAAAAATTGCAATTAAAAAATCTAATCTACTTTTATGTCAGAAAAAGAAAAAAATGCTCATCCAAAGCCTGTTATGTTAGTTGTTTTAGACGGTTGGGGAATAGGCGAAAAAGGAAAAGGAAATCCCTTGCTAAAAGCGTGCTTACCAGTTTTTGACAAATTAGATTCCTATTATCCCAAAATCGCTCTTCAAGCTTCCGGAATTTCCGTCGGATTGCCATGGGGAGAACCTGGAAACTCGGAGGTGGGACATATGACACTAGGAACCGGCAAAGTGATTTATCAAAATTTGCCCAAAATCACAATGTCCATTCAAAATGAAGAGTTCTATAAAAATTCAGTTTTTCTTAAAGCCATAGAAAACGCCACCATTAATCATTCTTCCATTCATCTTATGGGACTGGTCGGCAAAGGCACGGTTCACTCGGATGTTGACCATCTTTACGCTCTTTTGGAACTTATGCAAAAACACGGAATGGTTCAAGTTTTTTTGCATCTATTCACCGATGGGAGAGATTCCTCTCCTACTTCCGGAAAAGAATCCATTCGAGAATTGCAAATGCGCATAGAAAAATACGGGGTGGGAAAAATCGCTTCCATTTCCGGCAGATATTTTGGAATGGATAGAAACAATAATTGGGACAGAATTAAAAAATCTTATGACGCAATGGTAAATGCGATTGGAGAAAAAATAACCGATCCGGAACAATATCTCGCTCAATCTTATAAAAAAGAAATTTATGATGAATATATTGAGCCGGCAGTCGTTTTTGAAGGCGATTCACCAGTGGGACAGATAAGAAACGGGGATTCTGTTATTTTTTTCAATTATAGAGAAGACCGCGCTCGTCAAATATCCAAAGCTTTCGTTTTGCCCGGTTTTTCCAAATTTTCCGCAGAATCAATGAAAGAGCTTTTTTTTGTTACAATGACACAATACGAAGAAAACCTTCCGGTAGAAATAGCTTTTCCTCCAGTTGAAATAAAGGAATGTTTGGGAAAAATACTCAGCCAAAATGGTTTGAGCCAACTTAGAATCGCCGAAACGGAAAAGTTTGCTCATGTTACATATTTCTTCAATGGTGGTAATGAAGAGCCTTTCCCTAAAGAAGACCGCATCATCATTCCTTCTAAAGATGTTCCTACTTTTGAAGAAGCTCCTGAAATGAGCGCTCGTGAAATCACGCAAAATTTAATTGAAAAAATTGAAAAAAATCAATATGATTTTATTTTGCTAAACTTTGCTAACGCTGATATTGTCGGGCATACTGGAAATGAAAAAGCCGCCATAAAAGCGGTAGAAGTAATTGATGAATGTATGGAAAAAATAATCCAAAGCGTAATTGTCAAAAAAGGTTGTTTGCTCATAACCGCTGATCATGGAAATGTGGAAGAAATGTCCAATAATCGCACCGGAGAAACTGATACTGAACATTCTTCCAATCCAGTGCCTCTTTGGTATGTTACCGCTCAAAATCATTCTTCTTCTCCTAAAAAAGAAACTTCGCCGGTTATCTCCGGTCTTTTGAGCGACATAGCACCCACTATTTTGGATATTTTAAAAATCAAAAAACCGGAAGATATGACCGGGGAAAGTTTGCTTTCTATTCTTAAATAATAATTTTGATACTCAAAATTTTCTTTAAAAAAGCTATTTTTTTAGAATTTTTTAAAAAAACTAGTCGACAAATCAACTACCTCGCAAAAAACTGATGGGGTATTAACGGAATTTAACCTCTCTTAGTAAATTGCAAGATTTTTATTAATTCCTCCCAAAGCAAAGCTTCGGAGAAAATTTAACTCATTTTATTTTCACTGAATAATTTTATCTACTATTCCGTATTTTTTAGCGTCTTTTGCATTCATAAAGTAGTCTCTTTCCGCATCTTTTTCCACTTTTCCCAATGGTTGACTTGTATGTTCGGAAAGAATTTCATTGAGTCTTTTTTTGATATCAAGAATATGTCTGGCATGAATATCAATATCAGTGGCTTGACCTTGTGCTCCTCCCATAACTTGGTGAATCATCACTTCTCCATTGGAAAGAATCATTCTTTTTCCTTTCGCTCCTGCTGACAAAAGAAGCGCCGCCGCCGAAGCCGCCATCCCGACACAAATTGTGGAAATATCTGGTTTGACATATTGCATAGTGTCATAAATCGCCAAAGCCGAAGTTACTTGACCGCCAGGAGAATTTATATAAATCCGAATATCTTCTTTAGAATCTTGCGACGCTAAAAAAAGAAGTTGTGCGATAACGCTATTTCCGCTCACATCGTCAATAACCCCGCCCAAAAAAATAATCCTGTCTTTTAACAAGCGAGAATAAATATCATAAGCCCTCTCTCCATAACCGGTTTTTTCAATAACAGTCGGAATAAGATATTGATTTTGAATGTTGTTTTGATTCATAAAATTTTTAAAAAAATTACAATTTTTCCAAATAGTTGAAAACTGCTTCATTTTCTAAAACTCCCTGACTGTAGTCATATAATTTTTTCATATCAATATTTTTCTTGATATTTTTGACATTTTTATACAGACTAAGCGTCTTATTCATTTCCGCCTCTATCTCTTTGGCGGGTATTTTTATTTCCTGATCGCACGCTATTTTTTCTATCGCTAAAGAACTTATCACTCTTTTTTTTGCTTGCGGTTGCCAATCTTTTTTCAATTCTTCTTTGTCTTTTTTGATTTTTTTCAAATAATTTTCCAAATCCATTCCCATCGCTTGAATTTGATGGGAAAATTCTTCTAACATTCTCTCCGTCTCTTGTGAAACTAAAATTTCTGGCAATTCAGTTTTAACATTTTCCATTATTTTTTCCAAAAAATCCGTCCGTCCTTTTTCTTTGTTTTTCATCTCCATTTCTTCCTTTATCCCAAGTCGGATACTTTTTTCTAAAGCATCTAAATTTTCAAAATCACCCAACGATCTGGCAAATTCATCGTTTATCTCGGGAACTTGCCTTTCTTGAACCAAATTCATTTTTACCTTAAAAGTAGCTTCCTTACCAGCCAAATTTTTTTGGTGATAATCGGACGGAAAATCAAGTTCAAATTCTTTTTCTTCGCCTTCTTTCATTCCAACAATTTTATCCTCAAAGCCGGGAATAAAAACTCCTTTGCCGATAATGAGCGGAAGTTTTTGACTTTGTCCATTTTCAATAGGAACTCCGTCCATAAAAACATTAAAATCTATTTCCACGCTATCATTTTTTCGCACTTCTCTTCGGATAGTAATCAATTTTACTCTGCTTTTAGCAAGTTTTTCCAATTCCAAATCCACTTCTTCTTTCCCCACTTCAACAATTTTTTTGGCAAATTCTTCGTTTATCTTTTTGATAGATTTTACATATCCTTCATCCAAAATTATCTCCGGCATAACAGAAACTACCGCTTTATAACGAAAATCTTTTTCCTCTTCGGCGTTTAAAACTTTTATCTCCGGATTGCCAATCGCCTCTATTTTTTCTTTTTTTATATATTCAAGATAGTTCTTGCTCACAGCTTTTTCCGCCGCGTTATTGAAAACTGTCGCCTTCCCAACTTTCTGTTCCACCAAATTTCTAGGTGCTTTGCCAGGGCGAAAACCGGCAATTTTGATCTCTTGCGATATCTCTTCCGCCGCCAAACGCAAAAAAATTTTCCACTCACTAAGAGGCACGACAGATTCAAACTCAACTCTTGATTTTGGCAATTTCTTGATCATAATATTTTCTTATATCTTTCTTTTTTAGAATTACTTGGCAAATTTTTCCTGATAAATTTTAACGCTTTTCAAAATGGTTTTCAAAGCTTCTTCTTTTCCTTCCACTCCGGTTATTTCCACTTTTTTTCCTTCTATGGACTTATATGTTTCCAAAAAATGCGTAAATTCTTTGATCATATGTTTGTTCAAATCTTTTAGATCCAATGTTTCTTCCCAGCGAGGATCGCTCACCGGAACTGAAATAATTTTATCATCGCTTTCTCCGCAATCAATCATATGCATCACGCCCACCGGTCTGACTTCCACCAAAATTCCGGTTAAAAGAGGGTGTGTGCTCAAAACAATCACATCCAACGCGTCTCCGTCTTCCCAAAGAGTTTGAGGCGCGAAACCATAATCAAAAGGATAATCTTGCGCCGATTTCATAGCTCTATCCAATTTAATAAGACCTGTTTTCTTATCTATTTCATATTTATTCTTGGATCCTTTGGAAATTTCAATTATTACATTGAATTTTTCCGGATATTTTTCCCCTAAGGAAACATCATGCCACAAATTCATTTTTTTTACAACAAGCCAATCGCTAAAAAAATTAGAAATTTCTTGTTTTTTTTAAAAAATTATTTTATTCAAACAGCTAAAAAATTATTTTCTTTTAAAATTATTCAGCCATTTAAGTTTTTATTTTTCTTGCTCTTTTTTTTCTTAATTCTTTTTTTTCGGTTCTTTTTGCGTTTTGGCTTTTTCATCTTTTATTTTATCCTCCTTTTCATCTTTTATTTCATCCTCTTTTTTAGCTGCATCTTTTTCCGACTCTTTTTCTTCTTCCTTTTCATTATCGCTAACTCCGGAAATATCTATCCTCCAATTGGTCAACTTGGCCGCCAAACGAACATTTTGACCTTTTTTTCCAATCGCCAAAGAAAGTTGATCATCCGGAACTACCGCCACAGCTTGTTTTTTTTCTTCATCTATATCCACTCGCAAAATTTTGGCTGGAGACAAAGACGCTGAGATAAATTTCACCGGATTTTCATTCCAAGCGATTATATCAATTTTTTCTCCACAAAGTTCGTCAATTATCGCTTGAACACGAGTTCCTTTTTGCCCTACGCAAGAGCCAATCGGGTCAATTCCATCTTCCGAAGAACTCACCGCCACTTTGGCTCTTTCTCCGGCTTCTCTCGCCACCGCTTTAATTTGAACAGTCCCGGAAAAAATTTCCGGCACTTCCAATTCAAACAATTTTTTGATTACTTCAGGATTGGAACGGCTGAGTATTATTCCCGGTCCTTTGGAACCGATATCCACCTTTTGGATGAGCACTCTCAATCTCTGTCCCAATCTGTAATTTTCTTTTTCTATTTGCTCTTGCGGAAAAAGAATTCCGATTGATTTTCCCAAATCCACAAAAACATTTCGCCCTTCAATTCTTTGCACCAATCCGCTCACCACTTCTCCTTCTTTATTTTTATATTCTTCATACATTGCCTCTCTCTCCGCTTCGCGAATTCTTTGAATTATCACTTGCTTGGCAGTTTGCGCCGCCACGCGACCATAATCTTCTTTTTGTTCTAATTCTATTTCAATAACATCCCCCACTTTCGCTCCCTTTTTCATTTCTTGCGCTTCTTCCACAGTAAAATCTCTTTCCGGATTAAATCTGGGCAATTTTTCTTCTTCCAAAATTGAGTCCGATTTTTTTCTCCTTTCTTTTTTCTTTTTATCTTTCGCCCAATCTTCTTTTTTTTCTTCCTCTTCTTCTTCAGAAGAAAAAATTCGTGTCGTTTCATCCACTACTTCTTTTATCAAAAAAAATTTTGTTTTTCCGGAAACTTCATCAAAAAAAGCTTTTATGTTTTGACCTCTTTTCCCATAATCTTTTTTGTAAGCCGCCGCCAAAGCCGCTTCAATAGTTTCAATCACTTTTTCTTTGGAAATCCCTTTTTCTTCGCAAATTTGAACAATGGCTCCGCTAAAATCTCCCGAACCGCTTCTAGCCTTGTCCTCTTTTTCAATTTGTTTTTTTCTCATAATTTTTTATATAATTTGAATATTTATCTTCAATAAAATTCTTTCGCATTTAGCCTAAAAAATCTAGTTGACTAACCATAATGGCAATCATTGCAATCAGGTTAGAGTTCCTCTAATCCTAGTCTGTTTCTGTCCTGATTTTAAGGGAATGATAGATTTTAAAAAACACGTTAATTATTATAACCTAGCTCTTTTCTAAAAAAAAGCTCGCCACAGCGAACTTTCAAAAACTCCACCAAAATTCATCCTTCAACTCAACAACACCCGAATTTTACCAAAAAAAAAAATTTCTGTCAACCAATGATCCAACGTGTCACTTCTTGTGCCACAAATTCCAAATTGGATAATCCTTCAGAATTGATCTTTATTTTTTCAAAATTTCCGATTCTGTTTTCCAAAAAAATCCGAATTGTTTTTATCGCTTCGTCTTTTATCCTTATTTTCCCTTTTTCTTTTTGAGAACATCGCGCACAAAGTGTTCCGCCCTGAGCAGAACTAAACCAATTTTTTCCCGGAATCAGTTTTTGCGAACAATTGACACAAAATTTCATTTGCAAACCATATCCGGTTTTTTCAAGAATTTTGAATAAAAATCCCAAAGTTAAAATTTTTCTCTCCAAAATTTTCTCTCCTTCTTTTTGAGAATTTTTTTCCATCATTTTCAGATATTCCAAAAGCAAAGCAAAAATTTCACTGTCTTTTTCTTCTTGGCAAATCAATTGATCAAAAATCCTGAAAACATAAAAAACTTTTTCCAAAGAGAAAAGATTTTGTTTAATTTGAGAAAAATTCAAAATTGGTATCGCTCCAGTGATTTGTCCACGTCCTCGTCCGCGAGAAACAAAAATTTCCGTATATGTTATCGCTTCCAAAGCTCCTGACAATTTGGCATTTGACTTGCGCGTGCCTCGAGCAACAAACATATTTTTTCCCGCTTCCGCCGAATAAAAAGAATACATCCGATCAGTTTCACCGACATTAAATTTTCCCAGCATAATAGCCTGATATTTATTTTCCATAAAATAATTTTAACCTAATTTGAAAAACAAAAAAAGGGAAGTTTCCACGCCGGGCAACTTCCCTTCCAAAAAAAGCTTTCTGGGGAAAATATCTTTGAAAAATGCACAAACTAAAAAAAACTATATTAAGCTATTTTTTTACCTAAATTTTAATTCTGAATTTTTATCTCCTTCTTCTAATTTTCTATCTCTAATTTTTTTGCCTTTAATGCTTTCAGTTCTTTCCCAACTTTTTCTTTGCAATCCAGACATATACTATGTGTGATAAGATCAGATTCGCCACCTAATTTTTCTCCCATATCTTTTTGACACCAAGCACAAATTATTTTCATAATGATGATTTTTTTATTTATAAATTTTAAATTTTAAATTCAACTGTTTATAGATTGTTTTAGTGGAAACGCCAAACATTTTCACAAACTCAATTGACCGCAAAGATCCATAGCACCTTATTGCCTCTAATATCTTCTCTGTCTTCTTGGTCATACTTCCCTTAATACTTACGCCCCTATTATAGCGAGTGAATATTCACCGATCAATCTTCCGCATCACATCATCTAAAATGACACCGACCTGCCTGCCGGTAGGCAGGAATTTATGGTAAAAGTATTAGGTTAATTTTTAACAATAAAAAAACGGCCTTAGCGATAACACCAACACCGTTTTATTTGAGGTCCCAAATAAATTTGGGGAAAGACAAGGAATCTTGCCTTTATTTTTTTAACCTTGGCAGGTTTTTTGTTTTTGCTATTTATTTTTTCTATTAAAATATAATTTAATAGTCCTTATTTTTCCCATCTCACTTTCAAAACTTGCACTGTCGGATATTTTTTCTTTTTTTCCAGTTCTATCATTAAAGATATTCCCAACGAAATAAATGTTATCGGCATAAACGCTATTGGAATAAAAACGAGTATCATCGCCAAAACCACCGCCATTTCACTCTTGAAATTTATTCCCTTTTCTTGGGCAAAAAAATCTTTCATAAAGAAATAATTTTCCCCTAAATTCCAATCGGAATTTTTTTCTTCTTGCGCTTGAAGCACTTGAGGCGTTATTTTTTTTTCTTCTTTTTTCAAAACATTTTTTTGATTGGCAGAAAAAAATTCTTGGCCAGAAAAATTATTTTTGGCGTCAGCTAATGTTCCAAATTCTTGCACCGCGATAATAGAAGTTTGACCGTCAATTTCTCCGGCACCTATCGCCACCCCGATTTGTTGAAATTTTTCATTCAAGATATTTTTTCGGTGTGTCAAACTTTCCATCCACGCTTTGTGTTGTTCCCCCGCCTCCAAAAAATTTATCGCCAAATTTTCTCCGGCATATTTGTAATCATAATTTTCTTTGGAAAACCAAAACCATGGATTGATTCCTGTCGGAGAAGTATGTGCGAAATAATGATTCTTGACCATATCTTCCAGCTTGTCTTGTGCAACTTTTTTCAATGTCTCGTTTTCTTGAAGAGGCAATAAATTATTTTCCTGGCGAGATTGGTTGACCAAATCAATCACATTTTGAGCAGTGATTTCTTTTGCCAAAACCGGAAAAGACACCAGCAAAAAAAAACTGATTGCCAAGAAAAAATATCTATTTTTTATCTTTATTTTTTTCATTTTTTTATTTTTTTTGTTCTCCCTAAAAAAATTATCTTTTTTTTGAAAAATTGTCTCTCATCGGTGATTTTTTCAAAAATAGCCCGAGAAACAAAAAACGGGTGTTCACCCGTGTTTTTTCTTTTTCTTGGCTTTTTTTCACAATCATTTTCAAGCCTTGACTACTTTCCTATTGTAACAGATTTTTCTCTCTTTGTCCAGCAAACGCATCACATCATGAACTTATGCAAATCAGCTTATGTTTGGAAAATATTTTTTATTCATAACGCAAAGCTTCCAAAGCATGGATTCCAGACGCACGAGTAGCCGGCATAATTCCCGTTATAACCCCTAAAAAAAAGATGAAACCCGCTATTAAACCGCTAAAATAGTTGGGCACATAGACAAAATAGTATAATTCTACTCCTACTTTCTGACCAAAAAAAATTAAAACTTTATTCACCAAAAGAGCTATTCCATAACCGCCCAAAAAACCAATAATTCCCCCAATAAAACTTATCAGTATCGCTTCCAAAATAAACATTTTGAAAATATCCAGTCTTTTCGTTCCCAATGCCTTCAATATTCCAATTTCTTTAGTTCTTTGCAAAAGAGAAATACTCAAAGTATTGAGCATTCCCATAACGGAAATAGACATTATAATAATTCCAAAAACCGCTAATATCGCTCTGACTGTATTGAAAAAAGAATCTATATCTTTGATTAAATCATTGACACTTTCCGTAACAAAACCCATTTGTTCCAACGATTGTTTGGCAAAACCATACTTTTCCATATTGTTTATTTGGACTTTGCCTTCTTGCGCTAAATCAACTTCAAAACTATTTTTCACCACCTCAAAAGGCAAATAGATCACAATCGCATCGCTTTTGACAACTCCGACAATTTCCGTCTCACTGTTTTCAAATTTTTTATCTTTAGAAAATTTGGAACTGATATCCTGATTAACCGCTATATTGTAAGTGATCTTTTTTCCAATGGTTTCATCTACACTTTTTAACCCTAAAAGATCGGATAATCTGCTTGAGATAATCGCTCTATTTTCTCCATTGGAAAATTTATTCTCTTTGCTTTGATAAGTTATTTTTGCCAATTCAATAAAGCCTTCTGTTACGCCAAAAACCACCGCATCTGTTTGCGATTCCCCCAAGATTATTTTCCCTCCGACATTGACTTTTTTCTCCACTTTTCCCACACCATCAATTTTTTTGATTTTATCTATTGATTCTTCATTCAAATATATAACACTATCTAGATTTCCATTGCTGACATCAATAATATCCAAAGGATTATTTTTGGTAACTTCTTCAACAATCAATTTTTGCACTCCAAATCCCATGCTTAGCAAAAATGTAATCACTCCAATTCCCAACGCCACTCCGCCAATAGTCAAAACCGAACGAATTTTTCCGGCTTTTAAATTTTTCAGACTGATATATAAAATCATCAAAAATCCCATCCCCATATGGACTTCTTTCCATTTTTCTTTGGGACGGTTTTTATTTTTCTGAATAAATTTTGAGAATGGGTTAAAATTCATTTGTCATTTTTGAAATTTCGTTTGGATCATCCACATCCAAAACGATTTTTCCATCCACCATTTTAATGACTCTCGTCGCATAACTAACCTGTTCAGGATTGTGCGTTACCATAAGCACCGTGATTCCATATTCTTGATTAAATTTTTTTATCAATTCCATAAGTTGCACTCCCGATTTCTGGTCAAGATTTCCAGTCGGTTCATCAGCAATTATAAATTTAGGATTTAAAAGAAGCGCTCTAGCAAGAGCAATTTTTTGTTGTTGCCCTCCAGACAAATCAAAAGGACGATACCGCGCCCATTTTTCCATTCCAACCACTTCTAATGTCTTATGCGCCCTCTCAACGCTTTTTCTGTAACTTCTTCCATTGATAAATCCAGGAATAGCGATATTTTCCACCACTGAAAGCGATTTTATCCAAAAAGCTTGTTGGGGAATAAACCCAATATATTGATTTCTAAAAAAAGCGCGCCAATTTTTGCTATGTCCCCAAATATCTTCTTTGTCCACGAAAACAGTCCCATTAGTCGGTTCTTCCAAACCATAGATTATATGAAGTAAAGTAGATTTACCGCATCCGGAAGGTCCCATCAGCAAGGCAAAATCTCCCCTTTTCACTTTGATACTAACATCTTTAAGCACACTAACAATAGACGCGCCCAAAATAAAATCCTTAAAAACATTTTCCGCCACAACCACAACCTCTCTTTCGCCCTCTTTAATATCAGAACCGTTATAAGATGACCCTTGCAATTTTTTCCATTGAAGCTTTATTTTCTTTTGCAAAAGAACTCCAATCAAATTGATTAACTTTATTTTCTTCTATTCTATTTTCGTTTTCATTTTTTATTTCGTCCATATTTTTGAAATCCAACCAAATTTATTTTGAAAAGTATTTACGACAATTTCTGTGGCATTTTCTTTGGTTCCTTCCACTACCACAGTTGAAACTACGGATTTTGTTTCATTGTTCGCTCCGTCAAAAGCTTGAATAACATAACTATACACCTGACCGGGAGTGGCGGGAATAGTGATTAAATGATATGTATTTGAAGGATCTTCCGGCGTGCTTTGATCAAAATTATTTAAAAGCGAGCCTTTTCCAAAAAGAACTTCCACCCTAGTTGCTTCATCTGTTTCTATTTTAACATACAAATTGGCTGTTACATCTTTTCCCCGGCCAATCACTTTTCCCACTGAACGATTAGTTATAATTGTTGGTGGACGACTGTCGGTAAGTGTGGTTACTTTCGCCTCCGCCGTCGCCACTTCTATTCCATTAGTGTCAACTCCACTGGCAATAATTGTATATTCCAACGCCGGATCCAACCCTTCTATAACCGCTTCATGATTTTCAGCCATATCGGAAATCAGATAATTGTGAAATTCTCCTTCTGAGTTAGATTTGAATTTTACAAGAGTATTTGCCAAATGAGATGTTTTATAATTTACCGTTATAGTTGGGGCATCCACATTTTCTTTATTTTGCACAGTTAAATCAGTCACTTTTGTTTGTTCCAAAGTTTGAAAAGTATATTCATCAGAATTGAAATTGTTAAGATCGGCGTCAATTGCGTCAATTTGGTAATTATAAATTGAAGCTGTTTCCAAGTTAGCCAATTTTTCTAAATGAGTGGTCCCAGCTGAAGTTTCTTCTATGGTAGTTGTATAAGCTCCCTTTCCATATTTCAATGTGCAAGTAGAACTCATATTGGTTTTCCAAGAAATAATAGCTGAATTTAATCCTATTTCACTTACAGTTACCTCCGAAATTGTCGGTGGATCAAGCGTGGTGAAATATGCAATTTCAGAGGTGCCGATATTTCCGTCCGGATCAATGCAAATAACGATTGACAGCTGATTGAATATCGCTTCCGCTCAACGTTTCCCAATCCGACCAAGTTTCATTGTCGGCACTGGTTCTTGTTTCATAAGCAAGACTCGTGTTTGCCGGAGTATTGTCATTTTTAGTAAAAGAAATCCAACTGGTCACTTGCGAGAGATCTATAGATTGACTGATATATGTTCCGCTAGTGGAATAATTTGTCGCTCCCGCCGAAAAATTCCACATATCCGCCAGTGCTCCTCCATTAGTGGCGTAAAAATTGGTTCCACCATCAAATTCAATAGACGCGCCATTATAGGGACCTCTGCCATAAGTAAATTTTTGATTATCGGGCAAACGACGCCAAGTATCACCGGCAATATCATATTCCCAAGTTTCATCTTTATACCAACCGGCCAGCGCAACAATTTTCCCATTATCGTTATAAGTCATATCTACGCCATAATATTGGGAAAAAGGCGTGGACGCCATTTTTGTGTAAGTATTGGAAGCTG
>Ga0210056_1001118_pt1 | contig 23359 bp, 25 predicted proteins | sample CryGeyCG2014_080_2_FD_183965 | JGI IMG/M metagenome (GOLD analysis project Ga0210056, IMG submission 183965) | Groundwater microbial communities from aquifer - Crystal Geyser CG07_land_8/20/14_0.80 (SPAdes) (version 2) | ecosystem: Environmental > Aquatic > Deep subsurface > Groundwater | place... | reverse complement strand
AAAGACGCGCCAGAGGTTACCGCAACACGGGGAATTTCATCAACATGATTTACTTTTTATGCGGAAAAATGGAATTCGATTACCCACTCTATTTCACATAGAGCCGTTTTTTCTAATGGATTATTTGGGATGAATCGCATAAAAGCCAACCCACTCGGGTTTTGTAGGTCGGACTTCAGTCCGACAAGAGGATGAAGCGGAACAAAAACCCCGTCGGGTTGAAACCCGACCCACAGGGAGCAGAGGGGTTTTCTAGGTCGGGATTGAGCGTGTGGTGTAGGGGCTTCAGCCCCGTACAGCCACGGCCTACTCCTTGCGGGTGCATCCCGACAGATCAGCAGCAAATGGCATTGCCCTTGACACGATCCGTCCGCATCGGTTGTAATGCACACCGTTCACCAACTGAACACACTATAAATGCTTGACGAAACGACCCACTACACCCTGCTCAAGACCCTGGAAGAAAACCCGGGTCTATCCCAGCGCAAGCTGGCAAAGCAGCTTGGTGTCAGCCTCGGCAAGGTCAACTACTGCCTCAACAAGTTGATCGAAAAAGGCAGCCTCAAGATCAACAATTTCCGCAACAGCCAGAACAAGCTGGCCTACGCCTATCTGCTCACGCCGCAAGGTATCGAATTGAAAGCGCGGATGACGGTGCAGTTCCTGAAACGCAAGATGCAGGAGTACGAGCGGCTGCGCGCCGAGATCGAGGCGTTGCAGCGCGAGGCGGCAGAAAAGGGCTTGCTGGAAGAAGCGCCAGTTGCAGCGGATGCAGACCGGGCTATATCGATAACGCACCGCGCCGGGCGCGCAACGATTTGACCGATGAACAACCAAACCGTATTAACCATCGAGGCGGGCAGGACTGAACGCCATTACTGGCAAGACCTGTGGCGCTACCGCGAGCTGTTCTATTTCCTCGCCTGGCGCGATATTCTGGTGCGCTACAAGCAAACCGTCATCGGTTTGGCCTGGGCACTGATCCGGCCGCTGCTAACCATGATCGTGTTCGTGTTCGTGTTCGGCAAACTGGCCAAGTTGCCTTCCGACGGCGTGCCCTATCCGATCCTGGTATTCGCGGCGCTGCTGCCCTGGCAATTCTTTTCCAATGCCTTTACCGAAGCAGGCAACAGCCTGATCAGCAATGCCAACATGATCTCAAAGGTTTACTTCCCGCGCCTGGTAGTGCCCACCAGTGCCGTGATCGTCAGCTTCGTGGATTTTCTGATATCGGGCATCATCCTGGTCGGCCTGATGCTTTGGTACGGGTTTGCACCGGACTGGCGGATTTTGACCCTGCCGCTGTTCATCTTCATCGCCTTTGCCGCAGCCATGGGCGCCGGGCTGTGGATTGCCGCGCTCAACGTCAAATACCGCGATTTCCGCTACATCATTCCCTTCGTGGTGCAGTTCGGACTTTACGTCTCGCCGGTCGGCTTCAGCAGCAACATTGTCCCCGAGCAATGGCGGCTGCTTTATTCCATCAACCCGATGGTCGGCGTGATCGATGGATTCCGCTGGGCGATCCTGGGCGGCAATACCCAGCTCTATTGGCCCGGGTTTTTGCTCTCCCTCGCCTTGGTATTAGTGATACTGGTCAGCGGGATAATCTACTTCCGTAAAACGGAAAAAACCTTTGCGGACGTGATCTGATGTCATCCGTTATCAGCGTCGAGAACCTCTCGAAAAAATACATCATCGGCCACCAGAAGCAGGAGCGCTATACCGCCTTGCGCGATGTCATGGCGAATGGCGCCAGGCATCTCGCGCAGAAGTTGAGCCATCCCTTTGCGGAGCCGCAAAACGACCCCACCCACGAAGAATTCTGGGCACTCAAGGATGTCAGCTTCGATATTCAGCAGGGCGACCGGGTGGGCATCATCGGGCGCAATGGCGCGGGCAAGTCCACCCTGCTGAAAATTCTGAGTCGGATCACCGAACCTACATCAGGAAAAATCGCGATCAAAGGCAGGGTGGCCAGCCTGCTGGAAGTCGGCACCGGTTTTCACCCCGAACTCACCGGGCGGGAAAACATCTTCCTGAACGGAGCAATCCTCGGCATGAGCAAAGTTGAGATCAAGAAAAAATTCGACGAGATCGTCGCCTTTGCCGAAGTGGAAAAATTCCTCGATACCCCAGTCAAGCGCTACTCATCCGGTATGTACGTCCGGCTGGCTTTCGCGGTGGCCGCCCATTTGGAGCCCGAGATATTGATCGTGGATGAAGTGCTGGCAGTGGGCGATGCGCAGTTCCAGAAAAAGTGCCTGGGAAAAATGGAAGAAGTGGGCAAGGACGGACGGACAATATTGTTCGTTAGTCACAACATGGGAGTTATATCGCAACTGTGCTCAACTTGCGTGTGGTTGGATAAAGGCGAAATAAGAGACATAGGGCAAACGGTCGCGGTCGTTAATTCATATATGCTCAATGGAGTATCCGGATTAAGCAGTGAAATGATCTTCCCTGATGATTCAAAGAAGATTGTGCAATTGAAAAAAATATCGCTACTGGATGGGGAAGGAAATATTGCCCAGAAATTTGATTGCGATAACCCCATTAACATCAAGTTTGACATACAAGTTCGCAAGCAACTGCCGGGGTTGTATGGGTACATCGGTATATTCAAGCCGGATGGTACGCAAGTGCTGGTGTCGGACAGCTTCGATGCCGCAACAGTCAATCCTCTGGATGGATTGCCCGTCGGCATGAATACTTTCATTGTCGCTGTGCCTCCAAGAACCTTGGGGCATGGGGATTACATGATACATTTTTCCATGGCCAGCACATCAGCAGACAATTTTCATGTGGATGTGCCCGGCATTGTGTGCGGTTTCAGCCTGGACGACTTCACCTCGAAACGGGGCAACCAGAGGGCAGGATTTTTCAGCACATTGTTACCATGGCGCAAACACGAAAACTGAACATCGGGAGTTCAACGCAATGAAATTGGTAAACAAAAAAATTCTTGTAACCGGAGCGGATGGGTTCATCGGCTCACACTTGACGGAGGCCATGGTTCGCCAGGGCCATGATGTGCGCGCCTTCGTTCTTTACAACTCATTCAACTCGTGGGGCTGGCTGGACAGTTGCCCGCCTGACGTGGCCGGCAAATTCGAGGTGTTTGCCGGTGACATTCGCGATCCCCATGGTGTCAGAAAGGCAATGGAAGGATGCGACGTGGTCATGCATCTGGCGGCGCTGATCGCCATCCCGTATTCCTACCACTCGCCGGACACCTATGTGGATACCAACGTCAAGGGAACCCTGAATATTGTTCAGGCGGCGCGCGAACTGAATGTGGAAAAAGTCGTTCACACCTCCACCAGCGAAGTGTATGGCACGGCCCGTTTTGTACCCATCACCGAAGAACATCCGTTGCAAGGGCAGTCTCCTTACTCTGCCACCAAGATCGGTGCCGACCAGATCGCCATGTCGTTCCACTGTGCCTTCAACACCCCGGTCGCCACTATCCGCCCTTTCAACACCTATGGTCCGAGGCAGTCCGCCCGGGCGGTGATCCCCACGGTCATCACCCAGATTGCGGCAGGCAAAAGAAAGATAAAGCTCGGCGCACTGAGTCCCACGCGCGACTTCAACTACGTTCTCGATACCGTCCAGGGTTTTATCGCCGTTGCCGAGTCTGATAAAACGGTGGGTGAAGTGATCAACTGCGGTAGTAACTATGAGATATCTATCGGAGATACCGTAAAGATGATCGCGGAGATCATGGGTGCAGACATCGAAATCGAGACCGACGAAATCCGTCTCCGCCCGGAAAAAAGCGAAGTGGAGCGGCTCTGGTGCGAAAACGCCAAGATTGCAAGGCTCACCGGTTTCAAGCCTCAAACAACATTGCGCCACGGTCTGGAAAAAACCGTCGAATGGTTCGCCGATCCGTCCAACCTGAAGCGATATAAAGCGGATATCTACAATGTCTAAGCGCGCCATCATTCTTGCCGGCGGAAAAGGAACGCGATTGCGTCCCTATACCGTGGTGCTGCCGAAGCCGCTGATGCCCATCGGTGAATACCCCATCCTGGAAGTGATCGTCCGTCAGCTCGTGCAGCATGGTTTTGACCATATCACCATGGCGGTGAACCATCAGGCCGAGATCATCAGGGCATTTTTTCAGGATGGCGCGAAATGGGGTGTCAAGATCGATTATTCGCTGGAAGATAAACCCCTCAGTACCATGGCGCCGTTGCGCCTGATCCGCGACCTACCGGAAAATTTCCTGGTCATGAACGGCGACATCCTGAGCGACCTTAACTACTCGGAGCTCTTTGAGGATCACGTCCGCATCAACAATATCTTCACCATTTCAGCCTACATGCGCCAACAGAAGGTTGATTATGGTGTGCTGGAAATGGATGCAAGCAACCATTTGACTGGCTTCAGGGAAAAGCCCAGTACCGAATATCTGGTAAGCATGGGTGTGTATATGGCCAGCCGCCGCATCATGGATTTCATCCCGGAAGGCAAAAGTTACGGCTTCGACAATCTGATGCTGGACCTACTTGCAGCGGGTAAGGCCGCAACCGTACGGAAATTTAACGGCTACTGGCTGGACATAGGACGGCCTGATGACTACATCCAGGCCATCGAAGAGTTCGAACAAATGAAGCGGAGGTTCCTTGGTGAGTAAGATACTGGTCACCGGCGCGAGCGGTTTTATCGGCAGGGCGCTCGCATCCAGGCTGAAAGAGCAGGGACGGGCCGTGGTGCCGTTAGATTCAAGAGATGGTGACATTGCCAATCGGGAAACTCTGGCAAAATTTGAGCAGGAAAATATTGCACATGTGTTCCATCTGGCGGGCAAGACTTTCGTTCCGGATAGCTGGGACGACCCGCAGGCGTTCTGCCAGACAAATGTGCTGGGGACGGTCAATGTCCTGGAGTTTTGCAGGAAGAAACACATTCCCATGACCTACGTCAGCGCGTACGTGTATGGTCATCCGGACAGCCTGCCTATCGGCGAGAACAGCGCGATTCGGCCAAGCAATCCTTATGCGCTAAGCAAGCGGCTGGCCGAGGAAGCCTGCGAGTTTTATACAAACGCATACGACCTGCCGGTGACCACAATACGACCGTTCAATGTTTATGGCATCGGGCAGGCGGAAAATTTTCTGATTCCCGCAATCATCAGCCAAACATTGAATGACGGAGAAAAAATTGTCGTCAAAGATTTGGAACCCAAGCGGGACTATGTCTATTTGGAAGACTTGGTGACGGCGCTATTGGCAACTCTGGATAAGCCGGATGGATATCGTGTTTACAACATCGGCTCAGGCGCTTCGTTGAGCGTGCAAGAGGTTATTGATGCCATTCAGGACATCGCGGTCACACATAAAAAAGTTGTCTGTGACAACACGGTCCGAAACAACGAGCTGATGGATGTGGTTGCAGACATCACCAAGGCTGGCAATGAACTTGGGTGGCATCCCGGAGTTTCATTTCATGCAGGAATAGAAAATATCATTCGTTCGGAACGGGAAAAGAGGCGCGTATGAAAGAACGTAATGTACCCATCAACAAGGGCAATTATTCGATGGACACGGCGGAAAGAGAGGCAGTGTTTGAAAAAAATCGCGGCGATGGTTGGGAGCAGGAGTACGCCGAGTACCGGCGCAAGTGGACGGAATACGCGAAACAACAGGTGGTGTCGGATTATCCCCTGCTGGTCGATATCGAGTTGTCTTCCCTATGCAATCTCAAATGCCCGATGTGCTACACCATTACCGACGAATTCCAGAAGCAGGTCAACGGTACACGGATGGACTGGGATCTGTATACCAAGATCATCGACGAGATCGGCGGCAAAGTACCCGCCATTCGCTTGAGTCTGCGCGGGGAGGCGACCCTGCACACAAAATTTCACGAGACGATCAAGTACGCCAAGGATCACGGCATCAGGGAAGTCTCCATGCTGACGCACGGAGGCAAACTGACGCTGCCGTTTTTCCAGAAGATGGCAGAAGCGGGAATAGACTGGATAACAATCTCGATTGATGGTGTTGGCGATACCTATGAGCGTATTCGCAAGCCGCTGAAGTTCAATACGTTGCTTGACAAAATAAAGGCCATCAAGAAATACAAAGAAGATCACAACTTGAAGCGTCCGGTCATCAAGGTGCAAGGTATCTGGCCCGCGATTGCCGAAAGCGGCCCCGATTCTTACTACAACACTTTCGCTCCCTGTACCGATCTGGTGGCGTTCAATCCGCTGATCGACTACCTGTCCAACGATACCCATATCGAATACCTCGAAGAATTTACCTGCCCGCAACAATACCAGCGGCTGGTGATAGGCGCCGACGGGCTGGTGATGAAATGCTCGAACGACGAAGAAAACCGAGAAGTGATCGGCGACATCAAACAGGAAACCGTGCATCAGGTATGGCACGGCGAGAAGATGCAGGCAGTGCGGAACATGCATCTGCAACCCCGAGGCTTTATGCAAAGCGCGGTCTGCCGCAAGTGCTATCTGCCCAGAAAAACCGAGGATGAAGAAGCGCAGGTAGGCGCGCGGACTTTCATCGTGCGGAACTATGTTCATCGCATTCAGTTGATAGGCAAATAGTATGGCACTCAACCTGATCGCGCCTCTTACCGGAATCGTGGCGGCTTGCTGCAACGTTTGGTGTCAGCCTAGTTAGGGAGTAGTTCATGTTCAGAAATTATCGTGCAGACCGTTGCTACATCATCGCTGAAATCGGCGGAAACTTCACAACATTCGACCAAGCCAAGAGCTTAATTGATGCGGCCGCTGATTGCAGCGTGGATGCGGTCAAGTTGCAGACGTATCGCGCCGATACGATAACCAGTACCAAGGCCATCTTCGATATGGAGAACACAGGGGTTGTTTCTCAGTACGAGATGTTTCGGAAGTACGAAATAAACGAGAGGCTGCACAAGGAAATTTTCGGCTATGCTGAAGCCAAGGGGTTAGACTGGTTCTCGACCCCCTCTCATCCAAGCGATGTAGACTTGCTTGAGCAATGTGGCGTTGGAGCACACAAAATTGGTTCGGATGATGCCGTAAATCTTCCCTATCTGCGCTATGTCGCGCGTACCGGTAAGCCGGTGCTGCTCTCGACCGGCATGTGTACACTGGAAGAGGTGCGGGAATCGGTGGATGCGATCCTGACGGAGGGCAACGAAAAACTGATTTTGCTGCATGCCATCACCAGTTATCCGACCCATGCGGAGAACGTTAATCTGGCTGCCATGCAGACTTTAATGCAAGCTTTCCCGCAATTGGACATCGGCTACTCCGACCACACCCTGTCACCGATAGCCTGCTTATGCGCGGTGGCCATGGGGGCGCGGGTGATAGAAAAGCATTTTACCTACGACAAAAAAGCGGACGGCCCCGACCACATGCTTTCTGCCGATCCGGCGGAAATGAAATGGCTGGTGAAAGCGGTGCGCAATTTTGAAATCATGCGCGGCTCCGGAATCAAATGCCCGGCCGAGAGTGAGAAAATTACGCGGCGCAACAATCGCAAGAGCGTGGTGTTGAATCGTAATGTGAAAGCTGGTGAGCGGCTGACTGAGCAGGACATTGCCATCAAACGCCCCGGTTACGGCATCTGCCCAAAATACTTTGCGCAGATCGTCGGGAGGACGGTAGCCGCAGACATGGAAAAAGATGAAGTGCTCACTTGGGCTAATCTGGCGTGAGGATAGGCGTCATCATACAAGCCAGAATGGGCTCGACCCGCTTGCCCGGCAAAGTGTTGAAACCCATTGCGGGCAAGGCGCTGCTGGATCATGTGCTGGGTAGGTTGTCTCTGTTGGCCTATCCGGTCAAGGTTGTGGTCGCTACCAGCGATCTTCCGCAGGACGATGTCATCGCACAGCATTGCCTGTCCAAGGGCGTAGTGGTGTTCCGTGGCAGCGAGACCGATGTGCTGGACAGATATTACCAGTGCGCCCGCGAGAACCGCTTTGAGCATGTAGTTCGGCTGACGGCAGACAATCCGTTCACCGACATCGAAGAACTGCAACGATTGATCGAGCAGCATTTGGCCCAACGCAACGATTACACCCACTCTTTCGACACTATGCCGCTGGGCGTGGGTGCGGAAATATTTAATTTCGCTGCACTGGAAAAGAGCGTGCAGGAAGGTCATGCACCCAATCACCGCGAGCACGTCAACGAATATATCCAGGAGAATCCGGATATTTTCAGGATCGGTGTGTTGGAAATACCCGCAGCCAAGCGAAGCGCGGACTTGCGCCTGACGGTGGATACCGTAGACGACTATCAGCGTGCTTGCGTCATTGCCGGACACGCTCCCGACCGTTGGGTCGGGACGGAAGAAGCGATACAGCTATGTTTGCACTCTGCATAGAAAGCTCCCATGCGCGCGGCATGGGGCACTTTTACCGTGCGCTGAATTTGGCGGAGAGTCTGGCGAAGGCGGGTCTACCGTACACGTTCTATTTGAACGATCACGCCCCCTCCCGGCAAATCCTCGTTGAGCGAGGCGTGCCGCACCGGATAGTGGATCTGCAAGATTTCACCGGCAACTGGGAAGCGTCGCTGATACAGCAGGACGGCATCACGTTGTGGTTGAATGACCGCCTCGATACCGATGACCGTCATGCGGAAAAAGTCAAAGCGACAGGCATTCCGCTGGTGACGTTCGATGACCGGGGAACGGGAGCGGCGCTGGCAGACTTGCACATTGCCGCGCTGGCCTTCGATGCGCAGGAGCAGCTTGCAGGTGCCAAATTGCTGCGCGGCTCGGACTATCTGATCCTGAGCCCGCAAATCAGCGATTACACGCGCCTGCGCAAGCAGCTTTCCAGCATACTGGTGACGCTGGGGGGCAGCGATACTTATGGTGTGACCGTCAAGGTGGTGCAGTTGCTGAAAGAAATGAATCTGACGGCAACTGTTGTGGTGGGGCCGGCATTCATGCATATGGATATGCTGGATGAAGTGCTGACCGAGGGCTTTACATTGAAGCGCGGCGTGCCTTCCATGATCGAGGAATTCTATCGCCACGATCTGGCGATCACCGGCGGCGGCATCACACCGTTCGAGGCCAATGCTTCCGGCCTGCCCTGCGTGGCGATTGCCAATGAGCTGTTCGAGATTCCGGTCGGGATGGAATTGCAGAGGCTGGGTGGTTCGCTGTTTGCCGGGCATCATGAGTCACTGTCGTCACCCTTGTTCGGGACAGACTTGCCACTGGAGCAAATGAGTCAGTCCGGGATGCGCAATATCGGTCTGCAGGGAACACAGCGGGTGATCGGCGCGTTGCAGGTGTTGGTCAAATGAACAAGAAAGTCGTCGTGATCCACCAGCCCGACTTTGTGCCTTACCTGGGATTCTTTCATCGGTTTCTGCATGCGGACATGTATATCGCACTGGATCATGTGCAATATGTGAACGGTAGCAGCCGCGCTTGGACACACCGGGATAAAATCAAGACAGCACAAGGTGAAAAGTGGTTGACGGTCAGTACCAAAAAAACGCCGCGTGATACCGCGATCAACCAAGTCGAGCTGTCTACCAATACCGACTGGCGGCAGGATAATTTGCGCTTGCTCGAACAGAACTATCGCAAAGCCCCCTGCTACAATGAACTGATGCCGGAAATCGAGCGTCTGTACGCCAAGCCATTCCAAATGCTACGAGATTTCAACATGGCCTCGATAGAAATGCTGATGGATATGTTCGATGTGCGCATTCCCTGGATATGGTCCAGCGAGCTGGAGCCGCAAGGGGCAAAGAACGAATTGCTGGTGGACTTGCTTAAGAAAGTGTCAGCGACGCATTACCTTTCCGGAGTCGGGGCGCGAGATTATTTTGATCCGACTCCTTTCAGGGAGGCGGATATTGAAGTTGTGTGGCAGAATTTTACCCACCCGGTGTACCCTCAGCTTTATGGTGAATTTGTCCCGTATTTGAGTAGCATTGATTTGTTGTTTAACTGCGGCGTGGAGAAATCCAGGGAAATATTGAAAGGCTGTCAATGAATATTCTGGCAATAGGTGCGCATTTCGATGATGTCGAGCTGGGGTGCGGCGGCGCCTTGGCAAAACATGCGCAAAACGGCGACAACGTCTATGTGTATGTGGCAACCGTTTCCGGTTTTACTAATCAATACAACCAATCCGTCCGTTCCAGCGAAATTGCTCTTGGAGAAGCGCAGGCCGCCATGCAAATTCTTGGCGTGAAAGAGCTGATTTGCGGCAAGTTTAAAACATTGGATATTGAGTTCGTGGACGAACTCAATATCGAGATTCTCAAAATTGTTCAGGCAAAGAAAATAGACAAGGTTTACACCCATTGGATCGGCGATATTCATCACGACCATCAAGCCGTGGCTAAAGCCTCGCTGCATAGTTGCCGGCATGTGCCGCGCCTGTTGATGTATCGCAGCAATTGGTATCACTCCACGCTGGAATTTCGCGGAAATTTCTACATTGACATCACCAGGCAATGGGATATCAAGGAGCGAGCCATTCAGGCGCATGTGTCTGAGATGGATCGGACTGGCCAGAAATGGATCCGTTTTTTTAAGAATGAAGCGGAGAATGCTGGCCAACGGATCGGCGTGAATTATGCGGAAGTTTTCGAGGTGGTTAAATGGCTGGAAATATGAATTCTTATCTTAACCAACTCCTCAAAATCCACTGGTTAAGGCCAGAGACGGCCTTATGGCGCAGCTTTGACTGCCTGCTAATGGAGAAGTATGGGAATCTCTCCGGGCATTCCGTTGACTTGGGATGTGGTGACGGCACCATGAGTTTTATCATGGCGGGGGGGGTAGTTGATGAATATGACGTGTTCATGGATGTCGGCGAATTGCAAAATTACATTACAGGTGCCGATATTTACAACCAGAACACGAACATTCAACTCAAGACTGATTTAACTCACCTGAGGCATACTTTTGAGTGGGGCGTTGATCACAAAGACGGACTGATAGACAAGGCAAAAAGATTCGCACCGTTTTACCGGAACAATTTGGTTTTTGACCTTAACAAGAAACTACCATTCGAAGATGGGCATTTTGATGCAGCATTTTCAAATATTCTGTATTGGCTTGATGATATGGACAATACATTATCTGAGTGGCGGAGAGTGATAAAGGAGCAAGGAAAACTCTTTTTATTTGTTCCAAACGCCAACTTTAAGGAGAAGGCGTGGCTCTATTATTTAGCACCGCACGCGGGGGACAGAAAATACCTGAATTACTTTGACCGTGGGTATAACGCGCTAATTCACCATTGCTATGGCACTTCGCAATGGGAGGGAATTTTCCAGAAGAATGGTTTTAATGTTGTGGATCACCATCTTTATTTGACCAATCCCGTAATGGACATTTGGAATGTTGGGACACGGCCTATAGCCCCTCTCCTGATCAACATGGCCAGCATGCTGCCCGCCGAGAACAGGGCTGGCGCAAAGTCAGAGTGGATTGATTATTTCACCCGTTTTTTTGCGCCCATCATCGAAGGTGAATTTGAGCGCAAAGTTTCAGAAAATGATGCTGCCTTCCATTTTTTCGTGCTGGAGAAAAAGTAATGCGCGTCATTGGAACAATTGAAGCACGCATGGGTTCCACCCGCCTCCCGGGCAAAACCATGGCGCCGGTTTACAATGGCATGCCTTTGCTGGAGTGCGTGGTGCGCCGCTTTCGCGCCTGCCGTGCGCTGGACGATGTTGTCGTCGCCACCACTATCGAACGGGGCGATGACGCCATTGCTGAATGGTGCGCGAAAAACGGGGTCTCCGTGTTTCGCGGTTCGGAAGAGGATGTTCTGGAGAGGGTTGTTGGCGCGGCGCGGCAATACAGTGCCGATGCCATCGTGCAAATGGGCGCCGACTCCGCTTACCTGGATTATCAGCTCATTGACCAACTGGTCGGGTATTACCGGGACGGAACATTCGATTACGTTTGCAACGACCTGAAGCTTACTTACCCTCTGGGCATTTATGGCCATGTAGTGCGTGCAGAAAAATTGGTGGAAATGAGCCAACGAAATGACCTGTCGGACAAGGATCGTTCGGATGTGGTTCGCTATATCTGGGAACACCCGGAAAGCTACGCGATTTCCAGCATCAAGGCTCCGCCAGAGCTTTATTGTCCGGGGCTGCGCCTGACTATTGATTATCCTGAGGATATGCAACAGGCGATAGATGTTTATGCACATTTCGGTGGTCACCTGTTTACTACAGCGCAGTTGATTGACCTTAGCCGCCAGTATCCTGAGATGTTTGAAAAAACAAGCAAACTTGTGCAGCAGTTCGCACCATTCCTTACGGCAAAATAATGAGACCTTTATCGGTTGCGATTATCGGCACGGGTCACATCGCCGGGGGCTATGATGAAAAAAAGCTGGAAAACGAAGCCGGCGTATATACCCATGCAGGGGCGTATGCCGCCCATGGCGGATTTGAATTGCAAACTGTCTTTGATTTGGACGGGGAGCGCGCGGCGAGTTTTTGCCGAACCTGGAAGGCGGGTAGTGCAATAACCGACCCGGTCGGAATATATGGCAAGTTTCACGATGTGATTAGTGTCTGCACACCCGACCACACCCATTTCAACATTGTGCGGGATATTCTTGTTGCCGGTTGTTGCCGTACGGTATTCGTTGAAAAGCCATTGGCAACGGACATTGCCCAGATCGAAGAACTTATTCAACTGGCGGCAGAGCGCGTCATTCACCTGGTGGTGAATTTCCAGCGGAGGAATGAACCTGCTCACGGGGAAATCCGGAACCTGATTACGTCTAGGCCCGGAAATTTGCTATCAGTAAGCGGCCATTACATGAAAGGGTTGCGGCATATCGGCGTGACCATGATAGACACACTTTGCTATTTTTGCGGCTACCCGGAAGCTGTGCTGACCTACAACCGGGCCTTCAACCAGGAAGTGGACGACTACAGTTATGAATTTGTGCTGTACTACCCCGGTTTTACAGCAGTGGTGAAAACCACCGATGCGGATCGATTTCGTTACAACTACCATATTTTCGAAATTGACTTCCTGCTCTCGGATCGGCGGCTAACCCTTGTTGATATTTCACAGGGATTGAAAGAAACTCCAGTCACTGGTTACGCTTATTCCGGGGTGAAGGTCATGAACGAGCGCAAGTCGCAATATCGTGAAACCGGCTATAAGACCTCAATGAAAGATGCCATCGGGTACATTTATGACATCACAACTGGAAAAACACCTCACGGAATTAACACCCCGCAGTCTTCATGGAACAACCTCCAGATTATCAACCACATCACCGATTCGTTTGAGCGCGGTTCGGTGAAATTACAATTCGAGCAAGGATTATGGAAAAAATAAGAACCGCCCCTTTCCCTCTTTATAACCCCATTGGAAATGAAGAGGTCGCCGCCGCCGCCGAAGTTGTCAAGAGCGGCATGTTGTCAGATTACATAGGTCGCCACGGTGAAAAGTTCGGCGGGGGCCGCCATGTGCGGGAAATGGAAAAGCGCTGGGCTGAATATCACAAAGTTAAACACGCGATTTCCTTTAATAGCGCCACATCGGCCCTGATTGCAGGACTCGGGGCGCTGGGCATTCTTCCAGGCGACGAGGTGCTGGTTATCGGTTACAGCATGTGTATTTCCGCTACCGCCCCGTTGTTTTACGATGCCATCCCGGTATTTGTGGATATCGAAGACGACTGCTTCTGCATGGATCCAAAAAGCGTGGAAGATCGCATTACCCCGAGGACCAAGGCTATCCTGCCGGTCGATTTGTTCGGGCAGTCCACCGACATGACGGCGCTGCGGAGGATCGCTGATAAGCATAATCTTAAAATCCTGTGCGACTCCTCACATGTCCCAGGCTGCCCATACAACGGCGGTTTTGCGGGAACCTTCGGCGACATCGGGGTGTATAGCCTCAACCAGCATAAGATCATCCATTGCGGCGAAGGAGGCATTGCCGTAACCAACGATGATGAACTGGCTGCCCGCCTGCAACTCATCCGTAACCACGGCGAAGCAGTGGTGGAAGACATGGGCTATACCAACCTCACCAACATGGTCGGCGGTAACTACAGGATGCCTGAGGTCGAGGCGGCTATTGCCACGGAGCAATTGAAAAAATTGCCCGCGCTGTTGAAACAGCGGATTGATCTTGCCAATTATTTGACAGAGAAGCTTTCTCACCTCGATTTCCTAACTCCTCCCATGGTGCGTGAGGGCAGTGGGCATGTTTATTATTTGTATCCCTTGAAATATCACGAAGAGGATACTGGCCTGGCTCGGGAAGCATACATCAACAATGTTCGTGAACTGGGGATTCCCCTTTATCGCTTTGCCGGTGGTTACATCCGTCCGCTTTATCTCGAACCTGTTTTTGCCCAGCGTGATCGCTTCAAGAATGGCTTCCCCTATTCACTGCATCCGGAAGGTGAAAGGCCGCGCTACGGACGGGGAGTCTGCCCTGTCACCGAGCGCCTCTATGATAAGGAAATGATCGTCACGGCCTATAACTACCCGCCCAATACTACCTCTGACATGGACGACATTGTGAAGGCATTTTCTAAAGCGGCAATCATGAAATGAGTCTCAATCATGTGAAGGAATATAACCGGGAAATCCGGGAATGGCTGCTCAAGGTTTTTGCCCTTGCAGCCTCAATTCCAAAAGACAAACTGGTTAGAAAAAACTGCCCCATTTGCGGTGCTGCCGAAAATATATTGTTCGCCAACAACGATCACCTCGATTACGTGCAGTGCAACCAGTGCGCCTTGGTTTTCATGAATCCGGCACCGCCGCCCGGCATGGTGGATAAGGGGTTCCAGGGCGAAGACGAATTGCTGATGGAATATTTTTCCATTATCAGCAAATATAAGACCGGCATCCCGGCAAAAACAGATCCTCTTGAGGATAATAAACTCAGGGATATTTACGCGTTCAAACCTTCCGGAAAGCTGCTTGATGTCGGTTGTTCAGTGGGCGACTTCCTACACAAGGCGAAACATTTTTACGAGGTGGAGGGCGTAGAGGTCAACCCGCATACTGCTGCCATCGCCGAGCAACATTTCAAGGTGCATAAGGGTTATCTCGGGGAGCTTGGCCTGAAACCGGAGTATGACATTGTCACGCTGCACCAGATACTTTACGGCGTACCCGACCCGCTGGGTTTGCTGCACGATATTCATGGGGTGCTGAAAGACGACGGGCTGCTTTACATTAACACACCCAACGCAAACTCTTACGCCATGGCGTTGTACCGTGGTAAAACCAACCACCTGTATGGTTACACCACCTTGAATGTATTCAACCAGCAATCTCTTGCAGCGCTGGCGGAACGAGCGGGGTTTCAAATCCTGTCCTTCCGGACGGAATGGCTGGACATCTACCTTACGGATATCGCCGAATTCTATGACCATCCGGATCGCTTTATTCACAAGCGGAATTGCCACCTTCCCGGTTATGAGGAAAAAATCTGCCAGGAAGACGCGTTCCATCAATCGCTCAATCCGGACCTTGGGGCGCGCGGCAACTATATAGTGGCAGTTTTGGGGAAAATTCCGTCAGGTGTTGGACATTGAAGGCAAAGTTAAAAAAAATCCTGTTCTTCAGTTGCGAGCCGGGCGGTGCAGAAGTATTGATCCCGGCAATCAGGCTGGTACAGGCTCAACCGCATTGGGAAGCCGTCGTGCTGGGCTACGGCCATGCGTTGGCGCGATTTGCCAAAAAGGAAATTGCCTGCATTGAAATCGGGCCGGTGCTATTGGAAGACTTTTCGCTGCTCGATATTTATGCGCCTGACCTGCTAATTACCTCGGCAACGAGCCTGCCAAGCGTGGATATGTCGGAAAAATATCTGTGGCGGCAAGCGAAGCAGCGAGGGATTCCATCCCTGGCATTCCTCGACCAGTGGCAAAATTACACCGTGAGGTTCAGTGGAAACCAGGAGCATGAGCGTCTTGCTTACCTGCCTGACTGGATCAATTGCCTGAATGAAACAGGCCGGGAAGAGATGATTCGGGAAGGCTTTGACGAAGGCAGGCTGGTCGCGTTTGGGCAACCATATCTTTCATCCTTGAAGCATGATCTTCCGGCACTCGATGTGGCACGATTGAAAGCCAAGCTTCATATCTCCGCAGAGGATAAGGTTGTCTTGTTCGTATCCGAGCCTGTTCGTGAGCATTACGGGAACACGCGCGGTTATGACCAATATCAGGTTCTTGACTATTTCCTATCCAATCTTGCTGATGCACCAGAGCGGCCTAAAATCTTGGTGAAGCTGCATCCGAAAGACAGCCGTGCATCGTTCCATGTTTTGGAGGAAAAATTTGAAACGCTATCACCGCAGTTCATCGGCAATGAACTCAGCCCGCTCGAGTGCCTGGCAGTGTCGGATTTAATTTTTGGCATGAGCTCGATCATGTTGATCGAGGCCTATGTGCTGGGAAAAATTGTTGCATCGCTACAGCCCGGCCTGTGCGTGGAAGATCCCTTGGTTTTATCCAGGCATAATTTGATACCGATTGTCTTAAGCGGAGAAAAGCGCAATTTGCTCAAGCTCGATTGTCCAACCCATAGCCGATTCGATGTCGAGTTTGCATCAGAAAAGTTTCTGAGCTTTCTTGATCGAACAATTCAGGTGCATTCATGTTGATCAGCGTGCCTTGCCTCATGACCGATACAAAATCTTCAGAGGCTCAGGCTCATTTCATAATTGGAAAATTACTCTGGGTTTCTAACGGAGTTGCGAGATGAGCGGGGTTAAACAATTTGTCAGTCAATGGATGATTCCCCCGGGAATCCGGGTGCTGATATCGGGCGCCTCGATGCGTTTGAGGGGGAGGCAACACCTGTCTCCAGAGGCGGTTCAACTTCTTGAGCAAAACAAGCAGATATTCGACAGGCACAAAGGCGAGCGATGTTTCATTCTGGGTGTGGGTTCGTCAATCGCAAAACAGGATTTGAAGAAGCTGGCGGGGGAATATGTCATCGGTGTCAGCAATACGTTTGTACACCCTGACTATCCGTTTTTTAAGCCCCAATATCACGTATTGCCCCATATCTTGTCGGGCCATGGCACGATTTATCCGCAAGAGAAGTTTGTCGGGTGGCTCAGGGAGATGGAGCAAAAGACGTTAAATGCCGAAATGTTCTTTCACATCGGTGACAAGACGCTGATTGATTCCAACGGGTTGTTCACGAACCGAATCATTCACTGGAACGAATATTGTCCTTGGGACGGGACTTGTAATTTTCCGCTCGATTTGGCCAGGGTGCCGAGTGTTTGGTCGGTATCCGAATTTGCCATCACGGTGGCTCTATATCTGGGGTTCGATAAGATTTATCTTCTGGGGTTTGACCATGATTGGTTTAATGGCCCCCTAGTGTACTTTTACGACCATAAGACCCAACATGCGATGAAGCCGACGGAAGAAAAGCTGGCGTTTGCGGATGCGGAATTTCAAATGCGCAGGCATGCGGATATTTTCAAGAAATATAAATGCCTGAACCGGATGAAGGAAAACATATACAATGCCAATGCAAATCCGAATCACTATCTGGATGTATTTCCCAAGGTTGATTATGAGTCATTGTTTGCTGTCAACGCCAAACAAGGGGAGATTGAATAACAATGAGTAATATTCTGGGTTTTATCTATACGCAAGTACGCAAAGTCAGCGCAAGAATTAATGCGTCAAGGCGGCGTAATGATGTGCTGCAATTATTCGCCCAAGCCAATCCAACATGCCATATTGAGCCTTCAGGCATCAATGAGGTCGCTGTTGGAAAATATGTAGCTATCGCTAGTGGTGTCAATCTGGACAAGGTGAGTATCTCGGATTTCAGCTATATCTCAAATGGATCGACAATAAATAATGTTCATATTGGAAAGTTTTGCTCGATTGGTCCTAGAGTACAAATAGGTCTTGCTTCACATCCGTCCAGGATTTTTGTGTCAACTTATCCTGCGTTTTATAGCGAAAGAAATACTGGTTGTCCTTTGGTATTTAGAGCAAACAAAATATTCGATGATGCTGTGCCGCCAACTTTTATTGCCAATGATGTTTGGATTGGCGCGAACGTGATTATTCCAGGGGGTATAAAAATAGGGACAGGTGCGATAGTGGCGGCGGGCGCGGTTGTTGTGAAGGATGTGCCGCCCTATGCAGTGGTGGGGGGTAATCCTGCAAAAATCATCAGATATCGATTTTCAGAAGAGCAAATCAAGTCGCTACTGGACTCGGAATGGTGGGACTGGCCTATTGAAAAGCTTCGTCTGAAAGCCGACGATTTTTCAGATATAACAAAATTTGTTTATGGAGAGTAGACAAATAGTGAGCAACAGAGAATTTAATCAAACACAAAGTGCACACCTTGGTGAAATGAGATGCCCTATATGTAAAGAGCTTCATGTTCAGGTCATTATGCAGACATATGATGACCGCTATGGCTATCCCGGCCAGTTCGCGCTGATGCAATGTCGGCAATGCGGACACAAATTCCTTGACTCTGATCTGTCTTCAGCCCAACTGACGGAGTTATATACCAATTACTACCCACGCAAGAGCCTCGATGTCGAGAACTACACGCCTCATGCAGAGCAGAGCGGTTTTGCTGTCTGGTTCAATGGGCTTGGCAGTTCCGCGTTCCGGTGGGTGCCAAAAAATGTGCGAGTGTTGGATGTGGGCTGCGGTTTTGGCCAATCACTGGGTTATCACACAGCCAGAGGTTGCGATGTTTATGGCGTAGAGGCGGACGAAAACATCCGCCGCGTGGTGGAAAAGTTCGGATTCAAAGTGCATGTCGGACTGTTTGACGACAAAGTCTATGAGCAGAATTTCTTCGATTTCGTCACGATGGATCAGGTGATCGAGCACGTTGTCGATCCGATTGTGGCGCTACAGGGTGTGGCGCGCATCCTCAAACCCGGTGGCACAGCCGTTTTGAGCACTCCCAATGCGGGCGGCTGGGGTGCGAGGCTGTTCGGCAAGCGCTGGATCAATTGGCACACACCATACCATCTGCAATTTTTACCCGGAAATCGATGCGGCAGGCGGCCGAGCAGGCCGGCCTGGAGTTGACGGAAGTGCGAACGGTCACCAGCTCCGAATGGTTGTTGTACCAGTGGATACATTTGGTGACTTACCCAAGGCAAGGGGAACCGTCATGGTTCTGGTCGCCGGATAAATCCGGCCAGATGTTTCATCAGAAAGTGCTGGTGAGATTTTTGTCGCTCGTGCACAAGACCAAAATCGATCATTGGATCACGCGTCTGTTCGATGGCTTGTCCATTGGAGACAATTTTGTGTTTGTCCTGAAGAAGCCATGAACGAAAAAGTATTTATTTTGTTGCCTGTGCACAACAGACGGGCGATAACAGAAAAGTTTGTGGATTGTCTTGCGGCGCAGACATATTTGAACTATCACTTGATCCTAATCGACGATGGCTCCACAGATGGCACCAGCGAAATGGTCAGGAGCAGAATCGGCAATCTGACCGTGCTCACGGGGAAGGGCGATTGGTGGTGGGCGGGTAGTTTGCAGCAGGGTATTGATTGGCTAAAAGATAAGACGTTATGCGATGACGATATCGTATTAATGATTAACGATGATGTCGAAATTTTCACCGATTTTATTGCGACAGGTTGCGCATTGTTAAACCATGGCATGTTGTTGCAAGCTACAGTTTACGATGATACTACCCGAGAAATATTAGATATCGGTGTGGTATATGAGTATAAGAAGATGCTTTTTCGTATGCCAAAACCCGGGGAACCAGTAAATTGCCTGACCACCAATGGTTTGTTCATGCGCTGGCGAGATCTGCAAATTATTGGGGGCTTCCATCCTAAATTGCTGCCGCATTACCTTTCAGATTATGAATTTACCATGCGCGCTCACAAGAAAGGATTTCGCCTAGTAGTGGCGCCGGAACTTAAACTTTTCTGGAATCGAAAAACCACAGGCTTTCGCAGAATCGAGGAGCGCAACCTGCTGCCTTTTTTGAGAAAGTTTTTTTCAAAAAAAGCAGCAGGGAATCCCTTGTATTGGACAACATTTCTATTTTTGTCTAGTCCTGCAAGATACCTGCCGATACATCTTGTAAAAATATGGAAAGGGTCTTTGGGTGCTATCGTAAAACAAAGACAAAGAATGCATTCCATCAAGCGTAAACAAATCTGATATGTGCGGGATTTTTGGACATGTAGGTTTCATCGAGCCAGAACTGGCCCAAGTCTGCACGGACACGCTTGCGCATCGCGGGCCGGACGGTGTGGGGTTATGGCGCACTCCTGAAGTGACCTTCGGCCACCGTCGTCTGTCCATCCTTGATCTTTCCGATAATGCCAAGCAGCCGATGGGCTATGCCGATGGGCGTTATCACATCACATTCAACGGCGAGATATACAACTTTCTGGAGATCCGTGCGGAGCTGGAATCCATGGGGTGCCGTTTTCACAGTGAATCAGATACTGAAGTCGTGCTGGCAGCTTTTGCAGTCTGGGGCGAGGCTTGCCAGCAGCGATTTAACGGCATGTGGGCGTTTGCTATCTGGGATATGCGGGAAAAAGTCCTGTTCCTGTCGCGCGACCGGTTCGGCAAAAAGCCGCTTTTCTATGCATGGTTGCCGGAAGCAAAATTCGCCTTTGCTTCCGAGATGAAGGCTATTTTTCCGCTGCTTGATGAAGTGTGCGCAAATACCATCCTCGTCACGGATACTTCGCGAATCTTCCAGTATGAGAGCACCGATGAATGCGTCATTGAAGGTATCAAGCGTTTTCCAGCAGGGCATAGTGGCTGGGTGAAAAATGGACGATGGGCAATCAAACGCTGGTGGTGCACACTGGATCACCTGCTGACTGTTCCAGAAAAATACGAAGATCAAGTCGAGCAATTCCGCGAATTGTTTTTGGATGCGTGCCGTCTGCGCATGCGCAGCGATGTGCCATTGGGGACGGCATTGAGTGGCGGTTTGGATTCGAGTGCCACCATTTCCGCCATGGCGTACATCGCGCAGCACGGCAAGACGCAACGCATGGGTGAAAGCTGGCAGCACGCTTTCGTTGCTTCATTTCCTGGAACACCTCTGGATGAAACGAAGTATGCCAGGATGGTCACGGATCATCTGGGTATTGATGCGACCGTGATCGAGATTGATCCGCTGCAGGCGATTGCAGATATGGATCGTTATTTTTATCTCTTCGAGGATTTGTATATCACCAGCCCGATTCCGTTTATGCTGACTTACGGTGCGGTCAAAACACACGGCACTTCGGTGACGCTGGATGGGCACGGCGCGGATGAATTATTTGGCGGCTACAATTTTGATTATTTGGTTGCACTAAAGGATGCTGGATTGAATCTCAAGCAAGCTTATGAAATTGTAGGCACCCATTATGACAGTTTGCCAAAAGGCTCCAGGCAATTCGCAAAAATGCCTTCCAAGAGCAGGTTCATCGCAGAATTTCATGCGAAGCGTTTGGCAAAAAAGATACTGCGCCATGGATCACGCCACGCAAGCAGAGATGCACAACATCCCATGTGGCGCAGTCTTGATCACCTAAATCAACAACTCTACATTTCAACACACGAAACTATCCTGCCTACTCTCTTGCGCAATTATGACCGCTACAGCATGGCGAACGGTGTTGAAATACGTATGCCATTCATGGATCACCGAATCGTCACGCTGGCGTTTTCCCTGCCGTGGGCAGCCAAAGTGCGTGGCGGTTTTTCCAAGGCAATTGTGCGTGATGCGATGGCACCTTACATGCCGCACGAAGTGGCTTACCGAAAAACAAAGATAGGCTTCAACTCCCCTATAGTAGATTGGATGAAAGGACCACTGAAGGCATATTTTCTTGACACGATGTCTAGCCAGTCGTTTAGAAATTCCGGTTTGATTGATCCTGATAAAGTGGAACGCGCCGTCCATTATGTAATTGATAATCCGGATGCAAAATTCCTTGATGGCGAGCGCGCATGGACCATGTTGACGCCTTATCTGTGGGAACGTGCAGTACTCAACCATGGCAGGTTGTCGGTATGAAATTGGCGCCGATAGCGATGTTTGTTTACAACCATTATAGTGGTCCCCGAATTTGAGACAGAGGTTTAAGCTATAGTCCGAAGCGAGAAGGAAACGGACGATGAGCGAAATGAAGCGCAAGGTATTTGGGGCGGAATTCAAGGCGAAGGTTGGCTTGGAAGCGATCCACGGGGGCAAGACTATCAACCAGATTGCGCAGGAACACGGCGTGCATCCGGTGCAGGTTTCGCAGTGGAAGAAAGAGATATTGGAATGCGCCGGCAGCCTGTTTGAAGGCAAGCGCGGCCCCAAGCCGGTGAACGAATACAGCGAGCCGGAGCGCCTGTATGGCGAGATCGGGCGATTGAAGATGGAGCTGGACTGGCTCAAAAAAAAGTCCGGACTGAGCCGGTAGCCACGCGGCGCACTTGGATCGAGGCGGAGGCGGTGATGCCTGTGCTGCGGCAGTGCGAGTTAGCCAGTGTCGCCCGCGCCACCGTGTATGCCCAGCGCACGCCCAGGCCGCCGAATGAGCAAGACTTGGAACTGCTGCGGCTGATCGACGAACAGTACACCCGTCGCCCGTTCTACGGCAGCCGCAAGATGGTGTCATATCTGCGCATACAGGGGCATCAGGTGAATCGAAAGCGGGTGCAGCGGCTGATGCGCGTGCTGGGCCTGGCGGGGATGGCACCGGAACCGAATACCAGCCGCCCGCACCCGCAACACAAGATCTATCCCTACCTGTTGCGCGGTGTGGAGGTGGACAGACCGAATCAGGTGTGGAGCACCGACATCACCTACATCCGGCTGGCGCGGGGCTTCGTGTATCTGGTCGCGATCATCGACTGGTACTCTCGGCGCGTGCTGAGCTGGCGCATCAGCAACACGATGGACACGGCGTTTTGCGTGGATTGTTTGGAAGAAGCATTGCAGCGGTATGGCAATCCGGAGATATTCAACACCGATCAGGGCAGCCAGTTCACCAGTGACGCGTTCACTGGCGTACTCAAAGCCCGAAGCATCGCCATCAGCATGGATGGCCGCGGACGGGCGTTGGACAACATCTTCGTCGAGCGGCTGTGGCGCAGCGTGAAGCATGAGGACGTGTATTTGAAGGGCTACGGCAACCCGATGGAACTGATGATCGGACTGACGGAATACTTCGTGTTTTACAATGAGGAGCGCCCGCACCAGTCACTGGGCAACCGCACACCGGCGGATGTGTATGCAACGGCTACTGGCGGCGGCGCAAGGATCGTGGACAAGTTCAGCAAGAATGGGGCAGCGCCAGGCAGCTGCGTGATGGACGGACTGACTAGCTTAAACTAGACGCATTTCTGTCTTGACGATGGGGT
>Ga0210056_1001111_pt1 | contig 23392 bp, 24 predicted proteins | sample CryGeyCG2014_080_2_FD_183965 | JGI IMG/M metagenome (GOLD analysis project Ga0210056, IMG submission 183965) | Groundwater microbial communities from aquifer - Crystal Geyser CG07_land_8/20/14_0.80 (SPAdes) (version 2) | ecosystem: Environmental > Aquatic > Deep subsurface > Groundwater | place... | reverse complement strand
GAAGATAAGCATTTTCAGGCTGTTTGAGCCCGAAGGGCGAGTTCCTGAAAATGCCTGAAGCAAGTCTAGAATGGGTCAAAAAACCTGATCGAGAGAGCGGAAAAGGGAATTTTTCAGTATGAACTAAATAGAAAAAAAACACTCCAAATTCTAAATTGAAGGCTTTTGGCTGAATGCTTATATATGGTTATCTATAAGGGGACTAGGAATTGATTGGAACTGTATTAAAGATGGTAATCGGAAGTAAAAATGAGCGAGACCTGAAAAAACTACAGCCTTTGGTTGTTTCCATTAACGACCTGGAAGCACAGGTAAGTAAGTTAAAAGACCATCAATTACAGGCTAAAACTCCTGAGTTTAAAGAAAGAATTGAAAGGGGAGAACCGCTGGATGAAATTTTACCGGAAGCCTTTGCAGTGGTCAGAGAGACATCAAGACGGGTTTTAGGGGAACGTCATTTCGATGCCCAATTGATAGGGGGCATAGTTCTCCATAAAGGGAAGATTGCAGAGATGAAGACCGGCGAAGGTAAAACCCTGGCTTCTACGCTCCCTGCTTATATCAATGCCTTGAAAGGAAAAGGGGTTCATATAGTTACAGTAAACGACTATCTGGCGAAGAGAGACAGCGAATGGATGGGGACAATATATAGATTTTTGGGACTGTCCGTAGGTGTAATTGTACACGATATGGATGATGAAAGCAGGAGGAAATCATACAATTCTGACATCACCTATGGTACAAACAACGAGTTTGGTTTCGACTACCTCAGGGACAATATGAAATTCAGCCTGGATGACTATGTGCAGCGCAAGCTTCATTATGCAATTGTAGATGAGGTAGACAGTATCTTAATAGATGAAGCCAGAACCCCTCTTATTATATCAGGCCCTACTGAAGAGTCCACTGACAAATACTATCAAATCAACAGAATCATCCCCCGGCTTAAAAATGAAAAAGACTATACTATTGAGGAGAAGACAAGAACGGTTGCCCTGACAGAAAAAGGGGTTGATGAAGTTGAGAAATTACTTCACATTGAAAACCTCTATGATCCAAGGAATATTGAGATACTGCACCATGTAAATCAAGGATTAAAAGCACATACCTTGTTTAAGAAAGACATTGACTATGTGGTTAAAGATAACCAGGTAGTAATAGTCGATGAGTTTACAGGAAGGTTAATGCCGGGGAGAAGATACAGTGACGGTCTGCATCAGGCATTGGAAGCAAAGGAGAATGTCAAGATTGAAAACGAGAATCAAACCCTGGCTTCCATTACCTTTCAAAATTATTTCAGGATGTATGATAAACTGGCAGGGATGACCGGAACGGCAGATACCGAAGCAGCAGAATTCAAGAAGATCTATAATCTGGATGTCATGGTTATACCAACCAATATGCCTATGATAAGAATAGACAATCCAGATGTCATATATAAAACAGAGAGAGAGAAGTTCAATGCTGCTGTTAATGAAATAAAAGAGTTAAACAAGATAGGACGCCCTGTATTGGTGGGAACCATCTCCATAGAGAAATCTGAACAGTTAAGTAAAATGCTGAAAAAGCAGGGGATCAAACACCATGTTTTAAACGCCAAACACCATCAGAGAGAGGCAGAAATCGTAGCACAGGCAGGCAGAAAGCATGCTGTAACAATTTCGACCAATATGGCTGGAAGAGGAACCGACATTATTCTGGGTGGAAATCCGGAGTTTCTGGCTGCAGAAAAAGTAGAGAAGGATATTCATTCAGAGAAATATCAAGAGACCCTGGACCAAATGATGCAGATATGTCGCAGGGAAAAAGAGGAGGTTATAGCCCTGGGTGGATTACATATCCTGGGTACAGAAAGGCATGAGAGCCGCCGCATTGACAACCAGTTGAGAGGAAGATCGGGCAGACAGGGTGATCCAGGCTCCTCCAAATTTTACCTCTCTTTGGAAGATGATCTACTAAGGATCTTTGGGGCCGAAAGAATCTCCACTATCATGGATAAATTGGGGATGGAAGAGGGGCAACCAATCGAGCATGGACTAGTCAGTAAGGCAATAGAGAATGCACAGCGTAAGGTGGAGGGTCATAATTTCGACATACGTAAGCATCTGCTGGAATATGATGATGTTATGAATAGGCAACGAGAAGTAATCTATAAAGAACGTAGGGAAGTATTGAGCAGTGAAAACTTAAAGGGAAATATCGAAGAAATCACAGAGGAAGTAATTGAAGAGATTACCGGGGTTTATGTTGATGAAAAATCCTATCCAGATGAGTGGGACATTAAAGGTTTAAACGAAGCTATTTACAAACAGTTCTCTTTTCGGATAGATACTGACAATATCACTGTTGATAGTTTGACCCGAGAAAAGCTAATTGAATCGATAACCTCTCAGGGCAGGGAGTTTTATAATAGAAAAGAGGCAGAGCTAGGTGAAACCGCTATGCGCTATTTGGAGAGGGTTATATATCTCCAGGGTATTGACAGCCTCTGGAAAGATCATCTTCTGGCTATGGATCACCTGAGAGAAGGCATTGGACTCAGAGGGTACGGCCAGAAGAATCCCCTTCATGAATACCAAAGAGAAGGCTATGGAATGTTTATGGATATGATTAACCGGATTAAAGAAGACGCTTTAGAGAAGCTATACAGGGTTCAACTGGCCAGGGAGGAAGATTTTTCATCACTGGTTCCGACCAGACAGCAACGATTTTTTCTCTCCAGGGGGGAAGATGAGACGCAAACTGAGAAACAGCAACCCGTTAAAAGGGGGGGCAACAAGACAGGCAGAAATGAGCCGTGCCCTTGTGGTAGTGGAAAAAAATACAAAAAGTGCTGTCTTCAAAGGGGTCAAGTGGAAAGTGTCTAAGCTAAAACTATGTATGTAAGGACTTAATGCAAAAAAGGGGATAATCATATGAGATTTGTTGTGCCCGGGTTTTTAGCCAGTGGCATTTCAGCGGGAATCAAGCGGAATAAAGTGAAAGACCTAGCCCTAATCTATTCAGAGACACCGGCTGCCACAGCAGCGGTTTTTACTCAAAACAGGGTTAAGGCTGCGCCGATTTTGGTAAGCATAGAAAAGGCAAAAAGGCATTTATGTCAGGCGATTGTTGTAAACAGCGGCAATGCTAACGCATGTACTGGAGAGGCAGGGCTGCAGGATGCCCAATTAATGTCTAGACTCGCGGCACAGAAGCTGAAGATAGACGAGGCACTGGTTTTGGTTGCTTCAACAGGGGTGATTGGGAAAAGGCTTCCCATAGAAATAATCTCCAAAAATATTCCTCAACTTGTAGAGGGACTGACCCCTGATGGAATCCTTTCCGCAGCAGAGGCAATATTGACCACTGATACACATCCCAAGGTAGTGTGGAAAAAAGAAACAATCGGTACTAAAGAGATTACTATATGTGGCGTGGCAAAAGGGGCAGGGATGATAATGCCCAATATGGCCACTATGCTTTCGTTCATCTTAACAGATGCGGCTATTGAAGCTGAAACCCTGGAAAAGGTCTTTAAAGAGGGCATCAGGTGTTCTTTTAACAGTATAAGTATAGACGGTGAAACCAGTACTAATGATATGGCCATGGTTCTGGCCAACGGAAAGGCTAAAAATCCAACTATAACCGGACATTCTCAGGATCTTGGGCTTTTTAGAAACCTACTGGTGGATGTCCTGGTAAAGTTGTCCAGTATGATCGTTAAAGATGGGGAAGGAGCTACAAAATTTGTCGAGATCAGTGTTGTAAATTCAAAAGAGTACCATGATGCGGCCAAAGTAGCCTTCAGTGTTGCAAATTCAAATCTGGTAAAGACAGCTTTTTTCGGAGAAGATTGCAATTGGGGAAGGATCATTTCAGCCATTGGAGCATCAGGAGTCAATGTTGATCCAGAGAAGATTAACATATCTTTTGAAGATATAATGGTGGTTAAAAACGGAGTTGGCACAGGGATTGAACAGGAAGAAAGGGCATCCAAAGTACTTCAGAGGGAAGAATTTAAGGTTGTAATAGATTTGAACACCGGCTCAAGTGATGCCAGGGTCTTTACCGCTGACTTGTCTCCGGAATATGTAACTATAAATGCCAACTATAGAACCTAAAGTCAACTACCATCGGCTAAAGCCGATGACTTGAGGGGTCAAGTGATCAAGGGAGAATCTCTTCTTTACTACTCTCGAATCCTGGAATCCTCGACCCCTTGAACCCTTGCGGCGCAAAAGATCGATACATTTATGAGGTGATAATATGGAGCAAACATTATCGAAGGTAAAAAATCTGGAGAAGTTTATTCAGGAACATGGGGAAGATTCCTTTATCTCCAAGACCATCTCCAAAATGCTAAACTATAAGATTCAAAAATATGAGGAAGAAATAAAGAGACTAAACAAAGAATTAAAAAAGTTCGAGCAAACCTATGAAAAGGAATCTTCTATTTTTTTTAAAGAATTCAATGGGGGTCTCCTCGGAGATGAGATGGACTTTGTGGAATGGTCTTCCCTTTACCAGATGCGCAACCGCCTTCTTGAGAGGAAGAATACCCTGGAAGGAAAGATGTAAATGATTGAGGACTATCTGGAAGGGATAATAGGAGAGCTTTCCGTAAATCCGGTAGTTTCTTCTTTTAGAGTGGTAAAACGAGAAGTGGGGGAGGAGGAGGGTTATATCCGGATAAAATGTAGCCTGGCTAATGGGGATCTTTTGGAATTTGCCGAATATGTTGAGGTTAGAAAGGCTGGGGTTTATACCGAAACTTACAGTTTTCACTGGCAAACATCGGATAAAAGATTAATCAAAAGATGGGACAATGTAAGGCATCACAAGGAATTGGGTACTTTTCCTTATCATCTCCATCTTTCTGGTGAAAGGGTAACGGAATCCATGCCCATGAATGTGAAAAAGGCTCTGGCAGAAATAGAGAAGGCTCTGGGAATTAGTGAATAAAATAAGGCTAGTGGAATGTCCCTTTAATACCTTTACTATGAATTACTATAAATAATTCCCTCCCCCTTGATGGGGGAGGGGCGGGGTGGGGGTGAAGAATCGCTATGTTGCCCCCTCCCCTTAATCCCCTCCCACCAAGGGAGGGGAGACATTTTTGGTAAAGTTATTTATGAGTCAAAGCACTAGAAAAAAGATAGCAAACGCAGTGATAGAAAAACTTTCAAGTGAGGTATTGTTTAGAGATCGCGGCCTTACTATTGAGGAAATTACACAGGAACAGGCACACAATGTCAGGAAGCACCTTTATGGCGATATCCAATATCGTCCTTTCCTTGAGCGGTGGTGATAAAGATGGATATCATAAAAAAACTTGATCAAAAATTCTAAAGGGGCGTACAATGTTACTCCGTATCCCTGACAGGGATAAGATTTTCCTTGCAATATAAAATACGATGTGCTATCAAAGCACATTTTGTATCCTCAGATTTGTAGGATGGTGTAAGGCTGATTAATAAGATTTAACCAATAAGCTATAAATAGAAAACTAATCATGATTCCGAAAAGTAACGAGTTGGCAAGCCCATCCACCTTATACAGAAAAGCTGAACACTGATAGCTGAACCCCCTATGATTGATTTATATAAATAGTAAATTGATATACAGCAATAGGGAGGTAGAAGGAATGTGGGGACCAACCGAGGAGGTTAATGGATGCTGAATATTACAATGAAACAATTGCTGGAGGCTGGTGTTCATTTTGGACATCAGACAAAGCGATGGAACCCAAAAATGAAAGAGTATATTTTTGGGGCAAGAAATGGAATTTACATCATCAACCTGCAAAAGACTGTTCAATTATTCAGAGAGGCTTATAATTTCGTAGTTGAAACAGTAGCCAAAGGAGAAACAGTTCTATTTGTAGGAACAAAAAAACAGGCTCAGGATGCCGTTGAGGAAGAAGCCAAGAGATGTAACATGTTTTATATTACCAACAGATGGCTTGGAGGGACATTAACGAATTTCCAAACTATCAAGCAGAGTATAGATAGGTTAAAAAAGATTGAGGCTATGAAAACCGATGGCACTATTGGTAGTCTTACAAAGAAAGAGGTGTTGAGGCTTGAGAAGGAGAGAGAAAAATTAGAGAAGAATCTCGGCGGGATCAAAGATATGGGCAAACTTCCTGGGGCCATTTTGATTATTGATCCCAGAAAGGAAAGGATATCCGTTACTGAAGCAAAGAAACTTGGTATCCCCAGTATTGCCTTAGTAGATACAAACTGTGATCCTGATGATATAACCTATGTCGTCCCAGGAAATGACGATGCTATCAGAGCCATACGGTTATTTGCTTCAAAGACTGCAGATGCTTGCCTGGAAGGACGAAAGAAACTTGAGGAAAAGATAGAAGCCGAAGCCAGAGAAGAAGAGATGTCCCTTGAAATTGAAGAGAGTGAGGAAGAAGTGGTTCAAAATCGAGTGGAGGTATAATACAACTGAGGTTGTTAGTTTGATAAGTAATAGAAAATTTAGCAAACGAGGTAATTAAAAAGGGTTATGGAGATTAAATCATCTGTTGTTAAGAGTCTGCGTGAGAAAACCAGTGCCGGGATTATGGATTGCAAAAAGGCTCTGGAGGAAACCAGAGGTGACATTGATAAGGCCATAGATTACTTGAGAAAAAAAGGGCTGGCGGCAGCAGCTAAGAAGACAGGTAGGATTTCTAAAGAAGGAATTATAGAGGCATATATCCATCCCGGGGGGAAGCTGGGGGTACTTGTAGAGGTTAATTGTGAAACTGATTTTGTAGCTAAGGCAGCGGATTTTGTGGAATTTGTAAAAAATATAGCTATGCACATAGCTGCCTCAAATCCCCTTTATTTGAAAAGAGAATTTATTCCAGAAGATGTTATAGAAAAAGAAAGGGAGATATATAAGAGTCAGGCATTAAACTCTGGGAAACCTGAAAAGATAATTGATAGAATCGTCGATGGAAAAATAGAAAAGTACTTTTGTGATGTCTGCTTACTGGAACAGCCCTATGTTAAAGAGCCCGAACTCTCTGTTAAAGAATTAGTCGATACCTTAATAGCCAAGATGGGGGAGAATATATCTATCAGGCGTTTTTCCCGTTACCAATTGAGCGAAAATCTGGATAATGAAAAGGCCTAATTTTAGAAGGGTCCTCCTTAAACTGAGTGGAGAGGCCCTGATGGGCGATGAGGAATATGGAATCAGCCCTACTGTTATAAACAGCATTTCATCCGAGATCAAGGATGTCCTTGAACTAGGCATAGAGATAGCAATTGTTATAGGCGGCGGGAATATTTTCCGTGGAATAAAGGCCACTGCCCAAGGGATGGACCGCTCTTCAGCCGACTATATAGGAATGTTGGCCACAGTGATTAATAGTCTGGCTTTGCAGGATGGGTTGGAAAAACTTGGAGTACCCACCAGGGTTTTATCTGCCATAGAGATGCGGCAAATAGCAGAACCTTATATATCTAGACAGGCCATACGACACCTGGAGAAGAAAAGGGCTGTGATATTTGCTGCAGGAACAGGCAATCCCTATTTTACTACCGATACTGCAGCTGCACTCAGGGGAAAAGAAATCAACGCAGATATAATGCTGAAGGCAACAAAGGTTGATGGTGTCTACACCAGTGACCCCACAATAGATAGAGATGCTAAAAAATTTGAGTCATTAAGCTATACTGAGGTATTGAACAAAAACCTTAAAGTGATAGACTCTACGGCCGTATCTTTATGCAGGGACAACAACTTACCGATAATAATTTTCAACCTAACAGTTCCAGGCAATATTAAAAAAGCCGTTTTAGGCGAAAGAATAGGAACCAGGATTACGGGTGAGATATGAAAGAAGAGGTTATTAAAGAACTTGAAAATAGTATGGAAGATGCAATTGAAGGCCTTAGGAAAGAATTTAGCAAGGTAAGAACAGGAAGGGCATCATTGTCTTTGCTCGATGGGATTAAGGTCCAATACTATGGAGAAGTTACACCCCTCAATCAGCTTGCAACTCTTTCTGTTCCGGAATCCAGATTGATTACAGTTCAACCATGGGATACCAAGGTTATAGGAGAAATCGAAAAGGCCATACAAAAATCCGGATTGGGCATCACCCCAATTAATGATGGAAAGCTCATCCGCATCTCAATACCCAATTTAACAGAAGAGCGAAGGCAGGAACTGATTAAGGTGGTTAGAAGGATGACCGAAGAGTGTAAAGTGTTCCTCAGGAATACCCGAAGGGATACCAATAATATGCTCAAAGATATGAAGAAAGAGAAAGAGATCTCTGAAGATGAGCTGTTTAAACTCCAAGATGAAGTTCAGAAAATCACAGACAAATATGTGAAAAAATCTGACGAGACTCTAGCGGCTAAGGAGAAAGAGGTGCTGGAAATCTAGTTCTAACTATAGGCAACGTCACTGGTCATTAGTCATCGGTCATTGGTTAAGTGTGGAAAATTGATCGCTTTTACCAGTGACAAATGACTATTGACAAATGACATTTCACTATAGTTTACGGAGGTAAAAATCTGTGCCCTATAAAATTACTGATGACTGTGTATCGTGCGGAACCTGTACGGAAGAGTGCCCTTCTCAAGCCATTGAAGAAGATGATGATATATATATAATTAACCAGGATGAATGCACAGAGTGTGGTACCTGTGTAGACGTATGTCCAACAGAAGCAATAATTCAGGAATAAATATTAAAAGTTTCTAGATTTTCCCCGGCACTTTTCGGGCTCATCCCGTCTCACTCTTAAAGTATCCTTTTAATCTATCCGGAAGAAACATTTACCCTTGCCTATAATCTTTACTTGAAAAATCACATTACTTATGCTAGTTAGTTCATTCTGAAAAATGAAAAATTTCCTTTGAAAGGAATATCGTTAAAAAAACCGGAAATCGTGAATCGCAAGTCGTAAATGGGTTTTATTTTTTTTGTTTATGACTCACGACTTTAGCTTGGTAAATAATTATGGAGAGGCTGAATAAAGATAAACTTCCCAGGCATATTGCAATTATTATGGATGGCAACGGCCGTTGGGCTAAGAAAAGGATTCTCAATAGAGTATCTGGACATCAAAAGGGAGCAGAGGCAGTAAGAGAAGCAGTAAAGACCTGTAGAGAACTGGGCATTGAGGTTCTCACCCTTTACGCCTTTTCTATGGAGAATTGGAATCGTCCAAAGGGTGAAGTAAGTGCATTGATGAGCCTTCTTAGAAGATATCTTTTTGAGGAACTGGACGAGATGCTGGAGAACAATATACGACTTAACGCAATTGGCGACCTTGAGAATCTGCCCGATAAGGTATATAAGGTTTTGACAGATACCATCGAAAAAACCAAAGCATGCAAAGGGATGATCCTAAATCTGGCATTAAGTTATGGAGGCAGAGACGATATTATCCATGCGGTTCGGAAGATCATCAGTGATTGTGAGGCTAAAAAGATAAAACCTGAGAATATTACAGAGGAACTCTTTTCTAACTATCTATTTACTGCTGGAATCCCAGATCCAGATCTGCTGATCAGGACCAGTGGTGAACATCGAATTAGCAACTTCCTGCTCTGGCAAATGGCTTATACGGAAATATACATTACCGATACCCTATGGCCCGATTTTAAAAAAGAAGATTTAATTGAAGCTATACTGGACTTTCAGTCCAGAGAAAGAAGGTTTGGTCTAACGAGCAGTCAGATAAGGGACAGGAAGAAGAAAGGGGTGTAATGGAATTAAAGAGATGGTTAACAGCTTTATTCCTTATACCACTCCTTATCCTTGTGGTAGGTTATGGCTCACAACAGGTCTTTTTTGGGGTCCTTTTAGTTACAATAATACTGGCAACTCATGAGTTTTATGCCCTGGTTTTGCCTGGGGCTCACAGGAAAGAAAAGATACTAGGGATCCTTTTGGGATCGCTTTTAGCATATGGTATTTATGGGGGAGATGACCATTTCATACTGGGTTTTTCCGCTTTTATTATTGTTTTTTTGCTCATCTTCTTTCTGGTAAATGTTGAAGATTTAAGCTCGGTAGTCCCCAGCCTTGGGAAACTTCTAATTGGAATCTTTTACATAGGCCTCCTCTTCCCTCATCTTACCTTAATTAGAGGATTGCCCCTTGGTAAACAGTGGGTTTTCTTCACCCTGGCAGTAACCTTTATGGGGGATACCGCCTCTTATTATGGGGGCAGTTACCTTGGAAGGCATAAACTGTATCCAAGGATTAGTCCGGGCAAAACTATAGAGGGTTCCCTATGGGGATTCGCAGGAAATATAGGCGGGGCTTTAATCTTCAGAGAATGCTTTCTGGATCAACTGGAGATTTATCACTGCCTGATTCTGGCTGTAGGTCTGGGGATAATGGGACAGGTGGGGGATCTGTGTGAATCAATGATAAAGAGAAGCGCTGGGGTAAAAGACTCTGGCAGTTTGCTGCCTGGACATGGGGGCGTATTAGATCGGATTGACAGCATCCTCTTTTCGGCGCCCTTTCTTTATTATTATGCAATTATATTTCTTTAATTAGTTCACACTGAAAAATTCCCTTTTCCGCTCTCTGGTTCAGGTTTTTTGACCCATCTATGACTCGCTTCAGGCATTTTCAGAAACTCGCCCTTCGGGCTCAAACACCTGAAAATGCTTATCTTCCGCTTCGTCAAGATGGGTGCCCCAAAAATCCTGCTCATGTTCGCTCCAAAGGAAATTTTTCATTTTTCAGGGCGAACTAATTAAGTCTTAAATACTAACTTAGGTGTTGGTTATCGTTGCCAATCTCCTGACCAATGTCCACTGACACGGATAACTACCAACATTCCTATAAATATTCCCTCCTCCTTGATGGGGTAGGGTGGGGGTGAAGAATCGCTATTTTGCCCCCTCCCCTTAATCCCCTCCCACCAGGAGAGGGGAGACATTTTTGGTTAACTTATTTATGAGTCAAACCTTCAGAAAGAATTTAGTTGGGTACTAAATGAAGAAACTGGCTATTTTGGGTTCCACAGGTTCAATCGGTGTCAACACGTTAGATATAATCGAAAGGTTCAGGGATAAATACGAAATAGTAGCCCTTTCAGCTGGGTCTAATATCCAATTACTAAAAGAGCAGATTGCCAAATTTAAACCAAAAGTGGTATCCGTATTGAATGAACCTCTTGCCAACAGACTGAAAGAAGAATTGGACCCGTTAGACATAGAAATCCTCTACGGTATTGAAGGAACCAATAGGGTTGCTACGTTGTCAGAGGTTAACATGGTTGTATCTGCCATTGTTGGGGCAGCAGGGTTAATTCCCTCAGTTTCTGCTATTAAGGCTCGTAAAAATATAGCCCTGGCTAACAAGGAAACCCTGGTTATGGCAGGAAAGATAGTAATGAAAGAAGCGAAAGAGAACGGCGTTACTATCTTCCCCATTGACAGCGAGCACAGCGCTGTTTTCCAATCCCTGCTGGGGCATCAAAAGAAGGACGTAAAAAGGATAATTTTGACGGCTTCCGGGGGGCCGTTTCTAAACTGTTCCCAGGAAGAACTCGCAAATGTCACAATTCAGGAAGCCCTAAACCACCCTATTTGGGAGATGGGAAAGAAGATCACTATCGATTCGGCATCTCTAATGAACAAAGGATTGGAGGTAATTGAAGCCAGATGGTTGTTCGATATTCCTCATGAAAAGATCGACGTCCATATTCACCCCCAGAGTATAGTTCACTCAATGGTAGAATATATTGATGGCTCGGTTGTTGCCCAAATGGGGTTGCCAGATATGCGGGGACCAATATCTTATGCCCTTGCATATCCTGAACGTCTTCCAACGGAACTTCCTTCCTTAAACCTTCTTGAGATTGACAAACTTACCTTTGAATTACCGGATGAGAAAAGATTTCCTGCTCTCAGATTGGCATACAGGGCAGTTGAGGAGGGGGGGACAATGCCTGCTGTTTTGAATGCTGCCAATGAGATAGCAGTGGAGGCGTTTTTAAACAATAAAATAGGTTTCACCGGGATACCCCACATTATAAAACAGACCATGAATTCTTATAAGGTAAAAGAAATAAACACAATACAAGACGCATTGGAAGCCGATAGTTGGGCTCGGATAAAGGCAAAGGTGCTTATCTAGTGGAATGTCCCTTTAATACCTTTACTATGAATTACTATAAATATTCCCTCCCCCTTGATGGGGGAGGGGCAGGGTGGGGGTGAAGAATCGCTATGTTGCCCCCTCCCCTTAATCCCCTCCCACCAAGGGAGGGGAGACATTTTTGGTAAAGTTATTTATGAGTCAAAGCACTAGCTAAATTATAAGGAGTATTGAATGCTAACTGCAATTTCTGCGATAGTTCTACTGGGAATACTGATCTTTGTCCATGAATTGGGACATTTTGTCGTTGCAAAGATAAGCGGTGTTGGGGTGCTCAAGTTCTCCCTTGGTTTTGGCCCCAAAATACTGAGTAAGAAAATTGGAGAAACCGACTACCTTCTTTCTGCTATCCCCCTGGGGGGATACGTAAAGATGATTGGAGAGGAGCCCGGGGAGGAACAAAAAGTATCAGAAGATGATCTACACAAATCCTTCTCCAACAAATCCGTACTAAAAAGGGCAGGGATTGTGTTTGCCGGACCTTTATCTAACATAATATTTGCTGTATTTGTCCTTTCCGTAATTTACATGCTGGGAGTTCCAGTCCTTACAACCCAGGTAGGCGATGTTGTAGACAGGTCTCCTGCTTATGAGGCCGGAATTAAAAAAGGCGACCAAATTGTTGCCATAAATGGAAAGGAAGTCTCACGTTGGGAAGACTTAACAAAGATTATCCAGCATAGTAACGGAGAGGAACTGGCCATTAAGTTAAAAAAAGATGGCAGTTACTACGAAACCAAACTCATGCCAAAGCTCTTTACTGATAAAAATATCTTTGGGGAAGATGTAAAGATTTACAGGATAGGTATAACCGTATCAGATAAGTTTATTACCGAGAGGTATAATCCTTTCATGGCTATTGTAAAGGGATCTCAACAGACATGGTTTCTTATTAAATTGATGGGAATAACCATCATAAAGCTCATTGAAAGAACGGTGCCTGCAAATACCCTTGGTGGACCTATCCTGATAATCCAGATGGCCGGGAAACAGGCCCAGGCAGGAATTTCAAATTTTCTTTTCTTTATGGCAATAATAAGTATCAATCTGGGCATAGTAAACCTCTTTCCTATCCCTATCCTTGATGGTGGACATCTCTTCTTCTTCCTCCTTGAGGCTATCATGGGAAAACCGCTCAGCATCAAGAAGAGGGAGGTTGCCCAGCAAGTCGGCCTGGTTATCATAATCCTGTTGATAGTATTTGTATTTTACAATGACTTGAGCCGGATATTTGCTAAGTAAAATCGAGGAGTCAGAATAGAAAAAACCTTTGCATTCTGACTCCTTAAGTCTGTCGCAAACAACTAAATAGTGTCTATCCATAAACTCCCCCTCCCCTGGAGGGAGGGGGCTAGGGGGAGGGGGAATATGTTTGCAGCTCAACGAAATTACACATCTTTTTCACCCCCACCCTAACCCTCGCCCATCAAGGGGGAGGGAATTTAGGGTATTTCTGGATGGGCACTAACTTGGAAATAGGTAACCACTTTGAAGGTATTGGCAATAGAAACTTCAACCATGGCTGGAAGTGTAGCCTTAGTAGATGGCGATGAACTTGTATCGGAGTATCTGCTGAATATCGACATCACCCATTCTGAAAGGCTGCTTTTGGCCATTGATTGTGTAACACAAGATTCAAAGATTTCCATAGATAAAGTCGATGGATTCGCTGTCTCTGTAGGCCCTGGCTCATTTACAGGACTCCGAATAGGCGTAAGTACAATTAAGGGACTTGCCTATGCAGCTAACAAACCTGTTGTTGGCATTTCAACCCTGGATGCTTTAGCTGAAAATATTTCCTTTACAGACTACCTTACCTGTCCAATATTAGATGCCAGAAAAAAACAAGTCTATACAGCATTGTATAATAGAGACGCAAAAAACAGGCTGATAAAACTCACACCTGATCTGGTAATAGACCCAAGAGAGCTACTAAAAAAGATTCAAGAAAAGGTTGTTTTTCTAGGTGATGCTATAAAGGTCTATCATACACTCATAAAAGAGGTACTTCGAGATATGGCATTCTTTGCTCCACTAAATTTGAGACTTCCCCGTGCGGCAAATATTGCAAAATTGAGTTTAGATCAATTTAAAAAGAATAACACTTTGGATTTAAATACATTTACGCCTTTCTATGTGCGTCCCTCAGATGCCGAGGAAAAATTTAAAGAGCCTTTATAAATAAAGAGGAGGTAACAACCATGCATCAAAAAGACTTTACTGGCTGTCATATCCCTATAATTACTCCCTTTAAGGATGACTGTTCAATAGATGAGGGAGGGTTAATAAAGCTGGTAAATTATCTTATTGAAGAGGAGAGGGTGGACGGTATAGTCCCCTGTGGAACTACAGGAGAATCACCTACCCTGTCCCATAAAGAACACAATCAGATAATTGAGATAGTTGTAAAAGAGGTCAACGGCAGGGTACCTGTAATTGCAGGAACCGGGTCTAATAGCACCCAGGAGGCTATTAATATGACAAAACACGCTGAGGATGTGGGTGCTGATGCCAGTCTTCAGGTGGGCCCTTACTATAACAGGCCAACCCAGGATGGGCTTATGCGTCACTTTGAAGCTATCGCTAAAAATACCAAAATACCTCATTTTATATACAACATACCATCTAGAACCGGCAGAAATATAGAGCCCCAAACTATAATTGAACTTTCAAAGATCGATAATATAATAGGGCTTAAAGATGCAAATGGGAATCTAATACAGACCATGGAGATAATAAGGGCCACCAAAAATAGTTCTAAAAAGTTTTTTATTCTCTCAGGTGAGGATGCCCTTACGTACCCCATGATGTGCCTGGGAGGAGATGGTGTGATATGTGCTGTGGGGAATGTTATCGGGAAGGAGTATACCGAGATGTGTAAATTGATCAAAGCAGGGGAATATGAAAAGGCAAGAGAGATACACTACCGGACGCTCCCTTTGGTTAATGCCCTATTTATAGAATCGAATCCAGCCCCGGTAAAAGAGGCATTGAACATGATGGGGCTGCCCTCCGGGAAGCTAAGGTTGCCTTTAGTAGAGTTACAACCAGAGAATAGAGAGAAACTCAGAAAGGCACTAAAAGAGATGGGGAAACTATAGTAGATTGCTTTTGCTGGAGTTAAAATCTCATCCCTTTAAGTCTTATCTTTTGGATGTTGTCTTCTTATATCCTGACCTTCTTAGCCAGAACCTTTCATAATTGCTGCATCCTTCCCCTGCTCTCGCAGTGGCAGGCTTGTTGCAGCCGTACGCCTAAGTGCGTTTCCCTCCTCAGGATTTGCGCGTCCTGCATCTGGAGCTTTTTACTTTGCCATCCCAATTTTGACTTCCAAGTAACTTAAATTTGATCAAGGTATAGAGTTGAAACATGATTTTTAGTACCATTTTTTTGGTAGAATGTTACTCTTTGAAAATTAAATGGGAAATCAGGATAGAAGCAGTAAGTTCCCCACATGCGTGGGGATGAACCGTCCCTTTTTTCTTTTCTACCAATTTTAGCTCTTGCCAGAATCTCCCTACAGGGATTACCAATCTTCCGTCTCATCCACAAACCATTGCCTAAAGAGAAGTTCTGCCATTGCTTGGAGGTTTTATTTTGGTGGCGGAGTAAATGTTATCGTTATGAATAAATTAGAGAATCACTGTTAACCGAAACTTAAAAACAGGACATTTCTAAATTGGCTTGACAGGGTGGAGGGAGGATTTTTCTTGACAAAAAAAATGTTTATATATATTAATTACTTTTCCTATGCCTAAGCAGCATAGTCGGATAAAAATACACGAGTAACAGCCGTTTATGTGTATTTATATTAATGAATAAATGTAGGTTTCCAGTTTGATATTAAATGTTGAAGAGATACCTATCAGCGGTTTAGATATAAGACAGACCCTGGATCAGGATTGGCTGAAAGATATCCTCCGGGATATTAGGGAGACAGGAGAATGTAGGTTTTCTGCGCCTATTTCATTTGATCTAAGGGTTACCAAATCAAGCAGAAATGTTTTTGTACATGGTAATATTGCTACAAACTTGGTGATGAAATGCAGCAGATGCCTGAAAGACTTTGATTATCCTATTCTAATACATAACTTCAAATACACCTTTTGCCCAGCAGAAGACAAAAAGGTTGTTGACGATATAGAGCTTAGCGGTGAAGACTTGGAATTTAGTTTTTACCTTGGGGAAGAGATCAGTATCGCTCAAGTGATTCTTGAACAGGTAACCCTTGCTGTCCCTTTCAAACCCCTGTGTCATGACTTATGCCGTGGCCTCTGCTATCAATGTGGGACGGATTTGAACAAAGAGAGATGTGAATGTTCGAAGGAAAATAAATTCAATATTCGATTTTCGAAGCTCCGAGATCTTAAGGTTTAAAGCATAAAGTAAGATATGTTAGTAAAAGAGCTACTAAGGAGATTAACCAATGGCTTTACCAAAAAGAAGACACTCCAAATCACGAAGGGATAAACGTCGTACACATGACAGATTATCCTTACCTCAAACAACACTTTGCCCTCAGTGCAACGAACCCAAGCTTCCTCACCGCGTTTGCCTTGCTTGTGGTACTTATAAAGGCAAGACCGTATTGGAAGTAAAGGAAATCTGATCAGGGAGAATTCATGAAAATAGCACTAGATGCTATGGGTGGTGATTATGCACCCGAAGTAACTGTAGAGGGGGCAATCCTCGCAGCAAGGGAATTTAACACCCATGTTATTTTAGTGGGAAATCAAGAGGTAATTCAAAGAGAACTCCTGAAGCATAATACTAAAGGACTGCCCCTATCAGTCAAACACGCATCCCAGGTTATAGGAATGGGAGAGTCTCCTTCTGAAGGGCTTAGAAAGAAAAAAGACTCCTCCATAAGGGTTGCCTTTGAGTTAATAAAAAGTGGAGAAGCTAAGGGATTAGTCAGTGCAGGAAACTCTGGCGCTGTTCTGGCAACGGGTATCTACGTTCTGAAAAAACTAGAGGGGGTTGATCGGCCAGCAATTGCAGCCCTTTTACCTACGCTGAAGGGTGTGTCTGTCTTATTAGACGGTGGTGCCAATGTAGTTTGTAAATCCTCCCATTTAGTACAGTTCGGCATTATGGGAAACGTTTATGCCAGGTATGTCTTGGGCAAGCAGGACCCAAAGGTTAGTTTGCTAAGTAACGGCGAAGAAGATAGCAAGGGAAACGACGTAACACGGGATGCCCATGTTGTTTTAAAAAATAGTTTTATTAACTATACAGGTTATGTAGAGGGTATGAATGTTTATGATGGAAGTGTCGATGTGGTAGTATGTGACGGATTTGTGGGGAATATAGCCTTAAAGATAAGTGAAGGATTAGTTTACGCATTAGGTAATACATTTAAAACAGAGATGAACAATGGTCTCCGTTCAAAGTTGGCGTACATTTTAGCTAAGAAGCCATTAAATAATATAAAAAAGAGATTCGATTATTCAGAATACGGAGGAGCCCCTCTTTTGGGTATAGACGGTATAGGTATAATCAGCCACGGCAATTCGTCGGCCAGGGCCATCAAAAATGCCGTCCAGATGGCTGCCCGCCTCGTTTCTAATAGGGTTAACCCCCATATTATAGAAGACCTTAGAAGGAATCAGGAGTTGCAGAAATCAGCCAAGATATCCCCTGTCAAGATTTGGGAACAGATTAAAGAGAAAATAATTCACGTTGAAGAAAAATGGAAGGATAAATAAAGCAATTAGGAGTTATTTATGGATTATTTTTTGACAGAAAACCAGATGATGATAAAAGAACTGGCCAGGCAGATCGCAGACCAAAGGATTATGCCTGTTAGGGCAGAGCTCGATGAGAAGGAGAAGTTTCCATGGGAGATTATCAAGGTTCTGGCAGACTCTGATCTAATGGGGCTCTGTTACCCCGAGGAATATGGGGGGCTTGGAGGGGGGACATTTGAGAACTGTTTGGCTGTAGAGGAGATAAGCAGGGCTTGCATTGGTGTCTCTGTATGCTATGCCGGCAGTGGACTTGGGGCATATCCTATCCTTCTATTTGGCTCGGAAGAACAGAAAAAGAAATACATACCAGATGTAGCCGGTGGAAGAAAACTGGCGGCTTTTGGTTTAACTGAGGCTAATGCAGGAAGCGATGCCTCTGGAATTCAAACCACGGCCGTATTGGATGGAAATGAGTATATTATAAATGGTACAAAGCAATGGATCACTGGTGGAGGCGAAGCTGAAATATATACAGTAATAGTTATGACCGACAAGACTAGAGGAAGTCGGGGGGCAAGTGCCCTTATCGTAGAAAAAGGGACTCCTGGGTTCACTTTTGGCAAGAAGGAAAAGAAGATGGGCATCAGGGCATCTGCCACAACAGAATTGATCTTCTCAAACTGTAGGGTGACTAAAGAGAATTTAATTGGAAGAGAAGGGATGGGCTTTATTGTAGCTATGAGGGTTCTGGATAGAACAAGGCCAGGGATCGGAGCTCAATCCATCGGACTCTGTCAGGGAGCCCTGGATGAGGCAGTGAACTATGCCCGAGAAAGAAGACAGTTTGGGAAACCGATTATCTCTTTTCAGGCTGTTCAGCATATTTTGGCTGATATGGCTACCCAGACAGAGGCTGCCAGGGCCCTGGTTTATTCTGCCTGTAGATTTATTGACAGCGGTGCAAAGGATATATCTAAGGTGTCTGCCATGGCGAAGGTCTTTTCCAGCGATGCTGCTATGAAGGTTACCGTAGATGCTGTTCAGGTTTTAGGTGGATATGGTTATATGCGGGATTATCCAGTGGAAAAGATGATGAGGGATGCAAAGATCCTTCAGATATATGAAGGAACCAACCAGATTCAACGCAATGTAATAGGTCAGGAATTGATCAAGGAATACGCGGGGAAGAAAGAAAAAAAATAAGAGAGCTTACAGTGAATATAATTGTATGCATAAAGCAGGTCCCAGAAACAACAAGCGTCAAGATCAGTAAAGACACTAACACGCTTATGAGAGAAGGAGTGAAGAGTATTATTAACCCTTTTGACATGTATGCGATTGAAGAGGGGTTAAGGATAAAAGAAAGGTTTGGTGGAAGAATTAGTGCTGTTAGTATGGGACCTCCTCAGGCAGAGGAGGCTTTGAGAGAGGTGGTTTCTTATGGAGTTGATGATGCTTTCTTGCTAAGTGATCGGGCATTTGCCGGAGCTGATACCCTGGCTACCTCTCGTACGTTGGCTGAGGGCATAAAGAAGATTGGGGTTTTTGATCTTATTATTTGCGGTAAACAGGCTATCGATGGAGATACTGCCCAGGTAGGGCCTGGTATTGCTGAAAAGCTGGATATACCTTTTGTTGCTTTTGTCAGGAAGATAAGGGAGATCAATAATCACTCTATCAAAGTCGAGAGGATGATGGATGATGGATATGATGTCATGGAAATGACTCTCCCATCCCTTATAACGGTGGTAAAGGAGATTAATGAGCCGAGAATGCCTTCTTTAAGAGGGAAAATGAAGGCAAAGAGCATTGATATCCCTACCTGGGGGCTAGTGGATTTAGAGATTGGGGAGGATAAGGTTGGGCTTAAAGGGTCTGCTACTCAAGTAATAAAGGTATTTACTCCAAAACGGGGTGGCAGGAGAGAGATGTTGGAAGGCTCAGTAGAAACTCAGGTAGGCTTGTTGATTAACAGGCTGAATGATTTAAAGGTGGTATAGATATAAGGTGCCAGTTCCCGGGGGTCAGGGATCAGTTATCAGGCGAGCTTTTTTCAGGTAGGTTATGAGTATCAAAGTCGATATTGAGTTATGCACAGGATGTGGAGTCTGCGAAGAGGCATGTCCTTTTGGGGCTATCAAGATTCAAGATGATGTGGCATCTATAGATGAGAGGTGTAATCTATGTGGTGCCTGCGTTGATGTTTGCAGTTTTGAAGCTATTTCGATACAAGGGTTAAGAAAAACAGGCGGAGAGGGTAACGACCATAAAGGGGTATGGGTATTTGCCGAGCAAAGAAATGGCAAGATAGCCAGTGTTGTTTTAGAGCTTCTGGGAGAGGGGAGAAAGCTGGCTGATAAATTGGGAGTCGACCTTTCTGCTGTCTTCTTTGGCGATAGTGTGGAAATGCAGACCAATGAACTGATATCCTATGGTGCCGATAAGGTATATGTTGCAGATGCCCCAATCCTTCGGGACTTTAATGATGAGATTTACAGTAAGGTTTTAGTTGATTTGATTAATGAGTACAAACCGGAGATCATACTCTCCGGGGCTACTGCTGTTGGGAGGTCTTTCATCCCTGAGGTTTCTGCCAGGTTAGAAACCGGTCTGACGGCAGATTGTACTGCTCTGGATATAGATACTGAAAGGAGAATCCTGCTCCAAACCCGCCCTGCCTTTGGAGGGAATATAATGGCTACCATCATTTGCCCTGATGAACGCCCTCAAATGGCTACTGTTCGCCACAAGGTAATGAAAAAGGCGACATACGATGCGAATCGAAAAGGAGAGGTGATTAAAAAGGATATTGATGGTTATGGCGTGAATCTCCGCACAAAGGTTCTTGAGGTGGTGGAAGAGATTGGAGAAACAGTAAATATAGCTGAGGCAGATGTAATTGTCTCCGGGGGGAGAGGGCTTCAAGAGCCAAAGAATTTTAAACTCATTGAAGAATTGGCAAAAATTCTGGGCGGTGCTGTAGGTGCCTCTAGGGGTGCTGTTGATGCTGGTTGGATACCTTACTCACACCAGGTTGGCCAAACAGGAAAGACGGTTTGCCCCAGGCTGTATATTGCATGTGGAATATCAGGAGCGGTTCAGCATTTAGTCGGTATGCAGTCATCCGATGTTATCGTGGCTATTAATATAGATAAAGACGCCCCCATTTTTGATGTAGCTACTTTTGGTATTGCTGGGGATGTATTTGAGGTTGTCCCTGCACTCATTAAAAGATTTAACGAAATAAGAGGATAGGAGTAGCCCATGGTTAAATCAGCATTTATATTTCCTGGGCAGGGTTCCCAGTATATTGGTATGGGAAAGGAACTCTATGACAATTTCACAGTCGCAAGGGAGACCTTTGAAGAGGCAAATGATTCTTTAGGCATGGACATAAAAAAAATCTGTTTCGAAGATCCCAATGGTGAAATAGGGTTGACCGTTAATACTCAACCCGCTGTATTGACAGCCAGTATTGCTGCACTCCGGGTCTTGAACCAGGAAACGGATATACAGCCATCCCTTGTTGCCGGTCATAGTTTAGGAGAATACAGTTCTTTGGTTGTGGCTAAATCATTGAGTTTTTCTGATGCCGTGAAGATAGTTCAACAAAGGGGAAGATTTATGCAAGAGGCAGTACCGGTAGGCACCGGAACTATGGCGGCTATTATAGGGATACAGGAAGAAGTTGTGGAAAAGATTTGTGCTGAGATAACGAAGGATGGAAATCTAGTCTCGCCGGCCAACTACAACAGTCCTGATCAAATTGTTGTCTCTGGAGAATCTACAGCAGTTCAAAATGCCATTGATTTAGCGAAAGAAAGAGGCGCCAGGATGGCCATTGTTTTGAATGTCAGTGCCCCTTTTCACTGTAGTCTTATGGAGCCGGCTATGGAGAGGCTTGCATCTGAACTAGAGAAGTTTTCTTTCAAAGATATACAAACCCCTGTAATTTCAAACGTTGAGGCAGACATAAATACTTCTAAAGAAAGGGTTAAAGAGCTCTTAACAAAGCAGGTATGTAGTCCGGTAAAATGGGCGCAGTCTATGAAAAGGATGATTAAAGAAGACGTAAATATGGTTATTGAAGTTGGGCCCGGTAAGGTTCTGTCGGGATTAATGAGGAAGATTAGCGACAAGGTAAGAATACGAAATGTGGAGGATATTAAAAGCTTAAAAAGGGTTCAAGAAGACTAGAGAGGGGACAGGGAGGTTAATAGATGGATTTAAAAGGCAAGACAGCAGTAATAACCGGATCTGCTCAGGGTATTGGGAAGGCAATTGCTATCCTATTGGCAAAGAAGGGAGCGGACATTGTCGTCTCTGATCTGAATTCTGAAAAGGCACAGGAGGTCGCAAGAGAGATTGAAAAGATAGGAAGGAGATGCCTGGTTACCATAACCAATGTGGCTGATTTTAAAGAGGCCGAACAGATGATAAACAAAACAATCGAGGGACTGGGCCGTATTGATATCCTGGTGAATAATGCCGGTATAGTTAAAGACAGCCTTCTTTTGAGAATGAAAGAAGAGATATGGGATCAGGTTTTGAGTGTGAATCTGAAGGGTACCTTTAACTGTACAAAGGCAGCACTCAGGTTTATGGTAAAACAGAGAAGCGGAAAGATTGTAAATATTGCATCCATTTCAGGGGAGATGGGGAATATTGGTCAGGCAAACTATTCCGCTTCCAAGGCAGGGGTAATTGGTTTTACAAAAACTGCAGCAAGAGAGCTTGCCTCAAGAGGGATAAACGTTAATGCTGTTGCCCCTGGTTTTATTGATACACTTATGACCCAGTTTTTGCCTGAGGATATTAGAGAAAACCTGAAAAAACAGATTCCTGTTGAGAGGTTAGGAACGCCTGAAGATATAGCTCAAGCTGTTTACTTTCTTGTCTCCGATGCATCAAGTTATATTACTGGTCAAGTAATCAACGTTAATGGGGGTTTGTATATGTAGGATTGTGGTAATTTCCTATGTTAAATAAATAAAGAAAATTTTATAGGAGGTGTAAAGTTAATGGGAAAAGAATCTGTAGAGGCAAAAATTAAGGCTATAATAGCCGAACAGCTTGGGATAGATGAAGAGGAGGTTGTTAACGAGGCGTCTTTTATTGACGATTTGGGTGCGGATTCATTGGATTTGGTTGAGTTAATAATGACCCTTGAGGAGGAATTTGGTCAAGAGATATCCGATGAAGAAGCAGAAAACATCCAAACTGTTCAAGAGGCTATAGATTATATTTCCGAGCATCTATAGTTATATAGTGTCAGTTATCCGTTGTCTGCCTGCCTGTTGGCAGACAGGTGGTCAGTTGTAAATGTAAAAACTCTTTCAACTTTTTGGAGGTGCTACCTTGAAGAGGAGGGTTGTAGTAACGGGGTTGGGGGCAGTGACTCCTTTAGGGATTGGGGCAGAAAAAACATGGAAAGCCCTATGTGCAGGAAAGTCAGGGATTGGTAGGATTTCCCGTTTTGATACAACTAATTTTCAAACAAAGATCGCTGGTGAAGTAAAGGATTTTGATCCGGAAGACTTCTTAGATAAGAAACAGGTAAGAAGGATGGACTCGTTCGT
>Ga0210056_1001105_pt1 | contig 23409 bp, 21 predicted proteins | sample CryGeyCG2014_080_2_FD_183965 | JGI IMG/M metagenome (GOLD analysis project Ga0210056, IMG submission 183965) | Groundwater microbial communities from aquifer - Crystal Geyser CG07_land_8/20/14_0.80 (SPAdes) (version 2) | ecosystem: Environmental > Aquatic > Deep subsurface > Groundwater | place... | reverse complement strand
CTTTCCACTCCTCCGGTTAGCGTGGTCCTAACCATCCCCCGAAACAAGTTCGGGGGGATTACCGAATCAATCGGGTATGTCCGTCTTCGTTTCAGCAGGGACAGTATTTTTGACGACCTACTTACAGTTACATTAGTCAAGCGTAGAGTTCTGGTTGTTGTTCAGAGGTTCCAGCAGGTAGGGTTTTTTGGACAGCGAATGGGGGATAACGATGAGAGTTGATAAGTATACTAAGAAAACACAAGAGGCCGTGATGGAGGCTCAGAGCATTGCGGTTCGGCTGCACCACCAGCAGATTGATGTGGAGCATCTATTTCAGGCTTTGCTGGAGCAGGAGGGCGGGATCACCCCGGCGATTTTGCAGAAAGCGGGAGCGAATCCCGGCACGGTAGCACGGCAGATTGACGAAGAGCTTCAGCGACGGCCCCGGGTGAGCGGGGATTCTGGAGCGCTGGATCAGATCTACATGACGGGGCGTCTGAACCAGGTTATGGTGCGAGCTGAGGAAGAGGCGAAATCGCTGAAGGATGAGTACGTTTCCGTTGAACACGTCCTGTTGGCGATGACCCGCGATGAAGGGGCAACCGGACGCATCTTCAAGCAGCTCGCATTGACGAAGGAACGCCTCTTGGGCGCCTTGAAAGAGGTGCGCGGGAGCCAACGCGTCACAAGTCAAAGTCCCGAGGACACCTATCAGGCATTGGAGCGTTACGGTCGAGACCTAACGAAGTTGGCCTCGCAGGGCAAGCTGGATCCCGTCATCGGCCGGGACGAAGAAATTCGCCGCGTCATCCAGATACTGGCGCGGAGAACAAAGAACAACCCCGTGCTCATCGGTGAGCCGGGCGTGGGGAAGACCGCCATTGCGGAGGGTTTGGCGCTGCGCATCGTTCGTGGGGACGTGCCGGAGGGTCTCAAGGAAAAGAAGATCACACAACTCGACATGGGGCAACTGGTGGCAGGCGCAAAGTTCCGCGGTGAGTTCGAGGAACGGTTGAAGGCCGTTCTGAAGGAAGTGCAGGACAGCAACGGGCAGATCATCCTCTTTGTCGATGAGATTCATACCGTGGTCGGCGCAGGCCGCGCGGAAGGCGCGCCGATGGATGCGGCAAATCTACTGAAGCCCATGCTTGCGCGCGGGGAACTCCACTGCATCGGCGCGACGACCCTCGATGAGTATCGGAAGCACATTGAGAAGGATGCCGCGTTGGAGCGACGCTTTCAACCGGTAAGGGTGGATCAGCCGAGCGTGGAAGACACCATCTCCATTTTGCGCGGTCTGCGTGAGCGTTACGAAGTGCATCACGGTGTCAGGATTAGGGACAGCGCGCTGGTTGACGCGGCGGTGTTGAGCAATCGTTACATCACAGATCGCTTCCTGCCGGACAAGGCGATTGACCTCATCGATGAGGCCGCCTCCCGTTTGCGAACAGAGATTGATTCTGTTCCCGTGGAATTGGACGAGGTTCAGCGTCGTGTCATGCAACTGGAGATCGAGCGCGAGGCGCTCAGGAAGGAATCGGACAAAGCCTCGGAAGACCGCCTCGGGAAGCTGGAGAAGGAGTTGGCGGAGCTGCAGTCCGGGGCGAACAGCCTGCGCGCGCGGTGGCAGGTTGAGAAGGACGGAGTGCAGCGTCTTCGGGAGTTGAAGGAGAAGATCGAGCAGACCCGAATCGCCGTGGAGCAGGCGGAGCGCGACTACGACCTTAACAAGGCGGCGGAACTGAAGTACGGGAAACTCACTCAACTTGAGAAGCAACTGTCCGAAGAAGAGGCGCGGTTGGAACAGACGAATGAGGGCCCGCGCCTGTTGAAGGAAGACGTGGATAGTGAGGATATCGCAGAGGTCGTCAGCCACTGGACAGGCGTTCCGGTCAGCAGGCTGCTGGAGGGCGAGAGGGCGAAGCTACTTCGGCTTGGAGATCACCTGCACGTTCGAGTTGTCGGGCAGAATGAGGCCGTCGAGGCCGTGACCGACGCGGTCATTCGCGCCCGCAGTGGCATTAAGGATCCGCGACGTCCCATCGGGTCGTTTCTCTTCCTCGGGCCGACGGGTGTCGGGAAGACGGAACTCGCCCGAGCTCTTGCCCAATTCCTCTTCGACGACGAGAACGCGATGGTTCGTTTGGACATGAGCGAATACATGGAGAAGCACAGCGTGGCTCGTCTCCTGGGAGCGCCTCCCGGTTACGTGGGATATGAGGAGGGAGGACAGTTGACGGAAGCGATTCGTCGCCGTCCGTATTCAGTCATTTTGTTTGACGAGATTGAGAAGGCGCATGGAGATGTGTTCAACGTACTCCTGCAGATTCTCGATGATGGCCGACTGACGGATGGCAAGGGAAGAACCGTTGACTTCAAGAATGCCGTTGTCATCATGACCAGTAATGTCGGGAGCCAGCTAATACTTGGTCGGCAGGCGTTACCCGGCACCAAGGAGTATGCGGGAATGAAGGAGGAAGTGCTTTCAGTTCTCCGGCAGTCACTCAAACCGGAGTTCCTGAACCGTATCGATGAAATCGTGGTGTTCCATTCGTTGACGGAGGAGCACCTGCAAGAGATCGTGGACATTCAACTTGGCGAGCTGAACCGACGACTGGCGGACCAGAACTTAAGACTCGAAACTTCTGAGCAGGCTAAAGCGCTGATTGCCGCGTCGGGATATGATCCCAACTATGGCGCTCGACCTCTGAAGCGCGCCATCCAGCGATTGGTCGAGACGCCACTCGGAAGATGCATTCTGTCGGGTGAGGTTGCGGAGGGGCAGACGGTGCGCGTCGATGTCCGGAACGGAGCGTTGACCTTCACTCCCGAAGTTGTGCAAGACCAAGCCAGCGAGAAGTGAATGACGACCGCGTGGTGTTCTGCGGTTTGATGCGCGGCTTGTGGAAACCGGTATTCCTCACATATAATCAACGACGACCTGTTTGCGTGGATAAGAGAGGAATTTGACGACTTGCCCCGACCGTTGATTGGTGTCACCTGCAGTTACCGAGAGCTTCCTCCGAGAAATGCAATGCACGTTTTCGCGGCCGAGCGCTACCTCCAGGGGATCGAGCGCGCCGGGGGGCTGCCTGTTGTGCTGCCCGTTTTCGAAAACACGAAAGTTGTCTGTGCGCTCTCCGAGCGGATCGATGGATTGCTTCTTACCGGCGGGCCGGACATTCCGGCCGACTACTGGGGAGATGAAACCCACGAGAAGGCGGACCTCGCTCGCAGAGAGCGTATCGATTTCGAGTTGGCTCTCTTCCGGCACATGCTCGAAGAGGACAAACCCGTTTTGGGAATCTGCCTGGGACATCAATTGATGAACGTTGCCCTCGGAGGAAGTCTCTGCCAGGATATCGGGACCTTCTTGCCGGACGCTAATGACCACCGGCGGCCGCCGGGGTCTGAGTGGAGGCTCCATCCCGTCCACATTAAGTCGGGAAGCCGTTTGCAGGGCATATTGGGACTGGATTGTGTTGATGTGGCAACATCGCATCACCAGGTAGTGGACCGCGTCGGCCGTGGATTGATCGTGACAGCGCAATCAGAGGATGGCCTTATCGAGGCGACGGAGCTTTCCGACCGCCGGTTCGTGATTTCGGTACAGTGGCATCCCGAGCTGCTCCTGGAGGACACGTCAACTAACCGGCTCTTCTCCGCATTTACAGAAGCAACGTTACTGGAATTGTGAGCAAGGGTCGCCCTGTTGGGAGGCAAGAGAGCGATGCACCGTGGTTGAAACAAAGGACCTTCTTACCGTTGGATTCCTGATGTTACTGGAAGGCGTCCTCAGCGCAGACAATGCCATCGTCCTTGCGGTGCTGGTTCTCCCACTGCCGACGGCGTTGCGCGGAAAGGCGCTTTGCTACGGAATATGGGGAGCCTTTATCTTCCGCTCCGTCGCGCTCATACTGGTTTCGCATCTTATGGCGAGTAACTGGGTGCGGCTGGTTGGCGGCTTGTATCTTCTCTACCTCCCGTTAAATCACTTCCGGCACAAGTACAAGGGCGACTTGGTTGGGGTGGGTGAGGATAGACCGTCCCGGTCGATTTTTGGTCTTTCGCACTTCTGGAGCGTCGTCGTCACCATCGAGTTGACCGACATGGTATTCTCCATCGACTCGATCCTGGTTGCGGTCGCCATATCCGATAAGTTGTGGGTTATCATCACCGGGGGAATATTGGGAATCATCGCCATGCGCTTCGTTGCGGGAGGGTTCCTGAAAGTTATTGAGCGTTTTCCTGCGGTGGTCGATGGCGCATACGTCATCGTTCTGTGGATCGGGATAAAGCTGTGCATCGAGTTCTGTCACAGGCTTAGCCCCCCTCTAATTACTTTCGAGGTCCCGGAGAAAATTTACTTTTCCGTCATTGGTGTCATCTTACTCGTGAGCCTGCTCATGCCGAGAAAGTCTGCGCAGGCGATGGATGAGAGCATCGAGGAAAGCATCGATGTGCACGAGGACGCTATTGGCAAGCAATAGAGAGCGCGGGCGTCACCGCCGAGATTACCTGAGCCGGCAGTGACTCTCGCAGGCTGACACAGGGAAAGGTGAGAGTGAAATGCGCTTGGCAGTTGGAGTAGATCATGCTGGATTCCCTCTGAAAGACATCGTCCTGAACCTCCTCAAGGCGCGGGGGCACGATTCCACTGACTTCGGGACTCACGATACGGAGTCCGTCGATTATCCCGACTACGCCAAGGCTGTGGCGGAAGCCGTCGTATCGGGAGACGCGGACAGGGGGATCATACTCTGTGGTAGCGGGGTGGGGGCTTGCATCGCGGCGAACAAGGTCCCGGGAGTGCGCGCCGGCACCTGTCACGACACCTACTCGGCTCATCAAGGAGTCGAGCATGACGACATGAACGTCCTGTGCCTCGGCGCGAGGATCATTGGGTCTGAACTGGCGAAGGATATCGTGATCAGCTTCCTGAATGCTTCTTTCAGCGGCGAAGCACGTCACCGGCGTCGGTTGGGGAAGGTGGAGGCAATCGAGCGGACGTATTCATCGAAGTGAGGGAAAAATGAGAATCACCCGCGAGGCGCTTTGGCATCGCTTTCGGAATCATCTCTGCGTCTGCGAGGAACTGGGTTTGTCCCTCGACATCAGCCGGATGAATTTTGCAGACGACTACTTGCAGTCGATGTCTCTGCGGATGCATGAAGTCTATCGTGCGATGGATCAACTGGAAGCCGGCGCCATCGCGAATGTGGATGAGCAACGCATGGTCGGCCACTACTGGCTGCGCGCGCCGGAATGCGCGCCGGACCAGGAAACCTCAGACTCTATTCGTGACGTGATTGCCTCGGTTAAGTCCTTTGCCGCCGACGTACATGCAGGCGCGATTTGCCCTGCAAAAGGTGGCCGGTTCACCGACTTGTTGCTCATTGGCATCGGAGGTTCTGCCCTCGGGCCCCAGTTCCTGTCGGACGCGTTGGGAAACCGGGCGCGGGACAGGATGACTTTTCACTCCATGGACAATACCGACCCCGATGGCATCGAGAGGACTCTGTCTCATCTCGCCGGGCAGCTTGACCAGACGCTTTGCCTCATCATCTCAAAGTCCGGCGGGACGCCGGAGACGCGCAACGGGATGTTGCTGGCGCGTGCGGCGTATGAAACAGCGGGATTGCGCTTCCCCAAACACGCCGTGGCCATCACGGGAGAGGGGTCCAGGCTGGACCGGTTGGCTGAGGAAGAGGGCTGGCTCACGCGCTTGCCCATGTGGAATTGGGTGGGAGGACGAATGAGTGTCACCAGCGCTGTCGGGCTTCTTCCCGCTGCTCTGCAAGGGATGGACACCGATGCTCTCCTCAGGGGCGCGGCGGCTTGCGACGTGGCCACGCGTGTTCACGACACACCCCGCAATCCGGCTGCCCTGCTGGCGTTGATGTGGTATCACGCAGCCAATGGCCGAGGAGAGAAGGCGATGGTCGTCCTGCCCTACCGAGACCGTCTGCTGCTGTTCAGCCGTTACCTGCAACAACTGGTGATGGAATCGCTGGGGAAGGGCGTGGACCTCGGCGGCAAAAAAGTCGAGCAGGGGTTGACCGTGTACGGCAACAAGGGTTCCACCGATCAGCACGCCTACGTGCAACAGCTTCGCGAGGGGGTCAACAACTTTTTTGTTGCCTTCATCGAGGTCCTCGAAGATGGAGGTTCGCGGGTTGAGGTTGAGCCGGGAGTGACGGCTGGGGATTACCTCCGTGGCTTTCTGCTGGGCACGCGAGAAGCCTTGTATGAGAACGGACGTGAATCCGTTACCATCACGTTGCGGCGTGTCGATGCGTTCACGCTAGGAGCGCTGATTGCTCTCTTCGAGCGAGCGGTTGGCTTCTATGCCACATTGGTAAATATCAACGCCTACCACCAACCAGGCGTGGAAGCTGGAAAGAAGGCGGCGGCAGCCATTCTGGAGTTGCAGGGAAGAGTGATTGCACATCTCAGGAACATTTCCCCGATCGCGTCAACTGCGGAGCAAGTGGCTGGAAGTATTGACATGCCCGCGGACGCTGAGGCGGTGCACAAGCTTCTTGAGCCTCTCTCCGCCAATCGTGAGGAAATAAACAGGAACCCGGGCAAAGGGGTTTTCGATACCACCTATTTCTGGGAAGAAAGGGGCATGGATTGAAGGCGACACTCTCAGCCAACCCCTTCCGCGAGGGACTTCGCATCGAAAGGACCCCAAGCCCGTGCACGATGATCATTTTCGGAGCGACCGGAGATCTGACCGCGCGGAAACTGATTCCTGCCCTCTACAATCTCGTTCTGGAACGACTGCTCCCGCCCGGTTTCTCCGTCGTTGGCTTCGCGCGGAGCGGCAAGTCCAACGAGCAGTTCCGCTCCGAGTTGCGCGACTCCGTTGAGAAGTATTCGAGAACTCAACCGTTGCAGAAAGCCATCTGGGACAGCTTCGCGGAAGGAGTCTTCTACCATCAGGCAGACTACGCAGACCCAGACGGCTACGCGGCTCTCAGCAAGCTCCTCCACCGTATCGACTGTGAGCGCGGCGCGTCCAGCAATCGCCTTTTCTACATGGCCACTCCGCCTGCGGCCTATCAGGAGATCATCGGCCAACTGGGCGCAACGGGCCTTGCCGCTCCGGGCGCGTGTCCAACTGGTTCTGCTGGGAACAGGTGCGGTGAGTGGGCAAGGGTCATTGTTGAGAAGCCCTTCGGGAAGGACTTGGCCAGCGCCAAAGCTCTGAACCAGTCGCTCCTGTCGGTGCTGAAGGAGGAGCAGGTTTACCGCATTGATCACTATCTCGGCAAGGAGACTGTCCAGAACATTCTCGTCTTCCGGTTCGGCAACGGTATTTTCGAGCCGGTGTGGAACCGGCGATACATCGACCATGTTCAGATCACTGCGGGAGAGAGCGTCGGCGTTGAAGGGAGGGGAGGCTATTATGACCAGTCGGGCGCGCTGCGGGATATGGTGCAGAACCACATCCTGCAACTCCTGGCCCTTGTCGCAATGGAGCCTCCGTCATCCATGGACGCGAACGCGGTGCGAGACGAACGCGTCAAGGTGTTCCGCGCGCTTCGCCCCATCGGCGGATCGCAATCAGAAAGCTTCACCGTGCGCGGGCGGTACGGTCCCGGTTCGTTGAGCGGGACGCGCGTCGCGGGGTACTCCGAAGACACAGGCGTCGATCATGAATCCACGACGGAGAGCTTTGTAGCTCTCAAGCTGTTCATCGACAACTGGCGCTGGGCGGATGTCCCCATCTATGTGCGAACCGGCAAGCGACTTCCCAAGAGAATCACCGAGATATCGATCCAGTTCAGTTGTCCACCTCTCCTGCTGTTCGGCGAGGCGGGGGAGTCGATGTCGCCCAACACGTTGACGATGCGCATTCAGCCGGATGAAGGCATCTCATTGCGCTTCGAGGCGAAGCTGCCGGGACAGACCACTCGCCTGCGCTCGGTCAATATGGATTTCCGCTACTCGACCTCCTTCGGCGCACAACCCCCTGAGGCGTATGAACGACTGCTGCTCGACTGCATGTTGGGAGACTCGACGCTGTTCACGCGTGGCGACGAGGCAGAGTCGGCGTGGGAGTTTGTCGACGGAATCCGTTGTGGGTGGGACCAGCATCCGCCGCAGGACTTCCCCAACTACGCTGCGGGGACGTGGGGGCCTGAATCGGCGAGGAGGTTGCTCGCCGAGGATGCGCGCGAGTGGCGTCGTCTTTGAGCGCCGACAGGCAGACGAGGGTGTGATGAAACCAAACTTGGAGTTTGCTGCAATCGACACGCAACTATTGGATGGCGGTTCGTCCAGCGTGGATGTGGGCGCGATTGAGCGCGAACTGGATCGACTGTGGAAGGCCGCGGCAGAAGCGCATGAAACGGAGCGACCCCACGATGCGGTGATGCGCGCCTGCAGCGCCAACCTGATCGTTATCACGTCTGCCCCGGATTCGGGAGGCGCGTCCACCTTTCCCGACGCTGCCGAAGTCGCTGCGGAGGTCGTCACGCGCCATCCATGTCGCGTGCTGGTGGTGGATGTCCTCGCCCAGTCGCTGGACCCTCCCCTCCAGGCATCCATTTCTGCCCGATGTCAGATGCCCGAACAAGGAAAGCGCATCTGCTGCGAGCAGATCCACCTGCAGGCTGACGCGTCTGCCGAGGAGGACCTGCCCGGAGTGATTCTGCCCCTCCTTATTCCCGGTCTGCCGGTGTACTTGTGGTGGATCGGTGACGGGGCCTTTGAGATAGTCAGGTACCATCAACTCATTGAGAGCGTCGATTGCTTCCTCTTCGACTCCGCTCTCTCTGACGATCCACGAGTCCAGACTGCCCGGCTCCTCGAAGCGATCCCCCGTCGCCGGGAGTCGCTGAGCTTCCGAGACCTGAATTGGGCGCGGTTAACACCGTGGCGTCAAATGGTCGCGCAGTTCTTCGACGCCAGAGATGCGTTGGCATACTTGCCGCTGCTTGAGAGTGTCGACATCGAGGTCGTTCCATCACGGCCGCGCCGGTTCCACCAGGCTGCGCTTCTCGCAGGATGGATCATGGGGCAGTTGAATCTCGAACCGGAATCCGTCGTTGACACAAAACGTGGTGTGATGATCGAAACCCGTGGGGAGCGCAGTGTCCAGTTCGAAATCGGTGTCCGGCCCGGGCCGCCCCGGAATGCGTTGGATCACTGGGCGCACCGGGAGGGCGAGGCTCCTGCCGAGCCGTTGAGCGTTGGAGTTTTGTCCGTCAGTCTCTCCACGCGCGGCGACGGCAGGGGCGCCAGCTTCTCTGTGTGCGGCGGAGACGATGAGGAATCAGCGTTGACGCGTGAGAAAACCTTGGAGAGTGACATGGTGGAGCGTCGCGTGCGTCACCGACACCGCACCGTAGCACGGCTGGTAGGAGACGAACTCGCGTTCGCCGGCAGAGACCTCGTTTTCGAGAAGGCGCTTGCCAAAGCCGCAGACATTTACGCGGGTTCATGCCGTGCCGCGTCAATAGCGTCCGTACCTGTCCAGCAACTCCAAAATGAGCTGATACGTTCCCCAACTCACCGTGGGCGGGACGGAATGGTCTGAGTGGTACGCGTAGCCGCGGCGGCCCATACCGGCTTCCAGTTTTGTGCGCACTTCGTGTTCCAGCTCATCACGGTTCCCGCACCCGGCGACGGTCATGTCGATGTTCCCGAAGAAAGAGAGTTTCTCGCCGTAAACGGGCGATAGTTGGCGCACATCCATCTTCGCCTTCGCTTCCATGGGCTGGATGCAATCGAACTTGGCTTCTACGAAAAGATCGATGAGACCCCGCACGTCGCCATCGGTGTGATAGAGGAACTTCATGCCGTGCGCATGCGCCCAGTCACTCAGACGCTTGTGGTCGGGCCAGATAATGTCTCGGTACATGCTCGGGGAGAAGAAAGTGCCGTGGTTGTACCCGAGGTCCCCAAACAACCACACCGCGTCTGCGCGCCCTCCCGCGTCGAAAACCGCTTCGAGATCGGTGATGATGAGATTGGTGTAGGTAACTGACATGTCGCGCACCCAGTCGGGGTCTTCGGCCATGGCGGAGAGTGAGATGACATCACCGCACAGTTGCCGGATGGCCTCAAAAGACTCGATGCCGCGCATCGTCGAAAAAGTCTGCTCCGCGTCCGCTTTCGTTGCTGCGTTCACCGCGCCATCAATCTGCACACTCAAACCGGAACTCAGTAACGCCGGTTTGTATACCGTTTCCCATTTCGCTCTGCTGTCGCAATCGAAGGTGATGTGTTCCGGCGTTCCGGATTTGTCTTTCCACAGCCGTTCGATCTTCCCCATCGAACCCCGCACAACCTTTGTCCGGTCGTCTTCGCTGATGATTTCCTCGCGACCCGGAAACGGCACCGGCCAAGTCCAGCATACTCCGGAGACATCGTTGCCGAGCATCCGGCAAACCGTCTCCGCGTCGCCGTCGAGTCCTTCGCTCTGCCAGCGGGCAATCGTCTCAGCCCAGTAGGCGTCGCTGCGGGGAATGCGGTCGTGATCCCTCCGCTCCAGCATCCGCGTCATCCGTGCTCGAGAAGTCAGTTCGCAGGTGGCCATTGTGCATCTCCAAGTGATACCAGTTAAGGTAGAAAGTGCGCCCACTCGCATGAAATTCGTCCCGTGGTGGTGGGCATATCGGAGATGACCCCTACGAGAAACCACAAGTGGCGGTTCTCAACCTAAACGAGTATAGCTTCATGCGAGTCGTGCAATGTGTCGGCGGAACTTTCTGTTGCAACGGACTTGCTAATGCGGGAGGTCCGCTCGCGCGTCTCGGATGCGCTGACGAAGCCACGGTTGGCAATTCCCAAGCAGGAGTTGCATTGACGTGGATGGTCACGGACGGAACTACGGCTCTCTGCCCCATGACCGTCAACCAGTGACAGCTGTGCACTGAACCTGTGGGAGACCGAAGATGGACCTGATCAAAAGCTTTGTTGAGCAGGCGAAGCAGCGACCGCTGCGCATTGTCTATCCCGAATCACACGACGAACGCGTCCTACGTGCCGCGTCGCAGGTTGGCCTGGAGGGTATTGCGCAGCCGGTGATTGTCGGAAAGCTTGAAAAGACCGAGGCAGCGGCAGCGCTGGCGGGGGTGGACCTCGGGGGCATTGAGTGGGCGGACAACAGCGATGACATGACCCTCGAGAGATATGCCGACGCTTACGCCTCCGCTCGCGATGTGAAGATTGGCATCGGGCGGAAGTTGGTACGGAAGCCGCTGTCCTTCGCGGGGATGATGGTGAAGTTGGGCGACGCCTCCGGAATGGTGGCCGGGGTCGATACGGCGACAGGTCACGTCATTCAGGCGGCCAGCCTCACAATCGGTTTTCAGGCGGGGCTGTCCACTTCGTCAAGTTTTTTTATCATGGTCCTGCCTTCCTTCATGGATGAGACAAACAAGGCGCTCGTCTTTGCCGACGCGGCAGTTGCCGTGGCCCCGGATTCGCAGCAGTTGGCAGAGATCGCCGTTGCTTCCGGGCGCAACGCGCGGGATTTGCTGGGAATGGACCCCAAGATTGCCTTCCTCAGCTTCTCCACCAAAGGTTCCGCGGTTAACGAGCAGACGCACAAGGTGGTTGCCGCGGTGGAGATCGCGCGACAGATCGATGCGTCACTCGACTACGATGGAGAACTCCAGGCGGACGCGGCGCTCGTCCCCCGCGTGGCGGCGAAGAAGGTGCAGGAGAGTAGTGTTGCGGGTAAGGCGAACGTACTCATTTTCCCCGACCTCAGCTCTGGTAACATCGCGTACAAACTCGTTCAGTATCTTGCAGGCGCTCAGGCCATCGGGCCTATCCTCCAGGGATTTGCGAAACCCGTGAACGACATGTCACGCGGCGCGACGGTGGGTGATATTGTGAAGGTGTCGGCAATTACCGTGGTCCAGGCGCAGAAGGCTGAGACCGTGGGGGCAGAGGCGGCATGAAAATCCTTGTGTTGAACTGCGGAAGCTCATCCATCAAATACCAACTTTTCGACATGCCTGCGGCCGTGGTACTGGCCAAGGGATTGATCGAGCGTATCGGGGAATCCACATCCGCTGCCACCCAGACCACCGACGGTGGGGAGCTAAAGCTGGAGCGAGGCATCGGATCGCATACGGAAGGAATGGAGCTCGTGAGCGAGATGCTCACCCATCCCGACCAGGGCGCGCTGCAGTCGATGGACGAGATCGCCGCGTGCGGACACCGCGTGGTTCACGGCGGGGAACGCTTTACCGGGTCTGTACTGATCGACGCGTCCCTGGAGAGTGTGCTGGAAGAATATTCCGACCTCGCGCCGCTGCACAATCCGCCCAACCTTACCGGCATTCATGAAGCCAAGAAATTACTCCCGGAAATCCCGCAGGTGGGGTGCTTCGACACGGCCTTTCACCAGACCATTCCCCAAGTGGCCTACCTGTACGCCCTTCCCTACAGCCTTTACGAGAAACACAAAGTGCGTCGCTATGGGTTTCATGGGACCAGCCACAAGTACGTCACCCTGCGCGCCGCGGAACTGCTGGGGAAACCTGTGGAGTCTGTGAACATTATCACCTGCCACCTTGGCAATGGGTGCTCCATGACCGCCGTGAAGAATGGGAAATCGGTGGACACCAGCATGGGACTGACTCCTCTGGAAGGTCTGGTGATGGGAACGCGCACGGGGGACTTCGACCCCGCCATCCTGTTTTATCTCGTTCGTAAAGGCTACTCGATGGACGATCTGGACCGTATGGTGAACAAGCAGTCGGGGTTGATCGGGATTTCTGGCGTCTCCAACGACCTGCGGGATTTACAGGAGAAAGCCACCGGCGGCAATCTGCGAGCGCAGCTTGCGCTGGATATCTTCGCGTATCGCGTCAAGAAGTACATCGGTTCGTACCTCGCCGTACTGAACGGGTGCAACGCGGTGGTCTTTACCGGAGGCATCGGGGAGAACGCGCTGATCATGCGTCGCAGGATTCTCTCAGACATGGACTCCCTCGGGCTGCGTCTCGACGAGGGAAGGAACGCAGCCACCATCGGGGTCGAGGGAGAGATCCAGCAGAGCGACTCCCCCATCAAGATTCTTGTCATCGCAACCAATGAAGAGCTTCTCATCGCGCTGGAAACACACTCCATCGCCCGAGAACTTGAAGCACTCAAAGATACGATCAAGGACGAGCCAGAGATACTCGTTCGGTGAGAGCAACCACACTTCACGCGATCCGGAGGAACGGCAATGTCGAACACCCTTGAGAGAGTCAAAAAAGTCACCGCAGACCTGCTGAAAATCGAGGAGACCCAGATAGACGAATCATCGCGCTTCGTCGAAGACCTCGGCGCTCAGTCCATTCAGTCCGTCGAACTCGTCGCTGCGTTGGAGGAAGAGCTCGACATCGAGTTGGATGAGGAAGAAGCCCTCAAAGTCAAGACTGTCGGCGACGCGGTAGCGTTCATCGATGAGTTGCTGGAGTAGCGCCGCCTGTAGCGAGGAGCTCGTCCTTGCTTTTCACGGGGGAGGTGACGGTGGGGACGACGGAGGAGGGACCGCGAAGGCGGCGGCTTTAGTTGCGGTAGTTTTCGGACTCGCAGAGTCCGCGTTGTCTTTCTGGTTTTGGCCTACCTGCAAGCGCGTCACGTGCAATTGCCCGGGAGGGGCAGCCTGGCCGACGTGATCCGGCTGCATCGCGCTGAGCATTATGGAACCCTCCTGCGGGAGATTGTCACCTTAGCCCTCGAGACGGGAGATGCGGAAGCGGTGCTGCATCGCTTCCTGCCTCAGGCTCAAAGCTGACGCCTTTGACCCATCCGCCGCGTCCGGTCGCCGGGCGTAACCGGCAGATGCGTGCGTACCGATGCCAGCAGCGCGCATCAAGGCAGTGTGAGAATTCTCTCTTATCCCTGCTTCATTTTTGCGCGCCCGGAGAGGTCGGTCATATCGGTTCTCAGGGCAAAATTTGCCAAACTACACAAACGTAAACGCCCCGAAGAACAGCTTCACCCCGTGAGAAGACGCCATCTTGGAAACCGGGGTCTCGAGGAGGGCGGCGTACCCAGGGTCGCCGGCGAGCTCGTCGAAGTGCGTCAGGTGAAAGCTGGTGCCGTCGGCGAACCAGCAAAAGAGCTGCTTAAACAGTTCCACCACCCCCAGACCTTTGCGGCTCTTCCGAAGCGACCCGAACTGCCGCTGCAACAACTCTCCCACCTGGATCAACGCGAACTCGGAGTTCTCGGACTCTATGAGTCCGCGCTGAACAGCGCCAGACCTGCCCGGTCGCTCAGGCAGTCCGAAGTCGTCCCCACGCCGTTGATTCGTGCCTTGCTATCCTTGGGGGAATCTGCTATCATTTTCCCACCTCTTGGGTGATGCGTCCTGCGCGGCCAGAAATCGCTTTTTACAGCGCCGCAAGGATGTTTTACCCCAGGAGGTGCTTTTCCTAACCACGAGAATCGCTCAGGTTAGGCCACAATAACCCAACGCAGCAATTCAGCGGCGCGGCTACCCAGTTGTCGTGCGACCTCTCCGGCTTCCCCCTGACGATGTTGCTGGCGAATTGCTTGGAATACTTCTCGAAGGGAGTCGATAGCCCGGTGCGCCTTGGCATTGTCGGTCGGAGGTTCCTGTGCAGCCTCTTGGTGGGAGCGGTTGCCGGGTTGGGGGCGATCGTTTTCTACTACCTGCTCCAAACGGGACTCTATTTTCTCCTCGGGAAGTTGGCTGGCTTCACGTCGTTGGATGCTGCCGGCGAACGGGCGATCTTCGGCGATCCCGGGGTGCCCTATCGCCGCTGGCTGATTCCCTTCGTGGTCACCTTGGGCGGTCTCCTCAGTGGTCTCCTGGTCTTCACGCTCGCGCCCGAAGCGGAAGGACATGGCACCGATACCGTCATCGACGCCTTCCATCGGAAACACGGCCGAATCCGGGGGCGAGTGTCCGTCATCAAGATTATCGCTTCGGCCCTGACGATGGGATCGGGAGGATCGGGTGGCCGGGAGGGGCCCATTGCTCTTATCGCCGCGGGTTTCGGCTCTTTCCTCGGTGAGTTGCTCAAGCTGCCCGACAAGGAACGGCGAATCCTGATGTGCGCCGGAATGGGTGCCGGCATCGGCGCCATCTTCCGGGCGCCGTTGGCCGGAGCGCTTTTCGCTGGCGAGGTTCTGTACCGCAATGAGGAGTTGGAGCATGAGGCGCTCATTCCGGCGACGGTTGCCTCGATCGTTGCCTACTCGATCTTTGGTTCGCTCTTCGGCTGGGATCCACTCTTCCGGACGCCGCCACTGACCTTCTCTCGCCCGGCTGAACTGCTGCCCTATACGGCCTTGGGTGTGGTGTGCGCGGTGTTCGGCTATGCCTACATTCATTGCTTCTATGGGACCCGGAATCTGTTCCGCAGAAGTCCCATTCCGGTGCATCTCAAGCCCGCTTTGGGCGGTCTGGTGGCGGGAATCATTGGTCTGCTGTTGCCGCAGAGCCTCGCTTTGGGCTATGGCGAGATTCAGAACGCCTTCTCTGGCAATACCTCCGCCGGGCTATTGCTGCTGATCGCCGTGGCGAAGATCGTGACAACCTCGTTCAGCATCGGGTCGGGTGGGTCGGGGGGCGTGTTTGGACCGGCCATGGTCATCGGTGGCTGTCTCGGAGGCGCCGTTGGCGAGTGGTGTCATGCTCTCTGGCCAACTGTGGTACCCGAACCCGCCGCCTTCATCATTGTGGGGATGGTCGGGTTCTTTGCCGGCGCAGCCAGCACACCGATCTCAACGCTCATCATGGTGAGTGAGATGACCGGTAACTACAATCTGCTGGTTCCGTCCATGTTCGTCTGTGCCATCGCGTTTATCCTGCTCCGGCGCTACTCCATCTACGAGAAACAGGTCCTCTCTCGGCTGCAATCGCCGGCCCATCTGGGCGAGTTGGCCGTCGATGTTCTGCAGCTCATTCCAGTCTCAAGCTGGATGACCAAGGAAGTGGCGACGATCTGCCGCGACCTGCCTCTCTCCCAAGCGGCAGAGATCGTCCGCCGGGAGCCGCACAGTTGCTACCCCGTGGTGGATGGCCAGGAACGACCGGTCGGCTTGCTTTCCGCGAAGGCGCTGTTAGCGCTCCTACACGAGGGGGCCTTTCCACACGACCGGACGGCGGGGGAAGCTATGCGTCCTGACTTCCCGGTAGTTGCCCGGAACCAGACCATGCTGGAGGCGCTTCACCAGGTCGATCGACAGCGTGGGAACGTGGTCGTTGTCGTGGGCGCTGACGGGAAGCTGGCGGGCATTGTGACCCGGAACGACCTGCTGCGCGGCTATCACGACAGTGTGGAGCGACTGCTCCCCGCCGTCCGGCGCACGGAAGCGGGATCGGCGCAACTGCCCGGCGACCTCGTGGTGGGCGAGGTCATGACCGTTGACTTCGACCGGGTCGCGACCCACACGACCCTTGCCGAGTTGGAGCAGTTCTTCGAGCGCACCCACCACCACGGCAGCCCGGTCGTCGACAAGCGGGGACGGTTGGCGGGCGTCGTGACGATCGGCGACCTCGAACGGGCCAAAAAGCAGTCGCGCCCGGCAACGACCGTCGCTGAATTCGCCACGAGGAAACCGGTCTGCTGCTACCCGCACCAGACGCTCTCCGAAGCGATGCAGCTCTTCGCCGACCACGATGTGGGGCGACTGGTCGTCGTCGATCCGGCACGTCCAGACCGCCCGGTGGGCGTGTTGACCCGGGCCGACGTCGTGCATGCCTATGCCTGGTTGGTGGTTTCGGCGACCGGAGAGGAGGCCAGGACAGCCGCTCTCCGACTGGATGTACCGGGAGCCCGGTTCGTGAGCTTCACGCTGCGCCCGGACGCGCCGGTGGCCGGGCTCCCGCTCCGGAAAGTGGAACTGCCAGAGGAGTGTCTGCTGGTGTCCGTCCAACACGACACGCAGTTGCTTATCCCCCACGGCGATACGCAACTCAAGGCGGGTGACCGGGTGACTGTGTTGGCGAAGGAGCAAGCGTTGCCGCGGCTTGATCGCTTGTTTGGGGTGACCGGGGCAGCCGGCTGACGCCGCCGAAGTGGCTGCGCGCGCCAGCGCGTGGTCCGGCGTCGCCGCTCAGTCGGTCACCGAGAGCACGCTCAGGAAGGCTTCCTGCGGCACGTCGATGCTGGCGACCTGCTTCATGCGCCGCTTGCCGGCCTTGACCTTTTCCCAGGCTCCTCAGCAGAATTTGTGGGTAAATGTGGGCTCGGGTAAGTGCCCAAGCGTGTGATAGAGCGCGGTTTCAGCGGCTTTGAAGGTCCGAAACCCGAAGGATTTTCTGGAGGTCAGTTTTGCTTTGGTGGCGGACTCTGAGTTCGAGTTGAAGCCCTCTATCACGCCGCTGGAAAGCTGTCCTTTGGCCCGGAACCAGTTGAGCAAGAGCGTCCGGTGACCACGCAACATTCGGGCGACCTTCGGGCGCGACGCGCCAACCTACGCGCAGGGCACGGCGACTCCGTTCGCCTTCCCCGTCCTGCGCAAGTGGGGCATCCCCACCTACACCTGCTCCAGTTGCGTCAGCCTTGACGGGCTGCCCCAACCATTACCAGGGCCTGCTGAAGCAGGGCTGGGGCGCGCCGAACGGCTTCCACCTCGGCTTCCGCGTGACCGAGGAGGGAATGGACCGGCAGCTCATCGGCGAGTTCGACGGAATCCACCAACGGCTCCGTACCGAAGGCGGCGGGATCCTCAGCGTGTCCTCCCACGAGGTCGAGTGGATCACGCGCGGGTTCTGGGACGAGAACTTCCGGCAGGGCAAACTCGTGCTGCCTCAGGACCTCCGGCCCGCCGCGCTCGACAGAGACGACTCACCTGGAGGAGCCGCCGATCGCCGAGGTCCTCCGGCACATGCTGGCAGACGTCGGCGACTACCTGGCCTTCCACGAGCGCGTCCCCGCCGAGGCCTGGCGCGGGAACGATCCGATCTCGACGCCGACTTCTTGGCAACGATCTCCCGCGCGCTGGTCACGCTCCACCGCACGGGTGAGCTGCCCAACCGCCTCGAGATCGCGAGGGGCAACGTGAGCTGCACGAGGTACGCCCCAGCGGAAGCCTCGGTAAGCACCTGGCCCGCTTTCCCGCCAGACTTCGCCGACCACAACGGAGTCGCCTTCGCCCGGCTGCAGTGCTGGACGCTCAAGCCGGCGGTGAGGGGGTGAGAGGCGGGAGGCGGCCACACTCACGCAACGTCCGCTCGGAAGCGGCGCCATCGAGTCGGCCCACGAGTTCATCTGCGTGGACTCTGCGAGTCCGACAAGCCCGACTGAAACGATCAGGTCGGACTCGCAGAGTCCGCAGCGTGGTGGTACGTGGAGAACGGAAACGGGATTCCCGCTCTGCGGTGCGCGAAGTATAACGGTACCTTCGAGAGGGTGTTTCGGCGCTACGTCCAACGCGAGCAGCGCAAGAACTATGGCGAAAATGCAATTTTGCCCTAATGCGCCCCTCGCTTAAGCTGACAACCGCCCCTTGTGGTTTCTGGTAGGGGTCATCTCCGATATGCCCACCACAGAGACGAACTTCATGCGAATGTGGGCACGTCGGAGACCACCCCTACGCGAGACTCATGGTGATGGGGGCGTTCTCTGCCTTAACCGGTATAACGCGCCTCAATCCCACTCACTTTTCACAAGGCCGCACAACTTCTTCCCCGTCTTTGATAGTGGGTCAGGGGCGGCTTCTGGGTAACTTCCATGCAAACATGAGATTCTCGAGAGTCTCAATTGCGGGGAGAAGACAATGTCGAAACTAATCATGCACATCAACTACTTCGAGGCGGGGTACGATATCCCGACGGCATTCGACAAGGCCGTGGAGCACGGATTCGACGGGATCGAACTGCGAGGCTCCATGGAAGGAATGGATCGCCAAGCTTACCTGGGATTGGTGGAAAAGGAATGGAAGCGTACAGGACTGAGCGCCGTAATCTTCGCGAATCCGTGCGACCTCACCATGCGGGACGCGGCCGAACGGCAGGAACACGTGGACAGCGCCATCGACCTGCTGCGGCGCACCGCCTCGATGGGCGTCACCCATTACAACACGATGGCCGGGGCGGTCATTGCCCCTGATACCCCTTACGTTGAGTTCCACAAAAACGGTTCTGCCGCGGCGACCGAAGACCAGTGGAGATGGGCTGCAGAGGGCTATCAACAGCTTGGGACCGTTGCGGAGGAGTTGGGCGTCAAACTGGGATTCGAGACGCACAACTGTCTCATCCACGATCTCGCAAAGGCAACCAACCAACTGATCGACATAATCGGTTCACGCGCAATTGGTGCGAACCTCGACATGGGGAACATCGTGCTCAACTCAAACGGCGAGACGCTGGATGAGACGATCGACATCCTGAAGAACAGAATCTATTACACCCATCTCAAGAACGTGTATATGCCGGTGGGGGGCGGCTTCCTTGTTTGTCCACTGGCGGATGGCATCATCAACAACCGACGATTCCTGGAGTTGCTGCGGGACATCGGCTACGACGGTCCTCTCGGTCTCGAATCGCCGCGTCAGGGAGATCACGACCATTTCGCACAACAGGATATCGCGTATGTGCGGCGACTGCTCAGGGAACTGGGCTGGGAGTAGCGGAGTGCGCGATCTTACGGCACGTATGCGGTCGAGTCGTTAATGAATGCCATCACGTCCCGCCACTTCACGTGACCATCGGAATACGCGATGTTCAGTCCATGGTTATGCCGTGCCCCGTTCATTGCCGCGGGCTGCGCTACGGGATAGCTTGTGCAGGCAGTGCGAGTGGACTCCAGCCTGCCCAAAGACCAATGGAGTAGCTATACTCATCACCGTTGAAAACACACCCTTTCAAACGTTTGAAAGGGTGTGTTTTCAACGGTGATGAGTATAACATCCACATTCTACCCAAATCGAGTGTATCCGTAACACATATATTCTGCGGGCAGGGTTCCGAACACTCACGGTCTCCTGTGCGGAAGCCAGCTACACCAATAGCCTTCTTCCAGCCGTCAGACGGTTGATCTTCCGCAGGTGATCTGTGGGAATTTCAGCGTCCACCGCCGTGATGGCTTCATCGACGTGTTCGACTGTCCTTGCCCCAAGCGCGACGGCGGTAACGTCTGGTTGGGAGAGAGTCCAGGCCAAGGTGAATTGGGCGGGCGTCAGTCGACATTCCATCGCGAGGATGCGAACCGTCTCGACAACGTGCCAGCACTCGTCCGTCATGTTGTCCGGCATCCAGTTGGGATTCTCCTGCGCCCGCGATCCTATCGGCGCCGGCTGGTCTTTCCGGTAGTGCCCGGCGAGCAGTCCTCCCTGAAGCGTCTGGTACGACATGACAGCGAGTCCATACTGCTTGCACGCTTGAAAGAGGTCCATTTCCTGAGACCGCCGCAGCAGGCTGTAGTTCAGTTGGGCGGCAACAGGCAGCGGGTTGTTGGTGTCCTCAGCAGCCCACACCGTTTCCGCAACTTGCCACGCGGTGAAGTTGGAGAGACCATAGTGGCGCACTTTACCCTCTGCAACCAGCTTCCCTCCGGTGGCGACAATCTTCTCCACAGGAGTTACGCTGTCCCGAGTATCGAACAGAAAGAGATCAACGCAGTCCGTGCGAAGTCGGCTCAGGCTTGTTTCAACGGAGCTCCTGATGTGTGCTTCGTCCAGACCTGCACCCCCTGCATCCGCTCCATTCGTTTGACCGGCCTTGGTGATGATTCTGATGTGGTCCCGACGGCCGTCGAGGGCTGTCCCAAGGATGGTCTCCGCCGCGCTTTCAGAGCCATCAGGGACATTTCCGTTCGTCCCATAGACATCTGCCGTATCAAAACAGTTGATTCCGCGGTCGACGGCATAATGCACCAGCCGGATCGCGTCCTTCTCCGAGATGCAATCTCCGAAGGTTCGGGTGCCGAGAGTGATCGGGCTGATCTCGAGATCGGTATTGCCGAGGGTGCGGTGTTTCATAGCTATTTCCGTTGATAGACTGTAGCACATTTTTCCCGCAGCGAGGAATCAACCTGCAGTTTCATCAAATGCAGGAGGCGTTTCCAGACGGCAATTCATCAATTCTTGTCGAGGCACAGATACCGCGTCTCGCCGGGTTTGAGCAGGAGAACGATCTTGCCGATCCAACCGTCGAAGCAAGCGGCGCCGCGGTTCCAGTAGTGGGGTTTATCTGCAATCTCCTCCCACAGCACGTTGCTGGTGTCCCTTCCTTCCAGATCGAAGATCTGTGTGTAGCGCGCCCCAAGCTCACCCTCCGTCACCTTCACGCCCAGCGTCGAGAGGTTCACATCGAGAAACGCGTCGAGGGCTGTGTCCGAGGTGTTCTTCACAATCAGCAGCGCGCTGTCAGGGCGCTTCCATGCCTTGATGGCGAGTGCTTGCCCTTGGGACTTGATAACTGCGTCGGACTTAACCGCAGAGGCTTCGTTGATGCCCCAGTTCAGCGCCGCAGCGCGGACAGGGCCGGGAAAATCGTCCTTCCCTTCAACACGTGCGCGCGGCCGGCGATGTAAATGTGCTGCTCATCCCAAGCGACCCAGAATACATGGGGACGCGCACGGAAGAAATCGCTGTGCGCTGTCGCCATACCCATCACGCGAACAGAGGTCTCCCATTCATCTCCAGTGATAGTCCCGTCAATTTCCGGCGGCGACTTCATCCGGAGAATGTTGAACTGTGGAACCTGATTCATGGGGAAGAACTGCTTCGACTGACCGAAAGCTGCGGAACAGGCGATCAATAACGGTATGAGTCCGCAAAGCCGGGGGCTGAATTTGCTCATTGTGTCCCTCCAAAGTCGATCAATTCTGTGGCAGTCACACGCTGCCAGATTGGAGTTTGGCTCACGCAATTCACTCCTCGACCACTGCCACTGCCCGAATGGGTGATCCATCTCTCCCTTTGAGATTCAGTGGGAAACCGATGAAGACAAAACTTTCCGGCAACTGTTCCAGCCGCGTCAAGCCCTCAACAATCACAATCTCCGTCCCGCTCCTCAAGAGGATATGATGACACTCTAACCAATCTTCGCTGGGAGTGGGGGTGTCCATCCCCAGCAGACCAATCTTCCTGTCTGCGATCCAACGCGCCGCGCCGAGAGTCAGAGTGGGAGAATCGGTGAAGAACTCCGGTCTGCCGAACATGCGATCCCAACCGGTGCGATAAAGAATTCTTGCTCCCGGCTGGAACAGATCAGCGTGCGGCTCGAAGCTCTGCGCCGTCAACGGAGTTCTCGCCTCCAGAGCGCCTCCCGGCGCAAGGTCCACGACGGTGGCGGGACCGTAGAACCGATGGAGGTCTATCTGATCCACGGTCTCCCCGTTGTCAAAGAAATGGTAGGGCGCATCCAGATGGGTCCCCTGGTGGGACGACAGGGAGACCTTCGTAAGATTGTAGCCGATGGAATCGATGGTATGATGAATCTCCACGCTGATCGGCGGGTCTTCAGGGAAGACCCGTTGCCCACCTTCAAGCGGATGTGAGAGGTCAATCAGTTTCGTCATTGAGTTCCTTCCGCCGAGAATGCTCGTGGGGTTCCTTACTTCTTCCACTCCCCTCTTGCGTCGAGATACGGCGCCTGCAGGGGCCCCACCGCCTCCGCCTACGAATGGTCCGCGATAAAGTCGCGTATCCAGTTGGCCTGCTCCTGGTGACCGTCGATGAGCACCGCCGCGAGTATGGAGTAGCTGTCGCCCAGCCCTTCCTCGAGGTACTGCGCCAGCTTGTGCCACTGCACCTTGAGCAGATCCATGGGGACAGGCGCAACGGTGGGGTAATCCCGCAGGTAGCAGCCGAGGTTGATCGTCTTGTCGGGGAAAATATCCCGGCAGCGCGCCACGTATTCATCGAGATTCGGGAGGTTCTTCGCATCCCACACCCAGAGGCTCACGGTGTCAATGAACGGCTTGTAGCCTTCCCATACTTCAGGGCCCAACTCATGCGTGTAGACCACGGCCCAGAGCTTGAGGTTCGGGTTGGCACTTTTGAGGGCAGCGTGAATGGAGGCGTACTGCTCGGGGGCATAGCCTTCGCGTTTCATCAGTCCCAGCATGTCGTCATGCACCGCGCCCACGACGTTCGGGAAGCGGGTGGACAACCGACTCACCGTTTCAGCCTCCCGCCGGACGGATTCCGGAGATGAGTCGACCCAGTGCGCCGTTCCGCCGCCTTCCGGGTTGCGGAACTTCCACTTGGCGATGTCGCAGATCACCTCATCGGGGGGACTCAGCTTCTGCATAGCCAGCTCATCATTGGGATGAAACATGTACCAGGCGCGCGACAAGCCGAAATAAGGAGCGCCCTCACCCACTCCGAAGATGGAGGGGAAGACGCCCGGATCCAGTGCATCGTTTTGGAAGTTCCCCCACAAAAGGACGCCGGATCGCTTCAGCGTCCGGTAGCTCACACAGGCAGCTACACGATGGAGGCTACCCTTTGGAAGTTCTCCCACAAAAGGACACCGGATCG
>Ga0210056_1001104_pt1 | contig 23419 bp, 26 predicted proteins | sample CryGeyCG2014_080_2_FD_183965 | JGI IMG/M metagenome (GOLD analysis project Ga0210056, IMG submission 183965) | Groundwater microbial communities from aquifer - Crystal Geyser CG07_land_8/20/14_0.80 (SPAdes) (version 2) | ecosystem: Environmental > Aquatic > Deep subsurface > Groundwater | place... | reverse complement strand
TTTTGGTTTCAGCCCGAATTCATCCAAGGCCGCATTTAAATTCTTAAAAACCTCTTTACTTATACAAAGAAGCTTCGTTAACTTTCCTTCATAGGGGAGGGGGTAACGATCTATGGTATCATTCCCATTATTGTGCTCAAAATTAGTTGACAAATCCCAAAAATAGTGTATACTTCTTTTTCAGTAGTAGATGAAGGAGTAGAAGTCTTATAACCGTAAGGGGAAAGAGCGATACACCTTACGGTTTTTTGTTTCTTTCCATAGTCTGCTAAAATTTCAGAAGGAAGGAGGAAAGTGTAACAATGGCAAAAGGTAAAGTAAAGTGGTTTTCCAACCAAAAAGGTTATGGATTTATTACTCCTGAGAATGGCGCTGATGTATTCGTGCATCACACCGCTATACAGGGTGATGGCTATAAGTCTTTGGAAGAGGGCCAGGAAGTTGAATTTGAGATTGAGAAAGGCCCTAAGGGCGAACAGGCTACAAAAGTAGTTAAGTTATAACCTAAGGAAGCAAAAGAAGGGCCCGTTATCTAATTGATACGGGCCTTTTTTGTTAAGAACTAATTCGGTGTTGGGTATGAAAAAACGCGTGGTTGTGGCGATGAGCGGCGGGGTGGATTCTTCGGTAGCCGCAGCGCTATTAAAAAATAAGGGTTACGAGGTTATCGGGATTACTATGTGTTTTAATACCCCTCAAACCAAACGTAAAAAACCCGGATGTTGTAGCGTAGAGGGCATAGATGATGCCCGAAGGGTAGCGCATAAATTAGGGATAAGGCATTATGTCCTGAATATGCAAAAGTTTTTAGAGGAATATGTAATCAGAGATTTTTGCAGCCAGTATCTTTTAGGCAGAACCCCTAATCCTTGTATCCTTTGTAATCAGTATCTTAAATTTGGGGAGCTGTTAAAGAAAGCATTTGCCTTAGATGCTCAATTCCTGGCTACCGGGCATTATGCGAAAATCGCGAAGACAAAAGGTATCTTTTGGCTTAAGAAGGCAAGGGATTCAAATAAAGACCAGTCTTATTTCCTGTATCGCTTGAATCAGGCGCAGTTAAAACATATAATCTTTCCTCTTGGGCAATATACTAAAAGGGAGGTAAGGGGCTTAGCCAGGAGTTTTGCGTTGCCGGTGGCAGAAAAAATAGCCAGCCAAGAGATCTGTTTTTTGCCTCAAGATAATTATCGGGAGTTTTTAAAGAAGAGGTTAGGCACAGAGATAAAGCCGGGTTTAGTTATAGACCAAGAAGGGAATATTCAAGGAGCGCATAAGGGTATTGCTTATTATACTATTGGCCAGCGCGAGGGTTTAGGCATAGCCAAAGGTTGGCCCGCATATATTACTGAGATAGACTATAAAAATAATCAAATTACTATTGGACGCAAGGATGACGCTTATGCCTCTGAGTTTTTAGTCAAGGATTTATATTTTGTTCATCAGCCCATAAAAAATAAAGTTGTCCTTAATGTAAAAATACGCTATAATCATCAAAAAGAAGCAGCAGAATTAATTCCGACCGCAAATAAAATCAAGATTAAATTTAAGGAGCCGCAGTTTGCTGTAACTCCCGGACAGGCCGCAGTATTCTACGATTATAATAAGGTAGTGGGCGGCGGGACTATTGACACGGTTTTAGGGGGATAAGATGGCTAAAGAGATTAACGTCTTAGAAGGAAAGATTAAAGAGCTTAAGAAAAAACGCAATGCCATAATCTTAGCGCATAATTACCAGCTTCCTGAAGTTCAGGAGGTAGCTGATTACAGAGGCGATTCTTTGGAACTTAGCCGTATTGCCGCCAAGACCGAAGCTAAAGTTATCGTCTTTTGCGGGGTACATTTTATGGCAGAGACCGCCTCAATTTTATCTCCGGATAAAAAAGTCATTATGCCGGATATTCACGCCGGCTGTCCCATGGCTAATATGCTCAATGCTGATGAATTAAGAAAATTAAAAGCGGAGCATCCTAAGGCAGTGGTAGTGGGCTATGTGAATACTTCAGCAGAGGTAAAGGCAGAGTTGGATTATTGCTGCACTTCCACTAACGCCGTATCCATAGTCAACGCCATAACGAAAAATTCCGCCGCAGGCGGATCCGCCTTCGGCGGAAAAGAAGAAATTATTTTTGTCCCGGATAAGTATCTTGCGGATTTTGTAGTCAAAAAAACCGGGAGAAAAATGGTTATCTGGAATGGTTTTTGTCCGACCCATATAAAGATATTGCCTGAGGATATTAAGCGTGAGAGGAAATTTCATCCCTTTGCCAAGGTTATGGTCCATCCGGAGTGCCTGCCTTCTGTTGTGGCTATGGCAGATGCGGCGCTTTCCACATCTCAGATGTCAAAGTTTGCCAAAGAATCAGAAGCAAATGAATTTATAGTAGGAACTGAAATCGGGATAATTTATCGTCTTAAGAAAGATAATCCTAAAAAAGAATTTTATCCGGCCTCTGAGCGCGCGGTCTGCCCTAATATGAAACGCACCACGCAGGAAAAAATCATCTCGGCGCTTGAAGAGATGAAAGAAGAGGTGTATGTTCCAGATAACATCCGCGAGCGAGCCAGGAAATCCATAGACCGGATGTTAGAAATAGCATAAGTGAACCCCGCACCTTCTTTGTATTCAAGCAATTAAAAAGGTACGGAATTTGGAATCTATGAATAAGATAGAAGGTGCGGGGTGGATATCCCCATAATTTACGAAGACAATTATTTATTAATAGTAGATAAGCCTTCCGGCCTGTTAACCGTTCCTACCCCTAAAAACGAAGGGCGTACACTCACAAGCATATTAGGTGCGTATCCCTGTCATCGGCTTGACCGCGATACCTCAGGTTTGATTATTTATGCCAAAACCAAATCCGTCCAACAAAAGATGATGGAGGAATTTAAGTCAAGAAAAGTCAAAAAAACCTATACTGCTTTTGTCCAAGGCCTGCCTAAGGAAGCGCAAGGCGTAATTAGAAACAGGATTGAGGGTAAATACGCCCAAACGCGCTATAAAGTTATTGAAAAAAGAAGGGATTTTGCTATTGTGGAAGCGGCGCCGCTTACCGGCCGCACTAATCAGATCAGGATCCATTTTAAATCTATTGGCCATCCTATATTAGGAGAAACCAAATACGCGTTCCGCCGGGATTTTAAGATTAAAGCCAAGCGGCTCATGCTTCACGCCGCAAGATTAGAATTTATGCATCCGGTAACCGGTAAAGTAATCCAGTTAAATTGTGATTTACCAGTAGATTTAAAAGCGTTCTTAGATAAAAATAGCTGAGTTATTTTGCCCTCCGGGATATTGCTCGCGCGCTGAAAATTTTCGCCGAGTGCTTCGGTTTATGACTCGTTCTCGGCCGACCATACACTGCGTCGGCCTTCACTCGTCGTAATTCCTCGCACTCATCTGCCGAAAATTTTCTAATGCGCGCTCACAACATCCCTCGGCAAAATTAACAAGCGGGGGGCTGTCCGATAATAGCCTTTTGGTACACAGAAACGGAATTATTAAAATTTCTCCCGACGAGAAAAAATTTGGTCTTGCTGAAAAATATCGGTTTGGACGAATTCTCGGACAGCCCCGCGGTACTAATTTCTTAAATGGTTAAATATATTTTATTAGGAATAATCCAGGGATTAACGGAATTTTTACCCGTAAGTAGCTCCGGGCACCTGGTAATTGCGCAGAAACTTCTCGGGATGAGCGGAGAAGAAATAGCATTAGGAGTAATCTTGCACTTAGGTACGCTCTTCGCCGTCATTGCTTTTTTCTTTAAAGATATATTAAAATTGCTGCGTGACATAAAATCAATAGGATTGATATTAATCGTAACCTTTATCACTGGGGTAATCGGAGTCTTGGGAAAAGATTTCTTCGAGAGTTTATTTTCTTTACCTAAATTAGTGGCTATCTCATTTGTAATTACCGGAATTATTCTGTTTTCAACCCGCAAATTTATACAAGCAAAGAAAGATAAGGTTGAACTAAAGGATGCCATTATCTTAGGATTTACTCAGGCAATTTCTATTATCCCGGGAATTTCCCGTTCAGGTACAACAATCTCTACATTATTATTTAGAAGGATAGATAAAGAAGCAAGTTTTAGGTTTTCGTTTCTTGTTTCCATACCTATTATTCTCGGGGTGGCTCTTGTTGAGGTGAGAAAAATTGATTTTGCCGTAAGAAATAATTTTGTTAATTTATTTTCCGGTTTTATCTTCAGTCTCTTAGCCGGATTAGCCGCGCTCTGGCTTCTTAAGCTAACAATAAAGAAAGCTAAATTCTACTGTTTTGGATATTATTGTATTTTGATTGCAGCATTAACGTTAATTTTTATAAAATGAGCATTTTAGTCTTAGGCACAGTTGCATTAGATACGATTAGGGCGCCATTTGGTATACGTAAGAACATCATTGGCGGATCTGCCGCGCATTTTTCGATGGCAGCAAGGCTTTTTACCAAGGTAAGCCTTGTTGCTGTTGTGGGCGATGATTTCCCGCGCCGGCAAATAAATTTTCTAATTAGCAAGGGCCTGGATTTGACTTCGCTTCAAATAAAAAAAGGCAAAACTTTTCATTGGGTTGGTGAATATAAATGCGATTTGAATATCGCGCTTACCTTAAAGACCGAATTGGGTGTGCTTGCCCAATTTAAGCCGCAGATTCTTAAAGAGCAGCGTAAAATTGGATATGTGTTTTTGGCTAATGTTGATCCTGATATTCAGCGTTCTTTATTGGGGCTTATGCATGCGCCTAAATTAGTTGCTTTAGATAGTATGAATTATTGGATAAATACTAAGCGCAAATCATTGCTCCGCTTACTTAAAGAAGTGGATATTTATCTGGCTAATGAGCAGGAGGCGCTTTGTTTATCCCAAGAATCAAACCTTATCCATGCGGCCAAATCTTTGCATAGAATCGGGGCGAGGATGGTTTTAATAAAAAAAGGCGAGGATGGAGTTTTATTCTACAATGGCGAGTCTTTTTTCTCGCTTCCCGCATATCCGGCTGAAAGAGTAATTGATTCTACGGGCGCAGGTGATACATTTGCCGGAGGGTTTATGGGTTATTTAGCCAGAACCGGCGGCAGGTTTAATGGCCAAAAGATAAAAGAAGCGCTCGCCTACGGCAGTGTCGCAGCGTCTTTTAATGTTGAGGGTTTCGGGCTGGAGAGGACTAGCCGGCTTGTTTTAAGAGACATTAATAATAGGCTTGCTAAATTTAGGAAATGTGTTTTGTTCTAATATCGGAGGGAAAAGATGCTTGAAGAAAAGCTCTTAAATGACTATAAAGAGGCAATGAAGGCCAAGGATACCTTAAAAAGTTCGGTGTTTAGTTTCTTGCGTGCGGAGATGATTAATTTGGCAACTGCCAAGAAAAAGAATAAGCTTGATGATTATGAGGTTGTATTCGTAATTAGAAAGCAGGTCAGGCAGCGCCAGGATTCTATCGAGCAATTCACAACAGGGGGACGGCTTGAAATAGCAGAGAAAGAGCGCGAAGAAATGGAAGTGCTTAAAGGCTATCTTCCTCCTGAATTATCTGCCGATGAAATCAAGAAGATAATTGAAGAAGTTGTTGCGGCAGCCGGCGCTTGCGGTATCAAAGATATGGGCAGAGTAATGAAAGAAGTCAACGCCAAAATAGCCGGACAGGCAGATGGCAGGTTAGTCAGTGATTTAGTCAGGGAAAGGCTTTCTGGTAAAGATTAATTTTTTTAATAGACAATTGAGTTGGTTTGTGTTATTTTAAGGTAATATTTTTTTAACCCGCCTCTTTAAATCTTTAATTTTTTAGTCAATGGAAACGTATTTCTTAAAGAACGAAGATATCTCTAAATTCTATGAGCGCATAAATCAAGAGTACGATTTATATTTGCCGGTTAAAGTAAAAAACCCGCTTAAGGCAGCGAGTGACTCTAAGGCCAACCTGCCCACCGATGATTATTCGCTAAAGAAATATGCCCAAGAGAGCAAGGAAGATTTTGTCTTTAATGACTACCGCTGCATTGAGCCTATCAAGACGTTTTTAACGCAATATAAAGAAGAGGTCTGTAATTATTTTGAAGAATCTGACAAGAAAGGGAAAGAAGGGAGGCCGGCTGCTTTATGCGGGATTAAAAATTGCGACCTGTTTTCTTTAAAAGTTCAGGATTATGTTTTCTTGGAAGGAACGGAGAGCGATCCGGTTTATAAGGCTAGAAGAGAGGGCGCTTTAATTATTTCGGGCGACTGTCCGCATTTTAAGGAAACCTGTTTCTGCCGGGCATTTGATATCAATCCTTACCCTAGTGATGGTTTTGACTTTAATTTCTCGCCGCTTAATAACGGTTATCTGGTGGATGCGGCGTCGGATAAGGCCAAGGTAATAATATCTTCTTTAAGAAACGTATTGGCCTCGGCGACATTAGGGCAAATTTCAGGCAGGGCAGGAAAAAGAGAGTTGATGTTGAGAAGGCTCGATGAACATTTAATCCAGTATAAAATACCTAAAAAAGAAAGACTACAGGATATAATCTTATCCGGATACGACTCTCCAATTTGGCAGGAGCAGATGCGCACCTGCGTTGAATGCGGCGGCTGCGTATTTATGTGCGCTACCTGCCACTGTTTTTTACTTACAGATGAAGCAGCGAATAATAATGCTAAGCGGCTTAGGCTTTGGGATGGTTGTATGTTTAATAATTTTACCAGGGTTGCCAGCGGAGCAAACCCTTTAAAGTTGCGCTATATGCGGCTGCGCAACCGCTATTTAAAGAAGTTTGATTTTTTTATTACCAATTTGGGCGAGCAGGCCTGTTGCGGATGCGGCAGGTGTATTGATGTCTGCCCCGGCAAGATTGATATACGTTATATATTACGTAGACTAGATGAATCCCGCACCTTTTCAGAAAATAAAGATGTGGGTAATAATATAAAAGGTGCGGGGTGAAGAAAAATATTTATCGGCCAATTAAAGCTGTTATTGAAGAGGTAATTGAAGAGACTCCCACGATTAAAACCTTTAAGCTTAAACCCGAGGCGCCTTTCGGGTTTGCCGCCGGACAATTTATTGAAATGACGGTGCCGACAGTAGGAGAGGCACCTTTTACTCCTTCATCTGACCCGGGTATTAAGGAAAAGCTGGAGCTTACAGTTATGAAAGCAGGCGAGGTTACGGCTAAATTACATACCATGAATAAGGGGGATATCGTCGGTATACGCGGACCTTACGGCGCAGGTTATCCTTTGGACAAATTTAAAGGCAGGGATATATTAATTGTAGGCGGCGGAGTAGGTTTAGCGCCTTTGCGTTCGCTATTGTATAACCTATTCTCCGGGATTGATAAATACAATAAGGTGGTTTTACGTTATGGCGCCCGCGGCCCAAAAGATATAGTTTATAAATATCAAATTCCCGAATGGAGCACGAAGGATAAGATAGATGTTATGGTTAGCGTTGATGTTGGAGATGAAACTTGGGCGGGGAATGTTGGTTTGGTTACTACTATATTAGACGCCGCCCCTGTAGATTTCACTAAGGCCATAGGAATAGTCTGCGGCCCGCCGATTATGATGAAGTTCGTTACTTTAAAACTTCTTGATTTGGGTTTTAACCCGGCGGATATATATTTATCTATGGAAAAGGGTATGTCTTGTGGATTAGGTAAGTGCGGGCATTGCCGGATTGGCAAATATTATGTCTGTAAAGACGGCCCGGTTTTTACTTACGAACAGCTAAAGAGTGAGCGTGATATCTGGAGCTAATGTGAGCTAACATGAAGAGATTATTTGTAGATCTGGATATTTGCGATAAGTGCGAAGAATGCAAGATAATCTGCGATTATTTTTATCATCCCCAGAATAACGGGATTGCGTCTTTGCGCGAATACGCTGCTTTTGCCACTATCTGCCGGCATTGCGAGGAGGCGCCTTGCCTAACCGCCTGTTATCACAATGCGTTAGAACGCGCGCCAGATGGCCATCTTAAGCGTTATAAGATGCGCTGTACCAGTTGTAAATCCTGCACTATTGCCTGTCCTTTTGGCATAATTTTCCAGGATTTTATACCTTATTTAGATTCAAAGTGTGATTATTGCGTGGGTAAAGCAGAGGGCAGTCCTAGATGCGTAAATAGTTGTCCGCAAAAAGCAGTCCAGATAAAGGATGTGGAAGAGGATTTGGAGAAGGATATTTATTTTGTCGGAGAAAGTTTAGCTGTGCATACGCGCAAGTGGTCGAGAGAAGACGTGCAGCTGCCTAAAAAGAAATGAAATCATTATTTAGTTATTTAATTTTCCCCGGTTTTTTATTCAGCGCTTGTGTTGGGCTCATGGCGGGTTGGTTTGACCGTAAGGTCAGCGCCCGGCTGCAGTGGCGTATTGGGCCTCCCTGGCACCAGAATTTTACCGATATCATAAAATTATTAGGTAAAGAAGTCATTGTCCCCAAAGGTTCGCAGCTAACATTTTTATTATCCCCTTACCTTGGATTAATAGCCGCAGTGTTAGTGGCAACTGGGTTAGGCAGGAGTATCATTTCGCCATTAGCGAGCTTTAGCGGCGATTTGATTGTGGTTTTATACCTTTTAACTATTCCGGCAGTAGCTTTAATTATCGGCGCGTCTGCCTCAAGGAACCCTTTGGCCTCGGTAGGCGCTTCGCGTGAGATGAAATTAGTCTTAGGTTACGAACTGCCGTTTATCTTAAGCATAATCGCGCTAATAATTAAAAGCAAAGGCGTAATCCAAATAGGCCAGGTTATCATTTACCAGTCTATATTCGGTTCAAATTTCTTTTCTCTATCCGGGGCGCTTGCTTTTTTAGTGATTATATTTTGCATGCAGGCTAAACTGGGATTGAGCCCTTTTGAGATTTCCGAGGCAGAACAGGAGATTATGGGCGGGACATTGATTGAATATTCGGGCCTGCCGCTTGCGGTATTTAAGCTGACTAAGGCAATTATGCTTTACACCTTGCCGCTTTTTGTGATTATTCTATTTTTCGGCAGAGATTTAAGCTCTGTATTCTTAATAGCTAAATATCTGATGCTTATTTTAATAATTGTCTTGATTAAGAATACTAATCCGCGTTTAAGGATAGACCAGGCATTAAAATTCTTTTGGGGGCCAGTTACATTATCGGCGCTTATTGCGGTTGGATTAGCGCTATTAGGAAGATAAGAAAGTAGTCGGGGATAAGGGAATGAATCTTAAACTAAGGGCTTTAACTAAGTCAATCTGGGTCTTTCATGTAAGCGCAGGTTCTTGCAATAATTGTGATATTGAAACATTAGATTGTTTTACCCCGCGTTTTGATGTTGAGCGTTTTGGAATCCAGCTTATCGGTTCAGTCAGGCACGCGGACGCGCTTTTAATTACCGGGGCGATGAATAAAAAGTCCATCCCGCGCATGAAGAAAGTCTATGGACAGGCCCCTAAACCTTGTTTTGTGATTGCCTGCGGCACTTGCGCTTGTTCACAGCATATGTTTAGGGATAGTTATAATGTCGGTGAGCCATTGGATAAAATATTACCGGTAGATGTTTATATTCCGGGTTGCCCTCCCAAACCGGAGGCAATCATTGCCGGCATAGTAAAGCTGGTGGATAAAGTAAGGAAGGGTAAGTAATCTATGGATATGCGGGATAAGATAAAAGAAGCATTGGGCGATAAAGTTAAGGGTTGGCAGGAACACTCTGCTAAGAGAATTTATATTACGCTGGATAAGGAAGATATATATAAAAGCGCGGAATTATTATTCAGAAAGTTAGGATTAAGGTTTATTATCGCTTCAGCCACGGATATGCCGGAATATTTTGAGATTTTGTATCATTTCAGCAATGACCCTGCCGGAGAAATTTATTCCCTGCGCGTTTTGTTGAGAGATAAGGCGCATCCTGAAGTAGACGCGATTACTCCCATATTCCCGGGAGCGGAGTGGATTGAGCGCGAGATTTGGGAGATGCTCGGGATTAGCTTTAAAGGGCATCCGAATTTAAAGAAACTTCTTCTTGCCGATGACTGGCCGGAAGGTGAGTATCCTTTGAGGAATAAAAAATGAGTCCCGTTAGAAACTTTAACAATAAAGGCAGTAATAAGTTTATGATGGGATACGATTGGAGGTTTCTAACGGGATGAGCCATAAAATCATCGTGCCCATAGGCCCGTATCACCCTTTACAGGAAGAGCCGGAATTTTTTCAGCTCTATGTAGAGGGAGAAAAGGTAGTTGATATTGATATTATTATTGGTTATAACCACCGGGGAATAGAAAAGCTTTCTGAGTCTAAACATTATGATCAAGTAGCTTTCTTAGTTGAGCGTATCTGCGGGATTTGTTCATCAAGCCATCCTTATGCCTATTGTTTGGCAGTTGAAGATTTGTTAGGAGGGGAGGCGAATATCGTTCCGGAACGCGCTCTTTATATCCGCACGATGATTAATGAATTAGAGAGGATTCATAGCCATCTCTTATGGTTTGGATTAGCCGGACATTTTATCGGATATAATACCGTGTGGATGTGGGCTTGGAAATACCGCGAGCCGGTCTTGGATATGTTTGAGATGATTACCGGAAACCGCAATAGCTACGCTATGTTCAAAATAGGAGGAGTCAGGCGCGATATTAAGGATGAGGATATACCTATATTGAATAAGATGTTAGATGAGTTAACGCCGGCTTTGGATTTATTCCGCGGTGCGGTTATGGATGACCCGGTGATAAAGGCCAGGCTTAAGGGTATCGGGATTTTGACTAAAGAGCAGGCAATTGATTGGTGCGTCGTAGGCCCGACCGCGCGCGCATCAGGTATAAATATTGATGTCCGCCGCGATGAGCCATATGGCGTATTTGACCGGATTGATTGGAAGGTCATTTTAGAAGAGGATGGGGATATATTTGCCAAGACAGTAGTGAGGATTTTAGAATTATACGAAAGCGTAAACATTATACGGCAGTGTTTGGATAAAATACCTAAAGGCGCGATTGATGCGGATATTAAGGATATACCGGCAGGCGAGGGTATCGGCAGGGTTGAGGCACCCAGGGGAGAGTGTTTCCATTATATTAAGAGCGATGGGACAAATCGTCCGGTTAGGCATAAGATCCGCGCGCCCAGCTATATGAATGTAGCTTCGGATAAGCTAACTGCTGTAGGTGGGACTATTTCCGATGCGACGATTACCTTGGCTGCGGTTGATCCTTGTTATTGCTGCACGGAGAGGGTTGCGGTAATTAATAAGGGTGATAATAATAAGCTGATGAATGGATGGGATCTTATCAAGCTATCGCAGGAGAAGACCTTGAAACTAAAGGAGCAGTATTATGGCAGACTTAAATAGCATTAGAGAAAAAGTAAACCAAATGGCCAGCGCCGCTATGGCGATGTGGAAGTTAACTTACGACGCCTTTATTGAACATGATGTAGATTTGATTGCCAATGCCCTTGAAGAGGAAAAAATATTAAACAGGCTTGAGGACGAGATTAACTCAAGTATCTCAAGTTTAGAAAAGGCCGCCCCATCTGATGACGAGAAATTAAAGATTATGGTTTATGCGGGTATAGCCGTTGATTTTGAACTTATCGGAGATTACTGCAAGGATATTTTAGAAAGGATACAGATAAAAATAGAAGAAAAGCTCTTATTTAGCGAGGATGCGGTTCTAGAGTACAAAGACCTTTATGCTAAGACTAAAAACGCCCTTGAGGAAGTAGTGTTTGTTTTAGAAAAGGATAACCCCGCCTTGGTAAAAGAAGTATTAAGGAATGAGGAGCACATAGATAGCATGGTTGATAAGTATCGCCTGCACCATAACCAGAGATTAATTGCCGGTAAGTGCAGCCCTCTTGGCTGTAATATGTTTCTTAACATGCTGGATTTTACCGCCGCGGTTTATTACCACATTAAAAAGATTGCCCAGAGTTTGCTTAAAATAAAATGACGACGATAATACTCTCATTTTTAATATTACTACCTTTTATTTCGGGGATTGGTTTGCTATTCTTGGGGCAGCATTATGAGCTAAGGAAGAATTTAAGCCGGTTAGTATTATCACTAAGTTTATTTTTTTCGTTATTCTTAGGTTCACATTTTTCTTGGTCTTGGCAGCTTTTGCCTAAAGTTAGCTTTGCGCTTGGGTTGGGCCATCTTGCGCGCCTTGTGCTTATCTTCGCTAACCTATTTAGTTTTTTAATCTGCCTGTATTCAAAAGATTATATCAAGGGGAAAAGAGGTTGGTTTTCCTGGTTTCTCTGGCTTATCGCCTTTGCAAACCTAGAGATTCTGGCAGCAAACTTTCTTACTTTTAATCTTGCCTGGGGCGGGTCAATCGTAGTATTTTATGCCCTGTTGAGGATAGATTCAAGATTTAGCGCTAAAAAAACCTTAACTATCCTAGGGTTTTCTTATATTTGTTTTATTATCGGCTCCTGCATATATTCTTCGTTAAATGGGTCAAGCAGTATCTCTTCTGCGGCACGCATAGTTTTGGATAGGCCTATATGCTGGGCAGCGTTTCTCCTTATGCTTATAGGCGCTCTGGCTGAGCTGGGCTGCGGGCCAATGCATACTTGGATACCGACGGCAAGCGAGACTGCGCCAGTAACAGTAATGGCGGCCGTGCCGGCATCACTTGGCAGGTTGGTTGGGATGTATATACTGTCGCGCCTCTGTTTGGATTTTTTTGTGCTGAATGATTTTATAATTGCACTCTTACTTATTATCGGCAGCTTTACCATTGTCTTTGGGGTAATGCTTGCTTTAGCGCAGCATGATTTAAGAAAACTTCTTGCCTATGACGCTGTCTCTCAGACAGGTTATATGGTTTTAGGCCTTGGCACAGCAAGTGCCTTGGGGATTATTGGCGCGATATTTCATATGTTTAATAACGCGATATATCAAAGCGGATTATTTTTAGCCGGAGGCGCGGCAGAAAAACAAAAGAAGACTTTTGAATTAGATAAGTTGGGTGGGCTAGCCCGCTATATGCCGCTTACTTTTTTTGCCGGGTTAATTTTTTCGCTCTCCATCTCAGGGATTCCGCCTTTTAATGGTTTTGCCTCTAAGTGGATGATTTATCAGGGAACATTAGAGGGGATATCTTCCGCGCCTAATCTTGCCCTACGGCTTGTTTATCTTTTTGCTTTAATCTGTGCGATGTTCGGAAGCGCGCTTACCTTAGCCAGTTTTATGAAATTTATGCACGCTATATTCTTAGGCCAGGATAATAGCCAAGGTAAGGAAAAGGTTACTGAGCCTTCTCGCAATATGCTCATCCCTTTATTAATTCTTTCCGGATTTTGTATCTTGTTAGGGGTATTCTCCAATATTTTTATTAAAAAATTTATCGCTCCTTCTTTTTCATTTGTCTTTGATTATTCTGGGAGTTGGAATAGCCTCTTGGCCGCTTCATTTATAATTATATCTTTAGTATTAGGTTTTATCATTTGGAGTTCTATGCGCAATAAAAAGGTAAGGGAAGATGATTTCTTCGTCGGCGGAGAATCTAACTATGGGCGTCCCAGCTTTCCCGCTACTGAATTTTATAAGTCCATTCCTGAAATGCCGGGGTTGCGTAAGATCTACAGTTTTCTTAAAGATGAAAGATTTGACCTTTATAATATATTAACCGGTATATTTGTTTTAAGATGGTTTCGTAAGCCCAAAAAATAAGGCTCCTTACAGGGAGCTTATCAAACGAAATACTTGAGCGGCTATATTTCATCTTCTAGGCCGCGAAAGTATAAAAGATATGCATTACCCTAAACTAAGAGAGCTAAAAGAGGCAATAAAGTCACTTTTATCAGCTCCTTATACCAGCCGTTTTCCGCGCCAGCCGCATAAGCCTTATGAAAGGTTTCGCGGCAGGCCGTATTTTCACGAAGAGGATTGTATCGGCTGCGGGGCTTGTTTTGAGGTCTGTCCGGTGAAGGCTATTGATATGGAAGATAGGGTTGAAGATTCCTGTGCTAAGCGCAAATTGACTGTGCATTGGGATATATGTATATGCTGCGGCCAGTGTCAGGCAAACTGCATTACTGAAAAAGGCATAGTTTTGTCGCAGGAGTTTGATTTAGCTACTACCGAGAAAAGAGAAGATTTAAAGCAGTCTATTGAGAAAGATCTTGTTATCTGTGAATCTTGCGGTAAGCCCATTTGTCCTTGTGATCAATATGCATGGGTAGCTAAGAAACTTGGGCCTTTGACATTTTCCAACGCTTCACTATTGCTTTTTTATTTAAGAAGCGCAGGCCTAGCTATAAAAGAAAAATTTATTCCTTTAAAAGATAAGCCGTTAAATCGCTCTTCGCGCGTTAAAATCCTCTGTTCCAGCTGTCGGCGTCAGGCAGTAATTAAATCTTAAGTGGCCCCGTCCCCTAAGACTCCCAAAAACGCTTGACAAAATTTTTTTTGGGAGTAGAGTTTTCTCTCAATTCTCTCATTTTAACGCGGTCATAGACACGATCAATAATTCCGGTTTAAAGGGTTAGAAAACAAATCTTTTCTTTTAAGATAGCTTATTTGTTACGTATATCGGATTATCTAAAGCGCCTAGGATTGTAAAAGGAAGGATGTGGAAGGGGATAAGGTTACCGTTAAATATACCTCTGATGAATCAGAAAGCAAACGGCTTAATGGTTAATGGGAGGGTAGGTAAGAAAACAAAGAGTGCCTTAGCGCAATATCTAAGAGAATAATTAAGATATTAATAAATTAATTATACTGGATTTTTTAAAATAATCTGTTAAAATTAAAAAAGAATATAGAGGAGGTGAAAAAATGAAGAAAATCGTATTTATTATTCTAGCGTTCGTTATGGCAGTTTCTTTTTATGGCTGCGGTAAAAAACAGCAACCCTTAGAAGAGATGCAGCAGCCTATGTCTATGGAAACACTCACTACCATGAATACAACCGCTGCTGTACCTAGCGAGGTGAAGACAGAGGCAGCTTCTGTTTTAGGCCCGGCATCTACACAGGTTGGAAAATTAGAGCCTCTTCCTCCGGCAGGCCCTTATAAACCGACACCGGACGAAATCCAGACAGCGCTTAAGAATGCCGGTTTTTATTCCGGGGCAGTGGACGGTAAGCTCGGGCCGAATACCAAGAAGGCTATAATAGAATTTCAGAAGTCTCAAGGGTTAGCGGCAGACGGCAAGGTCGGCCTTAAGACTTGGGCAGTATTAAGCAAACACCTTAATCCTGTTACGCAAACTCCGGCTAAAAAACGCTAAACCGGCCAGCCTTAAAAACCTTCAGCAAGTTTAGATAAAAGATCCCGACATTTTTGTTGGGATTTTTTATTCGCGAGTGCTATAATAACTCCTATGTATAACTTTCCGCGCGATTTCCTCTGGGGAGCGGCAACTTCTGCTTATCAGGTTGAAGGCAATAATTCGTTTAGTGATTGGTGGAAATATGAATTAGCCGGTAAGCTGAAATACCATTCCGGCCAAGCTTGCCGTCATTATGATTTATATAATCAGGATTTCGATCTGGCCAAAGAGCTAAACCATAATTGCCACCGTCTCTCTATTGAGTGGAGCCGCATTGAACCCGAAGAGGGAAAATTTTCTTCCAATGAGTTAGAGCATTACAAAGAAGTAATTTTGGCTTTGAAAAAGCGCGGTTTAGAGCCTATAGTTACGCTGCACCATTTTACCAACCCGATATGGTTCTCAGAGTTAGGCGCTTGGGCCTTAAGGCATCCGGATAAATATTTCTTGTGTTATGTTGCTAAAGTCGTGGAGGCCTTAGGAAAAGATGTGCGTTTCTGGGTAACCATAAATGAACCCATGGTTTATCTGTATTATTCCTATCTTTTAGGCGCTTGGCCTCCGCAAGAAAAGTCTTTGGTGAAAACTAAGATAGTAATGGATAATTTACTGCGCGCGCATATCAAGGCTTATAGGTTAATCGCGGATATTTATAAGAAGAATAAATTAAATAGGCCGATGATAAGCATTGCTCAAAATATGCGGGCGTTCGTTCCCCATATACCTACTTTAAGGAATAAACTCGCGGCTTATTTGGAGGTTAAGTCTTTTAACCTTGAGTTTATAAAAAAGTCAATTCGGGCTAAAGCCTTGGATTTTCTGGGAGTCAATTATTATAGCCGCAGCCTTGTGGAATTAAAAGGTTGGGGGATTAAGAATTTTAATATGAATGTCTGCGACGGGGAACCCAGTGATCTTAAGAAAAATTCCTTGGGTTGGGATATATATCCTGAGGGACTTTATAGCGTATTGATGGCATTAAAGAGGTATAAATTACCGGTGTTTATCTTAGAGAATGGCATTTGCACTGATAATGATTCCTTGCGTTGGGATTTTATTCGGGAGCACTTGAAGCAATTAAATATGGCTATGGAGTCAGGGGTAAAAGTTTTAGGTTATGTCTATTGGTCATTGATTGATAATTATGAATGGGATAAGGGTTTTGGCCCGAGGTTCGGGCTAATCGGTATAGATTACAATACTTATAAACGCACAATCAGAGAGAGTGCAAGGAAGTTTGCTCAAGTGTGTTTGGATTGCGAGCTTTAATGGAATTAATTGATCAAGATTTAATAGTCCGGGAGTTCCCTCTATTCGCGGATTTATCTAACAGCGAATGTAAGATAATCAAAGAGCGTTCGCAATTGGCCTCTTATAAGAAGGGCGATATAATTTATGCTGAAGGTTCACCTCCCAGCGCCTTTTATTGTCTTATTTTAGGCAGGGTAGTTATTTATACTCAAGATAAGGATGGTAATAAAAATATACTTGAATACCTGCATCACGGAAAATATTTCGGGGTCATTTCTCTACTTACTAATGACGAGCATTCTGTAACCGCCCAAGCTACTAACGATTCTTCTTTCCTGGTTATCAAAAAGGAAGATTTTGATTTTGTAGTTAACAAAATCCCGCGGCTGGCTATTGATTTAAGCCGTATGCTTTCGCGCAGGTTAAAACGCAAGGATATACACGAGAAGACGATATTTGAGAGTACAGCTATAGCGGTATTTAGCTCTTATTCTCAGGCAGGAAAGACCATGTACGCGCTTAATTTAGCCTTAAGCCTGAAAAAGGAAACACGCAAATCCGTGATTATATTGGATATTTTGCCCATAGATAAAACACATAGCCTGCCGCACAGGCTGGGTATTCTGGAGCAAAAAGTTTTTGATTTATCTAAAGGCCCTGCAGATAATCCCGGACTGGCGAAAAATTTTATTGTAACAAGTAAATTTGGCGTGGCTCTTTTGTGTTTCTATTATAATCCCGAGGATGAGTTCTGCGTAAGAAGGCTGGTGGGAATCTTAAGCGGCCTGGTGAATGATTATCATTATCTTGTGCTTGATCTGCCTTCTTTAATGGACCGGGATATCTTTAGTATATTAAACCAGTCGGATATAATCCACCTTTTAAGCGGGCCAGATGACCTGGATTTAAAGAAGACCCATAATCTTATCAAAAAATTAAGAGATGAATTTAATTTTCAGGAAGACAAGATAAAAATAGTTATCAATGAATATAAGCTCTCTAAAATTACGCCTATGGAGCAGGCTCAGATTTTAGGCAGGAATATATTTGCTACGCTCCCGAGGATAGAATTTGGCTCCGGCGACAGGTTGGCCTTGGATAATCCTGATTGTGAATACGCTAAAGCGGTAAGGAGGATTTCGCGTTATATAGGCGAGTCAATGGTTGGGTTGGTGTTGGGCGTAGGCGTAGCCTATGGTTTTTGCCATATCGGGGTGCTCAAGGTAATTGAGGAGGAGAATATCCCTATAGATATTATCGCCGGCTCAAGCATAGGCGCGCTTATTGCGAGCCTGTGGGCAATAGGCAGGTCTAGCTCCGAGATTTTAGAGATTACTAGCGAATTCAGGGAGCCTAAGCATATCTGGGGATTAGTGGATTTAACTATTCCGCAGTTAGGATTTATCAAAGGGAATAAACTGCGCAGATTTTTAAAGAGACATCTTGGGGATAAGACTTTTTATGATGCGCGCCTGCCCTTAAAGGTTATTGCCAGCGATGTAAAGAGGAAGGAGCCGCGCGTTTTAGATAATGGCCTCTTAGTGGATGCGGTTATGGCCAGCTGCGCCATGCCTGGGGTATTCGCGCCTTTTAGATTTTCCCGCCAAGCGGCATTAAACGAGGGCGGGATCCCGCAAAATGCGGGAAAAGAAGACCTTCTCTTTGACGGGGGGGTGATTAGCCCTCTGCCTACGGAGCCGCTTTTTAAGATGGGAGTAAAAAAGATTATTGCGGTTAACGTTACCCCGTCGCGAGATGATATATTACGGCAGTATGAAAGAATTAAGGAAAACCTAAAACTTAATCTGACCGGTGGTTTTAAAAAGAAAAGCTGGTTTAATCTAGGAAGTTATTTTAAGAATACCTTTGGGACAAATATTCTGGATATAATCTTTAGCAGTGTTGAAATATTGCAGTCGGAAGTAGCCCAAAAGGAGGCGCAGCTTGCGGATGTGGTCTTGCATCCGGATACCTCCGGTCTCTATTGGTTAGAATTGCATAAGGCAAGGGAATTTGCTAAGCGCGGGGAAGAAGAGGCGCGCAGGAATTTAGATAAGATTTGGCAGGTTATAAACGATTAGCATTCGGCCTTCCTTGATCTCACTTATGTTCGATCAAGGATTTCGCTAGACCAAAGCATAAGGTGCTCAATCCTTGCTCGCTTATGCTCGCGAGGATTTCGCTAGATCAAAGCTTATTGTGCTCAATATTTGAGAGGCCGGTTATGCAGAAAGCATACACTCGCCCTTCCTATTGGGCGAGGTGTGTGCGCTACTGCGCAAGGGGGAGGAAAGATGAAAGGGATAAAGATATTTTTATTATTTTCAATTTTTTGTTTTTTAAGCGGTTGCTGCGGGGTAAAAGAGGTGTGCAGGGGATTTTTGGGAGTTTCTACTAAAATTTTAGAAGATACTCGCAAAGGCGCGTTAAAGAAAGATTTTAGCGGCGATTTGGAAACAACGCATAAGAAAATAAAAGATATCTTGAAGACTGAAGGCGCTTATGTTTATAGGGATGATTTAGCCCGGCACCTCATTGCTTTTTATATTTCTGAAAAGGATACAACTCCGGTAGGAGTATTTTTAAGCGAAGTGGATAAAACCAATACTCGGGTTGAGGTATCCAGTCCGTCTACCTATGGCAAAGAATTTATCGCCCGGATTGTTTTCGGCTCTTTAAGCGGCACTATAAAGCCTGGCAAAGAGAAAGGAAAAATTGATGCAAAAAAAACAAAGTTGTGGGGTAAATAATTTTATTAAAAAGTGCCACTCTACTGCTAAGCTTAAGGGCTGGTGGGATAGCCAGCGCAATGAGGGAGAGCTTATCGCTCTTATGCATTCGGAATTGTCCGAAGCGCTTGAGGCTATGCGTAATCACTTAGGGAAAGATGCCGTAGCCGAAGAATTAGCGGATTGTTGTATCCGTATATTTGATTATTGCGGGGGAATGAAGATAGATTTAGAGAAGGCCTTATTAAAGAAGATGGAGTATAATAAAACCCGGCCTTTTAAACATGGGAAAAAATTCTAACCTTGATACTTTAGGCCGCCTTAAATTACATTTGTTAGGTAAAGTAGTAATTTTGGGAATGGGCAATACCTTGCGCAGCGACGACGGGGTGGGCTCAATCTTGGTTAACCGCATTAAGGATAAAATTCCTCATTTAACCTATGATGGAAACTCAAGCCCGGAGAATTATTTGGGCAAGATAATTAAAGATAAACCGGATAATATCCTGATTATTGATGCTGTGGATTTTGGGGGTTTACCCGGTGAGTTTAGGGTTTTAGAGGGCGAGAATATTGAGACGGTTAATTTTTTTTCCACGCATAACGCTTCCATATCTTTAGCGATTAATTACCTAAAGAAAACCTTAACGCGAGTGGATATTATCATTTTGGCTATACAGCCTAAGACGATAACATTTGGGGATAATTTAAGCCCTGAGATAATTAGGACCTTGGAGAAGTTAGAAGGGTGGTTTGTCAATGGTTAAAAAACGCGATAGCTGGGGCTCTCGTTTGGGCATTATTATGGCTGTCGCCGGCTCAGCAATCGGTTTGGGGAATTTTTTAAGGTTTCCTGCTAAAGCAGCTTCCAACGGCGGCGGCGCTTTTATGATTCCCTATTTTATCTCCTTTCTTTTATTAGGGATACCTTTAATGTGGGTGGAATGGACCTTGGGCCGTTATGGCGGAGGATTCGGGCATGGCACAGCTCCGGGTATATTCCACAGCCTCTGGCAGAAAAACCGTTTTATCAAATATTTCGGGGTAATCGGTATATTCGGCCCATTAGTTATATTTATCTATTATACCTATATAGAATCCTGGACATTGGCTTATAGCTTTTTTGCTTTAACCGGTAAATACGCCGGGCTCTCTAATCTGGCAGGAATGAAAAGTTTCCTTTCAGGATTTCAGGGTTTAGAGAAAAACCAATATTTTAACGGATTAGGGCAGGCATATTTATTTTTTCTAATTACCTTTATTTTAAATATCGCGGTAATTTATTACGGCATAAAAGGCGGCATAGAAAAGCTTTGCAAATGGGCGATGCCGCTTCTGTTTATCTTTGGCCTGATCTTAATGTTCAGGGTTTTTACTTTAGGGACACCGGATATTCTTAAGCCGGGGTGGAATGTCTTAAACGGCTTCGGATTCTTGTGGAACCCGGATTTCTCAGCCTTAAAGTCAGCCAAAGTCTGGCTTGAGGCAGCGGGCCAGATATTTTTTACCTTAAGTGTAGGTATAGGCGTGATCCTTACTTACGCAAGCTACTTATCTAAGGGCGATGATGTGGTTCTTTCCGGCTTAACCGCAGCCAGCACTAATGAAGTTGCCGAGGTTATTTTAGGCGCAAGCATTATTATACCGGCGGCGTTTGTATTTTTCGGGCCGTCTGATATACAGTCAATCGCCCGTTCCGGGGTATTTAATTTAGGTTTTGTTACTATGCCTTTAGTCTTAAATAAGCTTCCTCTGGCAGCGATACTGGGATTTTGCTGGTTTTTCTTATTGTTTTTAGCCGGTATAACTTCGTCAGTATCTTTGGCCCAGCCCGTGGTAGCTTTCTTAGAGGATGAATTTGATGTAATCCGTAAGAAGGCAGTCTCAATTTTTGGCGTTATCTCTTTTATTCTTTGCCAGCCGGCAATATTCTTTTTAGGCCGGGGTGTGGTTGATGAATTAGATTTTTGGGGCGGCACATTCTTTTTAGTGGTATTTGCTACAATAGAGGTCATCATTTTTGCCTGGATTTTCGGGATGGAGCGCGCTTGGGATGAGATACATAAAGGCGCGGATATGAGGGTGCCGAAAGTCTATAAATTTATTATTAAATATATTACTCCTTTATTTTTATTCTTTATTTTGGGGATGTGGTTTAAACAGGAATGGCTTCCTATAATTTTAATGAAGAATGCCTCTTCTGGCGATCGCCCATTTGTGTTAGGGACGCGTTTGGGCCTGCTAATTATCTTTTTGATTTTAGCCCTTTTGGTTAAAATAGCATGGAAGAGAAAGAAGGCCTTAATGGAGAAGATTAGATGAGAATCAGCGGGTGGTTTTTGTTATTTATCTCTTGGAGTTTAATTTTAGGACTTACTGTTTTTTGTTTCTACAGGGTTTTCTCCAAGAAAGAGCTCAAGTGACCTACTTAGCAAACCTACTTACTATTTTAAGCCTTTTTTGCGGTTTTGCCTCGGTTATTTTGTCGCTGGAGGGCCATTTTACATTCTCTGCCTTGGTGATAATACTATCGGTTATCTTTGATGGTTTAGACGGCCAAGTGGCGCGTAAAAGTAAAAGCTCAAGTGATTTTGGCAAAGAACTGGATTCTTTGGTAGATGTAGTATCTTTTGGCATAGCCCCGGCCTTGCTCGGTTATATTTTTATCTATGATAATTTTCATTTTTCGGCGGCGGTGGCGTTATTTATATACCTCTTGTGCGCGGTAATACGGCTGGCAAAATATAACACTACTCCGCAAGAGGCAGGGCATAATTATTTTACCGGATTACCTATAACCGTAAGCGGAGGCATGCTCGCTTCTTTTGTCCTGATATATAGAAAAGCAATGTTTCTTAAATTTATTCCCGTTCTTTTTATTTCTTTGGTTTTATTATTAGCTTCGTTAATGGTTTCGGCCGCGCGTTTTCCGAATTTAGATGGGCTTAGACAATTCTTAGGGAAAAGGCTAAAGGTTACAATGTTGTCTCTATTTCTTATTTTGAGTTTAGCGCTATATCTGGATAAGGCAGGCTTGGCGCTGTTCCTTATTTTTTTAACCTACTTGATTTTTTCACCATTTGTGGTAAAAAGATTAGATAGCATTTAGAGTTCATCTCGCCGGGGTAGCTCAGTGGTAGAGCGGCGGCCTGAAAAGCCGCGCGTGGGGAGTCCGATTCTCCCCTCCGGCAATTTTATAAAAGTAAGTAAATAAAATGAAGAGAAATAGGCTTCTGGCTATCCAAATGCGCAGGCAAGGGAAGACCTATAATGAAATAAATAGTTCGCTAGGTATTCCCAAAAGCACCTTAAGTGGTTGGTTTGATGGTTTAGAAATCCCCCCGATAATTAAAAGGCGCCTATGGACTAATAATCAGAGGAAATGGGCGGAAAACATAACCAGTTATAATAAAAAACGAGCAGTAGATGTTTTTAATAGAAATAATGAAACTCAGAAAAGAATATCTAAAGAAATAGGTAGGCTTACAAAGCGAGAACTTGTGCTTATCGGGACTGCTCTTTATTGGGCGGAAGGCAATAAGAAGGATAGATGGAGAATCAGATTTAGTAATTCCGACCCAGCAATTATTGCACTTATAATGAAATTTTTTAGAGAAGTATGTAATGTCAAAGAAGATAAATTCATCGCTGAGATTAATATTCATCCAAATACCTCTAAAGAAAAAGCAAAGATATTTTGGTCTAAAATCTTAAGTATTCATCAGGGTCAGTTTAGGAAAACTGTAGTTGCTGTGAGCAAAAGTAGTAAATTAAAACGCCCTATTAACACATTGCCTTACGGTACTCTACAAATTAATATATCCGATATTAATTTAGTCAATCGTATCAGAGGTTGGATTCTTGGGTTAGCTAAACTAGTCGAAATAAAAGCGAGGTCGGGATAAGGGGCTGATTTCTTCCTCGGCATAAATGAGGCCATAACTTACGGAAGCACGAAGTGCGACGTAAGTTATATGGCCGAATTTATCCTGCCGAATACGCCAAAATTATGGAACAGAATTTTGGCGTAGCTTATGAGGCAGGACCTACTAACAAAAGAGAGGGGTAGATTCAAATTGCTAACGCAACACTTCACAGAATTTTTCATGAGGTGTATAAAAACAAAGTGTTTTCCGCGGTCTATCGTTTAATTCGTCTTGGACTTCCTTAAGTCTATTTACAGAGATCTTA
>Ga0210056_1001101_pt1 | contig 23436 bp, 22 predicted proteins | sample CryGeyCG2014_080_2_FD_183965 | JGI IMG/M metagenome (GOLD analysis project Ga0210056, IMG submission 183965) | Groundwater microbial communities from aquifer - Crystal Geyser CG07_land_8/20/14_0.80 (SPAdes) (version 2) | ecosystem: Environmental > Aquatic > Deep subsurface > Groundwater | place... | reverse complement strand
ACACACTATACTGAACCCTGTTTCCATAATTCTCAAGTTGTTTTGCAACCTTCAAACGTCTTTTATCGTCAACTATATCGTAACTTATAACTATAAACATCTATTTCATAAGAAACGGCTTATATGGAATTTTTTCTTGTATCAGTTTAACAAAATTCTGTACCTGTTTAAAGAATATTTTTCTAAAATTTATTTCTTCAGAATCGGGGTCTTGAAAAGATGTCAATATTCTTCTTTCGTAATTTTCAAAATATAATTTCCTTGAATCATCTTTAAGATAAATTCCATTTTCTTTTTCTTCAAAATCATCGGATTTCAGGATTTCTTTATTTACGAGTTCAAGAGTCAGTCTGTCTATAATTGGATGTCTAAATTCCTCAATTAAATCCAAAGCAAGAGATGGCCTCCCATAATCAATACCGTGCAGAAATCCAATATAAGGGTCAAACCCAACTGCTGAAGTTAAAGAAAACATTTCATTTGTTATCAAGGTATATCCAAGATTAAGAAGAGAATTAACCGGGTCAAGTGCAGGACGTTGGCTTCTTGTAACAAACCGCAATTCTTTACGGAACATTTTACCAAATGCTCCAAAATATATCGCAGACGCTCTACCTTCAATGCCAATAACAGTTGAAACCTTAGTTTTGTTCGGCAACTCTTTAATACAACTATCAAGATTTGCTAATGCTGTTGAAAAATCCACTTCGTCAGGATGATTACGGGCATACTTCTGAATTAAAACTTTTGCATTTTTGATTTTACCTTCAACTATTGTTTTAGCAACTGAAAGTTTGAAATTTTCATCTTTTGAACATTCATACTGGGCAATCCTGAGAAAAATGTTCTTTGATTCCACCGGTTGAAGTCTGCCAATAAACTTACCATAAATAGTAAGAAACGCTGTTTCAATTCCCGATTCAAGCAGAAATTTCATTGCCTGTGTCGTAATCTGTATGTTGCCAAAGAGCAAAACTCTGTCAATTTTAAATTCGGGTACTTCTAAAATAACTTTATCATCTTTTTCAATGACAAGTTTTTTATGTTCTTTTACTAACTTTGCACCCTGTTCTAAAAGATATAAAGTAGCCATTCATCAGGTCTTTATCTCTCTCTATTAATCAAACTAGATACTTTACTGACAAAATTTTCTAATTCTATCACAAATTTCTCAAAATCATGTGGTTGTACACATCCTGCATGATTCAAATCATTACGGTATTGACCAATGTTTATATATATTTCCGCTACTTCTTTATTCAATTGCTCTATTATTTTTTCTGCTTTCTCTTTCTGTTTTTTTAAATGTTCGTTCCACTGCTGTTCTGGAATATCTCTGCCTTTAACTGATAAACATGTTGATATAAATTCCCTGTCTTTCAATTTTGAAACATTATAACTATTCTTTCTGCAAATATAACTTACAATAAATTCTTGTAATAGGGTAAATCCTTGTTGAATTAATTTATGCCTACTACACCATTGAATTGCTTGAAGTTGATTTTTATCCTCGTTATCTGAAAAATTATTGAATTTTTCCTTAATCTTATCAAGGATCGGTTTCATCTGAACTATTAAACTTTCAGATGTTTGCATCTCATTTATTTTCTGTTTTATATTTTTTACTAATTTTGTAATTTCACCACTTCTGCAAGTAGCGACTGCCTTTGAAAAATTAGATAAGGAATTTACAAGTCCTTTTACAATTTTTGCGTTTTTATCCTCCCCTTTTGAATTAATCATTATAGGTTTGATTTTCTCATTTGCAAGTTGTGAGATGATAACCGCATCTCCTGTATTTAAAAACCGTTCAACTCCGATAGTCCAGTTAAAAAGAGAAACAAAAGGAGTGAGATCAAATATCGGGGCATTTCGTTTCTCCAAAGGCATCTCTTTAATATCTTTTAATGTCCCGAGTGACTCAATGGCACCATAATAAATACCATCCAATTGTATATTTTTTAAAAACTTGGCATAATTAAGAATAACCATTAAAAGCATCGGCAAAGAACGAAAACTATGAGTAACATCAAAAGTTATATTATCTTCATCATCTATCTCATCAAGTATTATTTCAAATATTTTCCAGATCTCATCCAGATTTTTCCCCTCTGGAATATCTACTTGTTTTATTTCACATCCAGGTTTTATATCGTTCAATATTTTTTCTAATCCGGGCTTATTAAATTTATTAGGGGTTTTCCAGTTTGTGGTTTTTGCTTCGTTTGTTGTAAAAACAATTACATAATCATTCTCTGACCAATTTCTACATATCAATTGAGCGAGTGCCAGTTGGACAAATCTGCAATTCTTAATTATCTGTGATGAATCTAAATAATAATTGCATTCTATATAATCATTCGTTCCAAGAAAAGCCAAAAATTTGTTACTCATAAATAATTATCTTTTATATATCTTTCGCTATCCATTTCCAGACAGGCATAACAAATATTTTAAAACCATTCACTCTTATTTCTTCTTCAGTTGATTCTGTTAATATATATCCTTCTTTCAGATTGAATTCTTTCATAGCATTTACCAGCCCATTGATTTCTCTTTTCCTGTTATTCAGGTTTAATTCTGAACATACCTGGTATGTCGATGTTATCTTCAAACCCTGTTTTATAATGAAATCACATTCAACATTATAGTTATCCCAGTAATATATACTAAAATTTTCCCGGTAACTCCTGCGTTTTAATTCAACTGCAACAATATTTTCAAGCAGTTTACCCTTATTTTCACTAAAATTGAAACTTAATGCGTTTATAAATCCCTGGTCAATAATATAAACCTTTTTAAATGCAGACAATTGTTCCTTTATTTTATAAGAAAACTTATTTACGGTAAAAATAAGAAAAGAATTTTCAAGATATCTCATATACTCGTTAATCGTATGATAACTTTTTATTTTAAAATGTCTGCTTAATTTACTGAATGAAATTTTTGATGCAAAACTGTTTACCAACAATACAGATAATTCTTCAAGAACACGGGGATATTTTACATTATATCTGGCAACAATATCTTTTGTTATAACTACTGACCATAAATTTCTAAGAAACTCTTTACCTAACTTATAATATTCGAAAATCCCACTGTTTGTAATATAATTGTTGAACAATAGATGTATCTGGCTTTTCTTTTTGGTTGAATAAATATCATTTTCTTTTATTGATATATGATTAAACGTCAAAAACTCTTTAAAGCTCATCGGAAATAATGCGAAATCTATAAATCTGCCGGTAAGATGCGTTGCCAGTTCTTTACTCAATAAATTTGCATTTGAACCGGTAATAATAATTTTATATTTCTCCCGTAACCGGTTAATAAATAATTCCCAACCTCTAATATTTTGTATTTCATCAAATAAAATATAATCAAAATCATTGTAAAGTTCATAGAAACATTCTAAAACCAGACTAAAATCCTGTGTTTGAAAATCTATTAATCGTTCATCATCAAAATTTAAAAATACATATTTTTTATTTTTTACCAACAAATTAGAAAAAACCGATTTACCAACCCTGCGTAATCCTGTAATCAACAAAACATTCGGATATTTTATATAACCGCTACAGGTATCTAATCCGGCACGTTCAATAACCTCTGTTTTTTTTAGTTTAGTTACAAGTTCTTCTTTCTGGTCAAATATAATATTTTTAATATACTCTTTCTTCATAAATTTTCACTCAATCTGTATAATATTAGCAATTCCAACGCTAATATTATACAATATTAGCGTTACTATTGCAAATATTATGCGATGGGATATCTTATAGGAATAGGAAATGCGTACCCGTACTGTACTACTTCTGATTCCTTAGCAGGTGCAATTTTATCAACCATCCTGCCATAATATTCTTTGGGTTGACCCTCGGTTTTAAAAACCGAACCTGTTTTAATCATTAGCAATGGCCTCTTGAAAGGGTTGCCACAAAAAGTAAATTCTTCACCCAATTTTCCATATTTTACGAAGGTTTTATATAATCCTTCGGTAGGGTCGTTTTCCGCAGGACAAAAATTAGAAAGGGCTACAAAACCATTGGCATCTTTTATACCGTTAACTGAATAGGACGCTACCTCGTCCACGCTAAAATGTCCTTTACCTATGGACTTTTTCCTACCGTATCCGGTTTGAGAAAGTTTCTCCAACAATCTAACTACTTTATCTTTCCATTCATCTGAAATAACTTTAAGATATATAGAGATATAATCATAGTCCTTTACAATAATTTCCTCAAGAGAATACAAACTATCTTCACCGGTAGTATTGGTGATGCGGTTAATGTATGAATGAGTTGTAGAAATAGATTTAAATCCACTTTCCACAACTTTTTTAGGGAGAAATTCCTTGCCTTCTCTAATCTTATTAAAATCTTCCATGTTTATCCAAATTGTCTTTTTTATATCTTTATCTGGTTCTTGGGTAATAAAATCAGCTGATAAGGGTTTAGGGAAGAGTTCGCCCGGGAAACCATCGGAGATAACAAATGGTGGTTTGCCTTCTTTGAATGGTTCAAGAAAATCCATCAATCCTTGTTCTCCTTCGTGATGGGCAACCACCCAGCAAAGATGACCAAAAATAGTATCTGCCTGAAAGGGTGTAAGAATTCCACTGTTAACTTTGAGTTTGATTTGATAGGTGTTCATTAATGCTTTACTTTTTTGATTTCGGCTTTTTCAAGCAATTCGCTTTTTATATTTTTGAATTCTTCTCTCCAATTTTCTGGAAATTTCGCTTTATCAAACTCAATGTTATTAAATTCTATGTGTCCGGAGCCACGACTACCACTACCCCCAAGCGCATCCTGTTCCAATAGATACATCCCTACTATTAACCATTTACGAATATTTTCAGTGTTGTCGTCTTCAAATATTCTGATGGAAATTTGAAAATCAAATTCGCTGCCTTCCGGTATGCGTTCCATAGGGAATAAAGCACCACCACGAGCCATACCCGTTTTTCTATCAATACTTACACCGGGTTTATTTTCCAATCCCAGTTTACCAAGAACTTCCGCCGATTTTTCAGTTAGTGAACAATCTCTGAATATTAATCGGGTGGGCTCTTGTGTTGTGCTATGACTGCCACTTCCAAATAGTAAGCATATTTGGCATTTGCCACAACCACATGGTCCACCATTTTGAGTTTGTCCATAAGTTATTTCCAAAAGACTTCTCATTTTTCCTTTCAATGATGAACCGGGGATATACGGTAAATTTTTTATCAACGATTTCATCACTGGCAATGGTTCCCCTTTCCCCACATCTTTAGCAGTAGCGGAACCAATATGCAGACCGCTTTTTAACCCTAACTTTGCTGATAACAACACATACTTTTCTAACTTCATGGTCATAACCTCCTTTTGAAATTTTTTTATTACTATTTAGGAAAATAACATACAATACTATCAAGGTGTTGATAAAATGCATCTAAATGTTTCTCGTCTTTTTCTGCTAATTTGAGATGATGTCTCATAAAATCAACAAAACTTTGTGGAATTATTTCTCTTTTAAGTTGATATTCCAGTTTTGTGGCACACTGCCATAATATTGAGCGAACAGAATCAATCCCTTTTAATAATGCAGATGTTCTTGCATTGGAAATAATGGAATAAAAGTCTCGTAGTTGTTTCATCTTAAGGCTGGGATGGTCCTGATAAAGTTTTTTAGCAATTTTATCGGGTATATCAAGAAAAATCTCTTTAACTAAATTACCCTTTTCATCAAAATAACTTTTTAGCAATAAGTCCGATAATAAAGATTTTTCCCCTCTTTCATTCTTAGATTGTTTTGCGATGTTGCACTCATAACATACCTTATAGTATTCCTGTTTGGCTTCAAACATTTTTCCACATTTCTCACATTTTTTTTGCATTTGTCAACTCCTCGTATAAGTTAGTACATATTCCATAATTATTCTCAGGTATGGCAAAATATTTTCTTCCAATTGTTTATCAATTGTCGGGGATAATTTTGTCGTCCAATTTTTCACTTCCTCGTGTTCTGTTTTGGTTAGATTCCGGCTAATGTCATAAATCAGCAATGGTACAAACTTCAACCATTTTGTATCCCCGGTTTCATCATATTTCTGACTCATCTCGCCATATTGCCTGAGGTTATAAATGAACCCTCGCGAGACAAGTGGAGGTTCTTTGTCTAACCAACCCATCACTTTTTGGGCCTCGGATAAGACTTTATCTAATTCATTCCAGCAAACTGTCTGGTTAAATAATGTTATCCTGTCTTTGCCGTTTTTCTGTTTAGACTCCTCTAATTCGTTTTCAACTTCCTTAGTACAGAAAGAAATGGGTTCGTAATGTTTAGCCAGGATAAAACCAGCGGAAAAGGTCAAATCAGAATTGTCTCCGCAGAAACGGCTGAATTGCTTTCTTATCTCTTTGGCAAAATCTATCGTTCTATTCCACGGACCGATTAGAAAGAAGTCGTCTCCGCCGGAGAAAACGGTATAAATATCTCTGTAATCTGTAACTAATCTATTCTGAATGTATCCAGCAAAAAAGGTTTCCAGCATACGACCGAAAGAAGTATATCGGGAAATAGATGGTCTGGTCTTATTAAATCCTTCTCTTAGTATCTTGCCCACATTATCCACGTCTGCCTTGACATAACCGAGTAGTTTATCACCTTCTGACTGATTAGCGATTTCTTCAAAATCCATTGGTCTATATTGTTCAGCCGGAATATACGTTGCTAAATATTTAAATCCTATCCCTTTATTTGTCCCGCTGGTATTATTTAAAGCAACAATCAGATATGGAGACTTATCTTTTTCAATTTCAGGCCAGAGTTCAAAGGAATAATTTTTCAACACAGGAAATCCCCGGTTGGTGTTTTTAAAGAAGGCAAGATATTTAGACTGGGGCAAAAGCTTCCCAACTTTAATATCGGTTAGGCATCGTTCACAAAGATTCTCTTCATTAGGTTGTGTTATGGGATTTTTATGACATCCCCGACAGGCCCTTTCATCTCCCTCAATAACTTCCTCACGAACAAACTCATACAACGACCATTTTCCATTAGCTGAAAGTATTGATTTATGTGGTTGATACTTACGAAGATGAAGATTGGCTTTTAGTTCATCTAACACCAGGGAAAAGTCAGCTAATTCTTCACCAGAAAACTCTTTAGTTGCCAGGTTGATAGAAAGTTCAGCATTAAGTTCCCCAAGTGTCCATTCGTCAAATTCTTTCTGTATTTGTTCTAATTGCTCGGCGGTATGTTTGAGATTAGGAACGAGGGCATAGAAATTGCCACCTGCAGACATAATTAAGTTACATAATGGCAAATTGAATGTGTGAAGTATCTTATGAGCAGTGGTTTCCGATATGAGTTGTACTAAAAATGAACGAGATCGCAAACGCTTGGCAACTTTACCTTGTTGGCTTAAAACTTCAAAAATGTAACTCTTAATTCCGGAAATATCACCACCTATAAGACAAAAAGTTTGACTGGCGATATCTGGTTCTTCTGATTTATTTTCTTGATGATAGTCATAAAGGCAGGCCGCAATCGCGGCTGTGGTTTTGAGGTGGTCAAAAAGGGAAACATCGGGGTCAGATTCATAAGCAGCGCTGGGAATACAGCAGGTATATTTCAATAGAAGAAAATATATGGTATTAATCACTTGTTCTTCAGAATAGTCAATGAAATTCATTGATTTAATTTCATCATTAAATTTTATTAACAAATCCTTATATTCTCTTGGATTACATTTTTTTTCATCTATCGAAAAAGTTTCTCTTAAGCAATCTTCTCCAATCCAGATAAGTTTATGATATTTATCCTGTTTGGGTTTCTCTGAAACAGAAAGGCGTGAAAAAATAGAAACAAGGCGGTCAGTAAATGGGTCGCCTTTTTCTTCTCTTTCGCTCTTAATCGGTTCACGTTCACCGGCAGAAAGATGGTCGGCTAAAGTAATATAATTTTCATATCTATGATGATTATTAATTGCAGAACTTATTATTTGTTTTTTATCTTCATCAAATACAGGGCTTAATTTCTCGGCAAGATTTTTTTGAAACCATTCCACGCCCCAATGCTCGTGGTTCTGCTGTTTGGGATTATCGCTTGCTCTCTGGGCAAACTTACCAATATCGTGCAACAAAGCACCGAGAATTACTGCTTCTCTCTCGTTATTATTCTGAGACATTTTTTCCCTTACCTGTTTTTATCTTATATTTTCCTAAACCGAAAGTGCAGTTTTTACCGATATGTGTGTATTCACCTAAAGTCAATAATGGCAGGAAAGGTTTAAAGTCCCCTTCGTAAACAACATCACCAACAAAGCCACCTAATTTCATTCTTATATCCTGCCTTGAAGAATACCGTTCCCAGTCAACCCAGTTCAGGTTTGACTTTTTAATAATACTATTTCTTGATAATGAAATCAAGTTTTTATAGTCTAATTCTAACTGTTTACCACAATAGAAATACATTAATGACGAGATTCTGCGCAATAGTGTCCTCATTATTATATGGAATTCTGGTTTATCTATGTAATGTCCTTCATACTTAATTCTCGTTGGGGTAATGAAAGACAGGTGTAATGTGTTAATCCCTGCAAACCGGATAAAATCAAGAAGAGTTGTGGTATCAGTTTTGTTAATTGTTTCCGTAGCACCATCATAAACAATAGCCCCGTTTTCATCAGTTATTTGTTTAAGTTTAAACTTACCTCTGTTTTTACCTATTCCGATTTTACCAAGTTGACTGAACGCATAAATCATATATGGTAAATATTCTATGGCTTTCCCAAAAAGAATAAAACTGAATTCCAGTTCATCACCAGGAAAAAATTCTTTTTTTGTTGTTAACGGTGGTTCTATTACGAATGGGCGAGGTATTTCATCAAGGTTACTTAAATTTTCAGCATTTTTTTGTGGAGAACTTTCAAAAATAAACGAGTAGGCGCATTTTTCTTTTAATATACAGGTGTCACATGTAACCTGTCTCTGGATACAACAAACTTTTTTAAATGCAATACCAAATGCACCACGGAAAGTTGACCCTTTGTATGCTGGTAATGACAGGTTATCTTCAGCAATTATTTTGATAAGAAATTTTGATATAGTAAAACTTTTTAGAATATCTTCTTGTGTCATACATCAACCAATCTGTGGCAACCCAAACCTGCCGCCGTATTGCCGCTGAAGGGCAGATTTCAAAACATGGTTTTCCGGTTTTGAAAGAAACCTATCGCTGTTGACTATTTCCTGCACACAGGTTTTTGTCTTATTGATAATATCTCCATCAGTTACTAAATTCCCTATTTTCAAATCTAACAAGCCATGCTGCTGTGTACCAAAAAACTCGCCGGGACCACGCATTTTGAGGTCTTCTCTGCCAATTTCAAATCCGTCATTGGTGGAGACAAGTATCTCTATTCGTTTTTTTGCTTCTTCTGTCTTAAGTTCACCTAAAAGGAAACAGACCGAATGTTCTTTACCCCTACCTATACGACCGCGCAGCTGGTGCAGTGTCGCCAAGCCAAACCTGTCAGAATGTTCAATCACCATAACAGTTGCATTGGGCACATCAATTCCTATTTCAATTACTGTCGTAGTAATGAGTATGTCATATTTACCATTCCGGAAGTCAATCATTATTTTTTCTTTTTCAGAACCTTTGAGCTGACCGTGCAAAAGTCCTACCGCAAAATCAGAAAATATTTTCTCTGATAATCTCTTTGATTCCTGCACCGCTGCTTTTAATTCTATTTTGTCTGACTCCTCAACCAGTGGAAATACGATGTATGCCTGATGACCATTGCTGACTTCTTTTTTTACAAATTCATAAGATTCCCGTTCTGTAGCATACTTTGTTGTTATGGGCTGTCTGCCGGGTGGCATTTCTTCTATCACAGATACATCCAGGTCGCCGTATAATGTAAGCGCTAAAGTACGAGGTATGGGTGTCGCTGTCATAACCAGAACATCGGGACTAAACCCTTTCTCCCTTAGAATTTTTCTCTGAATAACGCCGAATCTGTGTTGTTCATCAATTACTATTAAAGATAAATTTTTGAACTCTGTTTTCTGCTCAATAATAGCATGGGTCCCTATTATTAAATCAATCTCGCCTTCAGCAAGTTTTTGCTTAATTGATTTCTTATTCTTAGCGCTTGTTGAACCCACAAGTAATTCTGTCCTTACGTTTAGTCCCTTTAGGAAATGTTTAATCGTATAATAATGCTGTTCAGCAAGTATTTCAGTCGGCGCCATCAATGCTGTCTGGTAACCATTTTCTATCGCAAGAAGTATTGCGGAAAGCGCCACAACGGTTTTACCGCTTCCAACATCTCCGAGCAACAATCTATTCATAGGAAGGCGGGACTGCATATCCCTGAAAATTTCATTTATTACCTTCTTCTGTGACTTGGTAAAATCAAAACCTAAATTTTGTCTGAAAGGGGACAATAAATGTTTTTTCAACTGGTAACTACATCCTTTATTCTTTTCAACTAACTGCCTCTTTGAGAATTCCATTGCAATCTGTAATAACAGGAATTCATCAAATACCAACTTTACCCGGGCTTTTTCTTTAGATTCATAACTATCAGGAAAATGTATCTGTCTGACTGCATCATTTATAGAAATTAAATTATAACCGGTTATATACTTTTCCGGGACTATCTCTTGAAAATATCTTGAATAAGAAGGCAGGGCAGATTTGATTAATGTGCGGAGGTATCTATTGGTCAAACCCTCGGTAAGAGGATATAACGGCACAATTCTGTTTGTATGAATGAGGTCAGCATCATTTCCTGTTAATAGTTCATACTCTTCAACATTAAGCTCCTGGACCCCGCGAAACTTCTCTACTTTACCATGGAGTATCACTCTGTTACCGGAACGAAAATCTTCTTTTAACTTCTTGAACACATCATACTTATAACTATGTTTTCTATAAAAAACAGCATATACCACACCCGTAGAGTCTGATACCGCAGATTTGAACACTTTAAGTTTTGGTCCTACTGACATAAGATTACTGACTTCAACCTTACATGAAATAGTTATTACTTCCCCGTATTTAAGTTCAGCAATTTTTTTGTATTGTCTCCTGTCCTCATAATCACGGGGGAAAAAAGTCAGAAGGTCATAGACAGTATAGATTCCAAGTTTACCTAAAATCTCTGCTCTTTTAGGTCCGACTGTTTTTAGATATTTGACAGACTTAGTCAGATTTTGTATCATACTGGAGTTTACCATAGTTTAAATATCGGAGGAATTGCATATGTCTTTTAGATGTGTCGTCTGTGGCAAAGGTCCCAAAAGCGGTAACGCAGTCAGCCATTCAAGAAGAGCTACCCGGAGAGTTTTCCGTCCAAACTTACAGAAAATACGTATAATACTCAACGGAAACGTATCCCGTGAATACGTGTGTACAAACTGTATAAAATCCGGTAAAGTCAAAAAACCCGCGGTTGCTGCTGCCTCAAAGTAATGCCCCCGCTCCCGAACGGAATACATTATGCACTCAATTGCGAAAGCCAAGCCCCTGCTTGAACTACTCCGATATTATTTATTTCTTTATCATGGCGGATATTATGTACCAATTGCACGGCATTAATTTGAGAATATCTCTCTTTAAAATATTTCAGATTTTCGCTTATGGCACTATCAGAAAGTTTTACTTCAATAAAATGAGTTAAAGCGTCTTTTTGGGCTATTGCAAAGTCAACTTCCTTTCCATCTTTAGTGCGAATATAATGCAAGGATATATCTGTACCTTTTGCATCGTGTAGATATTGAACATGTTTAAGCAGACATACAGCCACAGTGTTTTCCAAATGCACACCTTCGTCCCCATCCACATATCCGCTATCATAGAAATATATTTTCGGCTCTTTCAATATTGACCTTGCTATATTACGATGATATGGTCTGATAATGAAAATAATATGCAGGCTTTCCAGAATATCAATATATTTACGGACCGTATTAGGCGCTATTTGGAGGTCTTCGGATAATGAAACATATGATAATGGCGAACCAATACGTTTGCGGAGCATTTCTAACAAAAGGCGGATTGCGCGAATTTCGTTTATGCGGCTGAAATCCATAATGTCTTCCCGTACAATATCTGTGTAGTATTGTTGACGCCAACGTTGGGCATGTTCGTCTGACGAAGAGAGAAACGGTTCTGGAAAACCGCCCAGCCTATTTAATGCAGAAACTGCCTCATATGGTAGCATAGTGGACAACTCCTTCACTGAAAGTGGGTTAAGTCGGTAAAAAAAATACCTGCCTGCTAGTGAATCACCAGTCTGCCTAAAAGTATCTAATCTGGCACTTCCTGTAACAAGAAATGTTTGATTATCGCTTCGAGTATCAAATGTACCCTTCAGGTAATTTTTCCAGTTCTTCATTTTATGAAGCTCGTCAAGGATTATCAGTTCTGTATTGAGAGGCCATTCGCGATTTCGTATGGTTTTTGCATCTTCTATATCATCATTATTTAAATATATTGTTTTCTTGAATTCCTGTTGTATGCTTTTTGCAAGAAAAGTTTTTCCCACTTGACGAGGTCCAGTAATAAGCACCATTTTTTTCTTTAAATCGTTAATTATTGTTTTGTATAGGTATCTTTTCATAGTTAACATTATTGCATATTATTGCAAAATAGTCAAGTCCATTATTCAATATGTTGCGTTTTAGTCGCCATCAAGCAAGGCGGGTTTGTCATTCTGATCCCGCCGTGGCGGGAGAATAATCTCGGTGTAAATTCCGTGAAGAATCTTAATTAAGTGTTGTGTCCCGGAATTTTGCGTATAATACTCAACGACAATGTATCCTGTGAATACGTGTGTACAAACTGTATAAAATCCGGTAAAGTCAAAAAACCCGCGGTCGCTGCCTCAAAGTAACTGCTTCACCAAGTCTGGCACCGTTTACCGTTACTTCTAATTTTGAACTATTACTTATGGATTTATTATAAGTCAAGGTTTGATATTATTATAAATTGAACTCACGAAATCAAAACAGTAATTGGCTTCTTTTTCTGTAATGATTGCATCTGAAAAGTATAAATCCTTGTTTCGGTTTTTCCTCATAGTATCACCTAATACTAGAATTTCATCATTATTTAGTATTTTACTCAATGTTTCAATTATTTTAATATGATGCCCGGAACGACTTTTAACCCTGTAGCCTGTTTTTGCTATACAATAAATGCCAATCTTTAATAAAGCCATATATGTGAAATGAAACTTAATTTCCGGCTCATTGTTTTTACCGGCAAGTTTTAAATTACGACCGGCTGAAACATAGTGTTTTTCAAGTTCTTTTTTAGAATACGGCTGTCTTGTAAAAAAGTTTTTATCTAAATTCATAATATTTTTATGGTTTTTTTATTAAATATACCTCTAATAAACTGGTCGCGATTATTCTTTTTTTCTTTTATTTCTTTCTTTGTCATATTTACGGCATTGATTTCACACCCTGTGTTTTTCTGAATTTTATTTAATTGTCTTTGTGTCACCATTATATCATGATCACCTACAATTAACAAATCTATGTCGCTATCGGCACGGTAATTATTATTCGGGTATGAGCCAAAAATATAGACTTCCTCAATTCCTCTTATATTCCTAAGAACATCTTTAAGAAAAATTTCTATCCCGGCATTTTTTAAGAATATTTTTTTATATCCGGAATATAAAGAATTTTTTCTGTTTGCGCTAAAGTATCTTTCTTTACCTGAAAATTCGCTTTTAAGTACCCCCGTATGTTCTAATTGCAGTAAATACCTATACACATTTTTAGTGTCTTCTTCTATTTGTCTTGCTAATTCATTAATATAATACTTTTTTTGTTCATTTAAGAAAAAACGATTAAGAATCTTTCTTAAAATGCGTGATTTGAAACTAAGGTTCATCGTGGTATCCTTATACCATAATCATGGTATAATTTTACCATAATTACGACAGGTTGTCAATGGGTGCGCGAAAAATCCTTTCTTTAATTAGGGATATTTACGGTAAACGAAAAAGAGATTGAGACACTTCCTTTATTCTGCCCCAAACATTTAATCTGCGGAAGGCTTCGGCATAAAGAACACCGCACTGTAATCCCCTGAATTTAGCCATAATCTCCAGAAAATTAGTAACCTCGGCATTATGGTGTCCTTTAAGCCATTTATACTGACTTTTATGGCATAGTAACATTTTTTTCTTAATATTAATAAAATCTGTTATATCTACGTAATCAGTAGGTTCAAATCCTATTCCTGCCATCGTGTCAAGATAAAAAACAGGAACTATTGGTTCATGGACTTTGTATTTGGTTTTGTAAAGCGGCAGTGTTGCCGTGAATACAGCATCAAATACTAACTGGCTGGTTATTACATGGTCAGGCATATAATCGTTCGGACTGTGTGTAAATATCAGATTCGGTTTGGAATGCCGTATTATATCTACAACTCTTATTCTCATTTCTTTTGTCGGGTATAAATCCAAATCTCCTGCTATTGGACCTAATGCTTCTGCTCCGACTAATTTTGCTGCTGCTTTTGATTCCTTATCCCGTATTTTTGCTAATTCTTCCGGTTTTATATTCCTCCCGCCCATATCACCATTACACAGATGAGCCATAAATATTTTATGACCTTCTTTGCTATATTTAGCCAATGTTCCGGCACATAAAAACTCTAAATCATCCGGATGTGCACCTACTGCTAAGATTCTCATGATATTCCTCCAATCAATTACATTCGGCTACAAGAGGACCTGCCAATTCTTTCAAGAAGAATAATTTACCGGGTAATGTGGGCATAAAACTTGATGGAACCCACATGTTAGGCCCGTATCTCAAAGTCACCCATAAACTCATCCCCTGCCACATCATCCCACGGCCCAACGAACCATCGCAGCCGCCTATTATTTTATCTGCTTTCAAAAATATGCCGGGACCTATTGTATTGGCATAACAGGGAACAAGTGTTGTTCTACTTTTGAAACTTGTAATGGCATTCTGTTCTATAGTCAAGGGATGCAGCTTTGCACCAAGCCGGTAGTTTTGTTTCTTCCACTGCTCTACACCGGAAAACTCTCCTGCAAAATGAGGTTCCCAGAAAGCTATGTGAAACATTCGTCCTATACCGAATATAACTACTAATTTAGCCCCCTCAGATTTAAGTTTGTTTATTTTGTCCGGATAAGCGGGTAAAAGTTTCTTTGTCGCAAAATTCCTCTGGTTTTTCGGTATTGTTAATCTACCTAAAGGGTTATAAAATGCTTGTTCCATGGCATTTTGAAATGCCCCGGGATCACTCGGAGGCAAAGTATTTCCTTTTGAATCACTCCATTCATCCATATTAAATCCATATACATGTTTACAGTCAACATTCCATTCTTTCAGGAAATATACTATCCATTTGTACATACCCATCGGACCCACGGGCAGAATAAGTATCAGTTTCTCATCGTTATCTTTTGCTGTTTTGATAGTGTGGGCTATTTCATGTCCCATCAGAGTTTCAAACTCTTCCAGAGTATTGCAGGAAACCAGCTGAAAATCCTCGTCCCACCAACTCTGGCGTTTAGTAATTGACTGAGGCGTATTGCTACAGCACCTGTCGATTTTCTTCAGGTCCCATCCTTTAGGAAAAAATTTCTCCAGTAACGAGCCTTTTAAAGTAGTTATAAGGTCTATTTTCATGATTCCCCCAATTTAAAATTGTAGTGTAATCAAAGGACTATCGGCACAGAGATTAAATTCTGCAGGTGGTATCATCTAACTTTTATTGAAAAAATCACCAAATGTGCGGAATTAAACAACAGCTTCCTTTTCAGGAAGAAATTCAATTTTAACACCATAAGGCTTCTTGTCGGAAAGACAATCTATATAGAAAGATAAATCCTCATTGGCCGTATCAAATCTCTCGTTTTCATCATGTAATAACGATAATGCAGTAACAGCATCTTCAATTAAAATCTGTTCTGTAGAAAATCTCTCTTTTGACAATACCTGAATAGCCCATTGTGAAATTTCTTTTTTAGTAACTTTACCATTAAGATAATTATTGATTTTACTAATAACTTCTTCTTTAGTTACCATAGTTCTTTCACCTCTCTTATTGAAAGTTTTCCCTTATAGTCAAGGGATCTACTATTAGGTTCTTCATGTGGACCATAGATAGTTGGATTACCCATGATTAAAAAATTTATACCTCAAGACATCTAAAGTTTTCAAATAAGAACCACATTGTATTTCTTAATAATTATAGCAAATTTTCATTGTATTTCAAAATCCTTGAAGGTTAAGGCTAAATATATTGCTTTAACACTAATTACCAATATATTTCCAAGTTCTTCAAATAAGATAAGTTGGACTTAAATTAATCCTTGCAGAAATAATAGGGATGGAGCGACTCGTATTCCTTCTTTTGTTTGATAATCTCGTTTTCCGGTAGCATGAATTTGCCATGCGTCTGCCTGAGGAAATTTCCTTTTTAAATATATCAGGGTTTTATTTAGTTCATCGTCTGACCATTTGCATTCAACAAACAGAAACGGTTTATTATCCTCCGTCACTACGAAGTCCACTTCTTTTCCTTCTATATCTCTGAAATAACGCAGTTCAATGTTCCTGCCTTTAGTATCTTCTTCATAATGCACCCATTTAAGCAGATGTGACGCCACCATGTTTTCAAAACGTCGTGGCATATCCTGAACCAAAGACCAATCAAAATGATAATGCTTCTGCTCTTTTTTAACAGCCCGTATTTTCGGAGAGCCCAGCGGCATAAGGCGAAAAACAGCATATAGTCGTTCAAGTATATTCATCCATTTAGACAGTGTTTTGTGACTTATTTGCAAATCTTCACGTAAAGCATTCAGGGAAAGAGGGCTGCCCACAAGTTCGGGAAGCCTTATGATAAGTAATTCAAGATTTCCTATGTCCTGCACCCGCTCCAAAGATAAAAGATCTTCACGAACCAGACGGGTTCTATATTCTCTAGACCATCTTTTTGCTTCAACTTTAGATTTGCCCAAAAACGGTTCCGGAAAACCACCTAACTCCAGAAGTTCCATAAAATTATTCTGGCTTTTAATAGCAAGTTCTGCAACGGAGAGAGGGTGCAAACGCAAAAAATGATACCTTCCTTGCAAAGAATCTCCTCCGAAACGGTAGAAATCTAATCTTGCGCTTCCGGTAACCAGTATTTTCTGATTTCCATGTTGCAAATCATATAAACCTTTTAAATAGTTTCTCCATGACCTGTATTTATGTATTTCGTCAAATACAAGCATTTCGCCTGGCGGAAGTTCCCCTTTCAATATTTTTTCTCTGTGTTGCGATATATCCCAGTTCAGGTAGTTTTGCTTATCTTTTAGAATTTGAAGGGCCATGGTGGTTTTTCCAACCTGCCGGGGTCCGCCGAGAAAAACCATTTTTTTCTTTAAATCCCTTATTATTTGTTCATTAAGATATCTTTTCATAATTGCCTAAATTATACAATTATTTTAACTATTTGTCAAATTTACACCGTTGTATTTTTGACCATAGTATAAATTACTCGGTTAAATCCTGCAGGCGAGAATGTTTTTCAAGGGTTACGAAGTCATTGCGAATCCCGATTCTGTGTATCGGGGTGTGGCAATCTCATATTTCTATCTGTCACGTTGTCATTCTGAGGAATGAAATGACGAAAAATCTCAGTGTAAACTCCTTGAAGAATCTTAATTAAGTGTTGTGTCCCCAAAATTCGTTAGTAGCCTAATATTTCAAGGATGGATTTGAAATCTTTATATATCTGAGGGTATTTTTTGTGTATGTAATCGTTTAGTTCAGTGATACGCCAGATTTTTTTCACCAATCTGTGGGTATTATTTATTTCTTCTGTTAAATTTTTATGGAGTTTCCTCAGGTTGTCAAGTTCTTCAGCCAGCACACCTATGTTTTCTTTTAATCTTTTGACAACCTTTTTGGAAATACCGTCTCTCGGTGTAAGTCTATGCCCGCGATATAATTTGACAGTAGGATCAGTTATGGGTATATTCAAAGATTTTAAAGTCTGAACAACCTGAACCTGCTCTTCATGGGGCAGAGATGTCAATCTTCCGGCTGTAGTCTTAGAAATTTCTTCCTTGTCCATCATTTCTTTGACTTCAGGAGCAAGGTTTTTTCTCGAACTTATTCTATATAACTGGTCAACAGTCTTCCCTGTTGCTTCTGCAATTTGTTCTAATGTCAGGTTCCCTTCTTCACATACTTTTTTTAGCGCTTCCGTTTCTTCTGATGGCAGTAAGTCCTGCCTCATTTCATTTGCTGAAAAGCCCAGTTCTGTTATCCTGTCTAAATTGTTTTCGTTTATTTCTTTTTTGATAATACAGGGGAATTCTTTTATTTTTGCTCTTGTGCCTGCAACATACCTTCTGTTTCCGTCAACTATTAAATAATCGTCACCGGATTCCGTTACTAATAACGGCGTAAGTATGCCCTGCGATTTGATTGAATTCTCCAGCAGGTCAAGATTATATTCAAATGTCCTGCTTTCAATGTCAGCGCGGATTATTTTGTTGGGTTTTAATTTTTCTGCCGGGATAAGAACAATTTTTTCTTCTGTTTTATCAGCCATTTTGGTTATTTGCTTTACCATTTCAAAGACAGATGGTAAATTTTCATTTTGTTTACAAAAACAGGGTCTTTTTTGAGTTTCTCTAAATTCGGAGTAAGGGCTTCTCTCCTGCTGTATGCTATTTCAATAAGTTCCCTGTATTGTTTGAGTTCTGAACGGATTTTTTCTATTGACTTTCGCACATCTTCAGTGTTTTTATCTACGGTTTTTACCAATGCCCTCTGGTATCTTTGTTTATTTACCTTGTGTTTTGTGAATACGTCAAGTATATCGTCCTGCACGTTCTTTCTCTTGAACTTTGAAGCAATATCCCCTGATATTGACGCCATATTTTTATCAAGTGTCTGCCTGAGTTTTTCCGAACCATCAGAAATTACTGCATATAATTTTCGCACATAAGATTCGCTCATGCCAAGGTGTCTGGATACTTCTTTAACAGATAAACCGCATTCGTCTATCAACCTTGATATGTTTATTGCCTTGTCTTTAGGACTCATATTTACTCTCTGCAGGTTTTCTGTCAACCACTGTAAAAGCACCTGCTGGTCATCAATACCTTCTATAATCTGAGCAGAAATTAACAGCCATCCCAATCGTTTTGCTGCCCGTAATCTTCCTTCGCCAAAAATAAGAGTATATCTTCCCGATTTTTCCTTACGGACACGGATTGGCTGGATTATTCCCTGCTGTTTAATGTTGGATGTCAGCTGGCTAAATTCTTCTTCACCGCGGTCGCGGTGATGCGGAATGTCTATTGCATTTACCGGTATTTCTTCAAAATTCATAAGTCTCGGCTCAAAGTATTAGAACCGTCCCCATTCTTTATATCAACTGGAGTTGGTGCAGCCTTTTATATAACCCTTCCTTGCTGAATAACTCCTCATGCGTTCCTATATCAACAATTTTACCTTTATCAAGAACAATAATGCGGTCGGATTTCTTTACCGTGGCAAGCCTGTGGGCAATAAGCAGGACTGTCCTGTTCTCCATAAGTTTTTCCAAGGCTTCCTGAACTAATTTTTCCGATTCAGCATCAAGCGCGCTCGTCGCTTCGTCAAGGATAAGTATGCGGGGATTCCTGATTACAGCGCGGGCAATCGCAATACGCTGTTTCTCCCCCCCGCTCAACAATACGCCCCGCTCACCGACAACAGTATCATATCCCCGGGACGTTTTCATGATAAACTCGTGTGCATTTGCCGCAATAGCAGCATTTATTATATCCTGCTCACTGGCATCCTGTTTTCCGTAAGCAATGTTATACTTCACAGTCTCATTAAACAATATTGTTTCCTGAAGCACAACGCTCATCTGGTCATGTAAAGATTTTAGAGTGACATTACGAATATCATTCCCGTCAATGTAAACCGCACCTTCTGAAGTATCGTAAAACCGCAATAATAAATGTGCCAGTGTGGTCTTACCTGAACCTGAAGGACCGACAAGGGCAACAATTTCACCCGACTTTATTCCAAAACTTACATTTCCAATAACCTTATATTGAGGGTCATATCCAAAACTTACATTCTCAAATTTTATTTCTTTTTCAAATAAAGGTAATTTGGACGCGGAGGGTTTTTCTATGACAGTCGGTTTTTCGTCAAGTAATGCAAAGACCCTTTCACTTGCTGATAACCCCTGCTGTATCATCGGATTTAATTGTGCGAAATTGCGTAAAGGCTGGTAAATAGAAAATGCTGTACCAAAAAAAGCAAAAAAAGAACCTGCAGTCCATATACCCAATATCACTTCCCTGCCGGAAAAGAACAAGACTGCTGTAATGGCTATTGCACCTATAAATTCCATAACCGGTGAAGAAACTGCATCGGTTTTTACAAACCGCATCATCACATCATAGAATTTTTTATTGGTTACTTTAAACCTCTCAATTTCCGTGTCTTCCCTGCTGAATGCTTTTGTAATTCTTATCCCGCTCAACGAATCCTGGAGGTTGTCATAGATATATGCCATCTGTTTCTGTCCATGACGCGAAAAACTTCTCAACCTCTGACTGAATTTTATTATAGGTATTGATGCCAGCGGGAAAAAGACCAGTCCTATCAATGCATAGTCCCACCGCAGATAGAATAAAACTCCTATTAAAACAATAACCGTCAGTCCATCGCAAACACAGGTTGCAGGTACTTTATTTAAGGCGGTCTGGATTGCAGATATATCATTTGTCAACCTGGAGACTATCTGACCGGTAGCATTTTTTGAATAGAAGCCAATTGAAAGTTTCTGTAAGTGTTCGTATGCATCAATGCGCAATTTTATAGAAATGCGCTGACCGATGTATGACATAAGGTAATTCTTTGCATAATTCAATAAGCCCAGCAAAAGATATATAGCGGGTACGGCAATTATAATCCAGTAAAGCATCTTACCATCTTTTGCAATAAAAACCTTATCTATCAATGGTTTTATCAACAAGCGTGATAGACCATTGAGTGCTGATACGCCCATCATACAGATAATCGCCAGTATAAATCTTTTTGAATATATTTTTAAGTATTCAAACAACCGCTGGTTTGTTTTCATAATATTCTCTCAACAATCATCTTTGCTGCACGGTCTGATACGCCTTCCCTACCCAGCAGATTCCTTAACTCCAGAAATTTCTTTTGGGTTTCCGTCACCAGATTTTTATCAGTCAGGAATTTCCCGGCAATGTTTTTTATATCCTCGGGTTTTGCTTTATCCTGTATCAGCTCAGGCACGATTTGCTGTTTAAAAATCAGATTAACAATAGCAGCATTTTCTACCTGTATCATTGACTTAACCAGGTAATACATCAACCGGGGAAGTCTATACATTACTACCATTGGAATGCCTAACAGTGCATTTTCCAATGTAGTGGTGCCGCTCACGCCTATAGATAAACTGATTTTCTTTCGTGCAGTATAATTACTGTCGTCATAAACAATTTCAACGGATTTGTCCGCAGGACTATCTTGTTTGTCCGCAGGACTATCTTGTTTGTCCGCAGGACTATCTTGTTTGTCAGATTTATAGCAATCTTTAAGTTTACTCAATCCAAAAATAATAAATTTAGTGTCTTTAAACTCGTCCTGTAACAGTCTCTTTGTCTCAAGCAGTATCGGTAAATTCCAGCCCACCACGGGTTTTCTTGACCCCGGAAAAATACCTATTTTGTTCCTCTCCCCTTGCCTGTCCTGAGCGAAGCCGAAGGAAGGGAGAGGGAAGGGTGAGGGAACAGGCGGAATCAAGTCTATCAATGGATGTCCTACAAAAGTCACCGGCACACCAGCATTTTCATATATTTCTTTTTCAAAAGGGAATATAACCATCATGCGTTCAATAAACTTTTTTATTTTTTCAACCCTGCCAATGCGGGTGGCCCAGACCTGAGGACTTATGTAATAATAAACCGGTATATTCAATGAATGTGCATATTCAGCAATTCTTATATTAAACCCGTAAAAATCCACTAATACGACTATACCGGGTCTTTTGTTTTTTATATATTCTATCCCGTTTTTAAGAATTCCCTTCAACTTAAAATACTGTTTAAAAGGTTCAAAATAACCATGTACGTCCAACCCGACAATGTCATAGAGAAAATTATCGCTAACCTCACCCATCTTTCTTCCGCCGAGTGAAGTAACAGAAATATCCGGCTGAAATTTTTTTATTGACTTTATTAAATTTGAGCCGTGTAAATCACCCGAGGGGTCACCCGCGCATATAAATATTTCTTTAGCCATGTTTCTGTAATCTCTTCAAAATTTCCAATGCCAGTTCCAGTGCATCACGACCATGTTCACCGCTAACCAATGGCTGTTTCTTGAGGGTAATACAATTTGTAAAATGTTTTAGTTCTTCCTGTAAGGAATTAGCGCGGACTATTTTTTGTTTAACAATTTCAATGTCATCCATGGATTTGGGGTTGGGTATTTTCTTTTTGTATATCCTGATTTTTTGCACCGCATAATCTACTGAAATATATGCATCGGACTGAAAAATACGGAGTTTACGATATTTGCCTATCGTTGCCCTGCTTGCTGATAAATCTGCAATACAACCATTTTCAAATTTAAGACGCACTTTGACTATATCTTCATGCGGTGAAAATATACTTGTGCCAAAAGCTTCGATGTCCTTCACTTTTGACTTAACCAGAAATAATACTATATCCAGGTCATGTATCATCAAATCCAGCACCACGCCCACATCTCCTACGCGGGGGTCATAAGGTCCGAGCCTGTCTGTCTCTATAAATTTCGGGTTATTTATATGTTTTTTTAATTCCTGTATTGCAGCATTGAATCTTTCTATATGCCCGATTTGCAGGATAACATTTTTCTCCTGCGCTAATGAAATTAACTCCTCTGCATGTTCCAGATTTGTAGTAATCGGTTTTTCAATCATACAATGCTTATTATTTAACAAAAATTCCCTGCCAATAGTATAGTGTGTTGTAGTGGGAGTAACAATTGATACTGCGTCAACTTTATCCATTATATCATGATAATCAGTATAACCCTGGACACCGTACTGCTTGCTGATTTTCTCTAACTGTTTTGGAGCCACATCAACAATGCCGATAAGATTAACTTCCTGTATTTCAGAATATATCTTTGTATGATACTGCCCAAGGTTACCAACACCTATAACCGCAATGTTTATTTGTTTCATACGAAAACCCTTTTTTATTCCCCTTTTTATTTTCCCCCTTTGAGGGTGTTAAAAAACTAAGTTTTTAAATTACTTTTGTTCTTTGAAATTAAAGAAATTTACAAAAAATAGCGACAAAAGGCTATGTGTAGAACTTTAGTTAAGAAAAAACTATTATTCCGACGATAG
>Ga0210056_1001100_pt1 | contig 23443 bp, 16 predicted proteins | sample CryGeyCG2014_080_2_FD_183965 | JGI IMG/M metagenome (GOLD analysis project Ga0210056, IMG submission 183965) | Groundwater microbial communities from aquifer - Crystal Geyser CG07_land_8/20/14_0.80 (SPAdes) (version 2) | ecosystem: Environmental > Aquatic > Deep subsurface > Groundwater | place... | reverse complement strand
GTGTCGGATCGGATTCAATAACCGGTGCATTATTGAAAAGTGCACAACCGGTAAATAGAAATGCCACCAAAAATAGACCTAAACTGAGTAATAATTTCTTATTTTTAATGATAATCACCTCCTTTTTGGTATTATAACATAATAAATTAAAATTTTTTATTTAAATTATTCTAATTTTTCTTCCGGCGGATACTTTTATAATTTTTCCAATAATCTGGCTTAAAGTAAAGCCTTGCTGATACAAAAGAGTTTTAGCTTTTTCGGCCTGTTCTGGTTTAATAGCTAATAATAATCCTCCTGAAGTCTGGGCATCATAAAGGATAATTTCCTGTTCTGCAGTAATACCCGGTTTTTTTTCTACTAAGCAAGAATAATTTTCTTGGTTTTTCATGGTTCCTCCCGGAATCATCCCGGCAGAAATATATTTATCCAGACCTTTTAGCAGCGGTATCTTATTAAACTGTAGTTCTGCTCCTAAATGATGATTAGTCAGCATTTCGCTTAAATGACCGATTAAACCAAAACCAGTAATATCAGTCAGGCTATGGAGGGATAATTTTAATAATTCTTCCGGTAGCTGATTTAATTTGGTCATCCAGAAAATAGCTTTTTTTAAGCTGGTTGGTTCAGCCATCTCATTTTTAAGGGCAGTAGACAATATCCCGGTACCCAAAGGTTTAGTTAAGATCAGTAAATCTCCTTCTTGAGGTGTATTATTATAGAGAATATCTTGGGGATGAATTAATCCTACTACCGCTAATCCATACTTTGGTTCTTTATCTTTTAGGGTATGTCCTCCGGCTAAAATTGCTCCCGCTTCAAGAATTTTTTTTGCTCCACCTTTTAAGACCAGTTCTAGGTCATCTAATCTATCTTCCGGGAAACAAACTATATTTAAAGCCAGAAGAGGTTTTCCTCCCATAGCAAAGATATCACTTAAGGCGTTAGCGGCTGCAATTTGTCCAAAAATATAAGGGTCATCAACTAGGGGAGTAATAAGATCCAGGGTAAAAACTAAAGCCTGGGTTTCATTCAATTTATAAACTGCTGCGTCTTCATAGTTTTTAAATCCAGCCAATAAATTATTATTTTTTAAAGTTTTAAATTTTTTTAAGATCTCGCCGAGATCTTTGGAGTTTAATTTAGCTGCTCAGCCGGCAGCAGAAACCATCTGGGTTAATTTCTTTTTATCTACCAAATTGTTTCTGGCTCCTTTCTATTTATCTTTATTTTTTAAGATTAATATTCTATTATTTTCTTTGCGTTGAGTAATTTTTTCTTGGTCCATTTTATTAAGTAAGGGGATAATATATTTTCGACTTATTCCCAATAAATCGCGTACTTGAGAAATGGAGATGGAGCCATTTATTTTTAAAAAATCGATTAATTTATTTTTCATCATATCATAATTCTTATTTTCCAGCAAAATCCCCTCATCTAATTTGATAATTTCTCCCTCTTGAATTAAAAAATCAATTATTTCTTTACTCTCCGCAATTTGAGAATTAAGTTTTTTTTCATCAGGAGGATTAAGAGGATTATCTTTTATGATTTTTAGTATTTTAGAAATTAATATTTTTTGCTCTGGAGAAATTTTAGGCTTACTAGAGGGCAAAAAGATTATTCCTTTTTCTGAAGCTATATTTTTTGTATTAGTTAATACTTCTATTAAGTGATTAAAAATTTCTGGCTTTAAATAATAAAAATAACTTTGAAATTTATTTAAGGGAAAACCGGTTTGCAAGGGAAATAATTCGTATTCGTGATTTAATTGGTGCATAAATTTTTTAATTTGCTCTTCCCAGTAATTTTTCTCGATTAGCCAGTAATTAGTAGCCATTATCTTTCCTTCTTTGATCAATAATTCAACCATTTCCCGTATTTCTGGGTCCGCATAATTACTATTAGCTAATAAATTATCTTTTTTAATAAAGATAATTTTATTTAATTCGGTTAGAATTAATTCTCTTAAATCAAGTTTTATCCTGGTTTGTAAAAAGTTAATAATAGCTTTATCCTTTAAATTATGTTTAGGGGCTAGGGGGTCAATAATTAATCCACCGCCAATAGTTTTGGAGGGGCTGGGTATTCTTAAAATAAAGCGATCTCCCAAATAAGTTGCTATCGATTCTTTAAAACGTAATTGGCCAAATCCTGTTTCACCGTCTTGCAGATATTTTTTTTCGTCCAGGATTACTTTAGCTAATATTTCTTTGGTGCCGCTGAAAAAAAACACTTCTGATCGATTAATTAAAGAGTATTTTTTTACTTGAGGGAGAAGTTGTATTTGGACATCAATATTCTTACTGGCTCTGATCTGCTTCGTTCCAAAGACAATGTCTCCTCTATGGAGCTCACTTTTTTCTATTCCTACTAAATTAAGGGCTACTCTGCTACCCGGAAAGGCACTTTCCACTTTTTCTTTATAACTTTGTAAATTTCTAATTCGGGTTTTTCTATAAGAAGGGAAAATAATTACTTCCATCCCGGTATGAATGGTTCCTCCTATTAAAGTACCGGTAATTACTGTTCCACTTCCTTTAACCTTAAAGACTCGGTCAATGGATATTCTAGGCTTCCCAATATCTCTTTTTGGTTTTATCTTAGCTATCAAATTTTGAATAGCTGATTTTATTTGCTCAATTCCTATGTTCTTTACTGCACTTACTTTTATTAGGGGAGCATTAAAAAAATTAGTATTTTTTAACCTTTCTTGGATTTCTTTTTCGACCACCTTTAATCTATTTTGGTCTACCAAATCAACTTTGGTTAGAGCGATAATGCCGTATTTTATATTAAGGAGATCTATTATTTGGAAGTGTTCTTCAGTTTGTGGCATCCAACCTTCATTGGCATCAATGACTAAAATTACTGCATCGATACCGGTTGCCCCGGCGATCATATTCTTGATCAGATTTTCATGGCCGGGTACATCAACTATTCCAATTTTTTCTCCGGAAGGAAGTTTCATCCAGGCAAATCCTAAATCAATGGTCATTCCTCTTTCTTTTTCTTCGGGCAAACGATCGGTATCTATGGAAGTCAGAGCATAGATTAAAGCTGTTTTACCATGATCAATATGCCCAGCGGTACCTAAAATAAACATAAAAACCTCTTTAAATTTTTAGGAGATAAAATCAATATTTTGTTAATTTTATTTCATTTTGGAATAAACTGATTTAATAATTTTTATGACTAAATTATCATCAGAGGAGTCAAAACAGCGAGGATCTAAAACAAAATTTTCTTTTTCTTTTCTTCCCAGGAGAGGAGAACTACCTAAGCGTAATTCTTTAGAAAAAATTTCCACCGGACCAGGGGGTTTTATAATTACTAATTTAGTCGGTAAACTTTGTTCCGGTAAAGAACCTCCCCCGATGGCGGTTTGCCCTTCTTCTAGGAAGGCAGGAATATTTTCATTTTTTAATTTTTGGCAGATATTTTGGCTACGCGCATCAATTTTTTCTAAGGGACAGGAAATCATTTTCCAGATGGGAATTTTTTCGGTAGCCTCATTTTTTAGATAATATAATAAAATTTCTTGAAGTATAGTTAAAGTTATTTTATCTACTCTTAAGGTGCGAAACAGTGGATGTTGAGAAATTTTTTTTAAATAAATTTCCTTGCCACAAATAGCTCCTCCTTGAGGGCCTCCTAAAAGCTTATCGGTACTAAAACAAACCAGATCAGCGCCAGCTCGAATATTTTCTTGCACCGTAGGTTCATGTTTTAAACCAAATTCTTCCGTATTTAAAAAGGTGCCACTACCTAAGTCCATTACTACTGGCAAATTGTATTTTTCCCCTATTTTTTTAAGCTCTTTAATCTCAACTTGGTGAGTAAAACCGTTCATCTTAAAATTACTTTGGTGAACTTTTAAGAGTAAAGAAGTATGGTCATTAATCGCTTTTTCATAATCTTCAATAAAGGTTTGATTAGTTGTTCCTATTTCTCGAAGATAAGCACCACTTTGTTCTAATATTTCCGGGATACGGAATCCTCCTCCGATTTGAATTAATTCTCCTCTGGAGACAATGACTTCTTTATTTTTAGCCAGAACATTTAAGATCAAAAATATAGCTGCCGCATTATTATTAACGATTAAACTATTTTCTGAATGACTAAGAATACCAAGTAATTTTTCAACTATTTTTCCTCTTTTTCCTCTACTGCCTTCTACCAGATCATATTCTAAATTAATATAACCTGGTAGAGAGTTTTGAATAGAGGCAAGTATTTCTTTACCCAAGGGTGCCCGACCTAAGTTAGTATGGAGAATTACTCCACTGCCATTTATAACTCTTTGTAAAAAAGTAAATTTCTCTTGGTCAAAATATTCTTTAATTTTGTTTATCCTTTCTTCTGCTGAATATAAGGGGATATTTTTAGACCTATTTTTTTTCTCTTCCGAGATAACTTTTCTTACTATGGGGGTAAGCATTTTTTGGGAATATTTTAGTATTAAAGGTTGTAGGTTTTTATGTTGTAAAATTTTTTCTACACTCGGAATCCCGGATAGTAATAAATTTAAATTATTATTTTCTGTTTTATTTTTCAATTAATAAGGTTATCTCCTTGGGGTTAAAATTTAAAATAGGGACACATCCCATTTATTTTGGCGGGAGGGGTAGGAATCGAACCCACCGCAGCAATTACCATTAATTACCGCCCACGGATTTGAAGTCCGCAAGGCCCACCAGAGCCTATCCGCTCCCTTCTTGTTTTATTATAAATTGAAAGGTAAAACTTTACAAGTAAATATATTAGAGTATTGAGTATTGAGTAAAGAACAGTATTGAGTAAAGAACAGAGAAAGAAAAAACAAGAAATATAATTATTTTTTTATTTTAGAAAAAAAGAGGAATTTTACTAATTTTGTAGAATATAAATAAAAGGAATATAATTTTGATAATTAAGGAAAATAAATTTACTAATTATAGGCAGTAAATACATAAGAAAAGGAAACTTGATATGAAAATAGGATTGTATCATTTGATTTCAGAAATGAATAATGAAGCATATATTGATAGTACCTTAAAGAGTTTTATGTTTAAAATTGAAGAAAAATTAGCTGAAAAATTTGAAAATATAAATTTAAAAAATATTAATGAAAAAGATTATTTTCCTCTTATTTTTATAAAATCCGGTGGGGTAGAAGGAAAATTTAAGCAGTTTTTTAAACTAATCAAGGGACCTTATCTACTTTTATCCAGCGGTTTACATAATTCTTTGGCTGCTTCTTTGGAGATTGCCTCTTTTTTAAGACAGCAGGGAGAAAAAGTAGAAATACTCCATGGTGATAGCGATTATATTGCCCAAAGAATAAAAGAGCTTAAAAAAGTTTTTGAAATAAAAAATAAGTTATCTACTTTAAAGTTAGGAGTAATTGGTTCACCTTCCGATTGGCTTATCGCCAGTGAGGTAGATTATAAGAAAGTAAAAGATACTTTAGGAATTTCATTAATAGATGTTGAAATGGATGAATTAGTCAAAGAAATTGAGCAAAAATACCGTTTTGATCATCCCAAATTAAATGATATTAAAAATAAAAAATTTGATAGTAAATCAATCGAAGGAGCATTAAAAATTTATAGCGGGTTTAAAGCTATTATAAACCAATATAAACTTGACGGTATTACGGTAAGATGTTTTGACTTGCTGGAAATTTATAAGAATACCGGTTGCCTTGGTCTATCCTTATTAAATGATGAAGGAATTATAGCCGGCTGTGAAGGGGATATTCCTGCTCTTGTTTCTATGGTTATTTTGCATTATTTGACTGATGAACCTGTTTTTATGGGTAATTCTTCCAGCTTGGATCTAAATAAGAACGAAATAACTCTTGCTCATTGCACTTTACCCTTAAATATGGCTGATAAATATTATTTTGATACTCACTTTGAGTCGGGGTTGGGAGTAGGAATAAGAGGAATAATCAGAGAAGGAGAAGCGACTATTTTTAAATTATCCGGAGGCGGTCATAATTACTTTGTTTCGGGAGGAGAGATTATAAAAAATTTAAAGGATAGAAATTTATGCCGAACTCAGATAAGACTAAAATTAAAGCAAGATGTAAAATACTTTTTGCAAGAATCTATCGGTAACCATCATCTGATTTGCAGAGGAGACTACAGTAAATTGATAAGAGAATTCTTTAAATGGTAAAATATTGTAGTTAAGGTCAGGAGTTGAAAGTGTGTCAAAGGACCGTCCCCTGACACACTCGAAGGAGGAGAAAATAATGGGTGATATTATGCGGCCACTTCCATTTAAGCAGCTACTTCACTGGATAATTGAGGAATATCGATCACAGCAAACCATTTTTGGGATACCGAAATCTCAATTTTTTAGAAAAAAAAACCGAAAAAGTATTCAGATATTTGATGAAAAATGCGATACCCCTATCGGACCTGCAGCAGGACCTCATACCCAGTTAGCTCAGAATATTATTACTGCCTATTTGGTCGGGGGGCGTTTTTTTGAGCTGAAGACGGTACAAAAACTTGACCATCTGCAATTTGAGAAGCCCTGTATCGATGCGCGAGATGAGGGTTACAATACCGAATGGTCTACCGAACTTTCTTTGGAACAGGCCTATGATGAGTATGTCAAGGCCTGGATACTGCTTTATTTTATAGAGTCAGTTTTTAATATGCGCTTTACTGATCAGCAATCTTTTATTTTTAATATGAGTGTTGGTTATGACCTGGAGGGAATCAAAACACCGGGTATGGATTCGTTTATTGATAACTTAGCCGATGCCTCCGGGCATCCGGTATTTAAGCGTCACCTAAAGGAATTAGATTCTTTTATTCGGGAAACAAACTTTCCGGAAGCTCTACCTATTAAAGGAAAGATGGAAAGCTGGCAAAATATTCCCAGTATGATTTCACCTCATATCACTCGTTCGGTGACTCTTTCTACCATGCATGGATGTCCCCCCGAAGAGATAGAAGCGATCAGTAGATATCTTATGGAGAAAAAAAAGCTCCACACCTTTGTAAAGTTGAATCCGACTCTCCTCGGCTACCAACCGGTCAGGAAAATACTGGATACCCTTGGATTTAACTATATAATCCTTAAGGAATCTACCTTTACTAATGACCTGCAGTGGGATGATGCCATCGGGATAATTAAGCACCTTTCTAAATTAGCCACTGACTGCGGCCGTAATTTTGGTATTAAGCTCTCCAATACCCTGGGGACGGTAAACACCCTGGGTATCCTTCCAGGAGAGGAGATGTACCTCTCCGGACGTATTCTCTTTCCCATTACCATTACTCTGGCTTCCCGCTTGTCGAGTGAGTTGGGAGGAACTCTCCCTATGTCCTACTCAGGAGGGGCGTCTCAGTTGAATATCCTCCAGATCTTTGAAACCGGGATTAAGCCCATTACAGTAGTCACTGAGCTGTTAAAGCCAGGTGGTTATCTGAGAATGACCGAAATGGCCCGAAAATTAGAATCAATGCTTGAAGAGAGTAGACCGCCTAATCTTATCGATCTAGAAAAGCTTAACCGTTTAGCCGAAGAAACCCTCCAAAAAAATTATTACCGGAAAGATTGGAGAGGTACAAAGAAGGTTTTCGTTGACCGGGAATTGCCCCTGACCGACTGCTATATAGCTCCCTGTGTTCTCTCCTGCCCAATCCATCAGGATATTCCGGAGTATATTCGGCTGGTAGGAGAGGGACAGTATGATAGGGCTCTGGAACTTATTTATTTAAAAAATCCTCTTCCCCAGATAACCGGATATATTTGCACTCATCAATGTATGTACAACTGCACTCGTCTTGACTATGAAGAACCGGTCGGTATTCGCGAGGTGAAGAGGATTGCCGCTGAGCATGGGAAGGTCGCCTACCCTATTAAAAGTAAAAGCCGCAGTGCGGTTAAGTGGTTGGATACGAAAGTAGCGGTTATCGGAGCAGGACCAGCAGGGCTAGCGGTAGCTTACTTTCTGGCTAAAAGCGGATTCAGGGTGACTGTATTGGAGAAGCAGGATTCTCCTGGTGGTGTAATAAGCCATACCCTGCCTTATTTTAGGATTCCTGGGGCTGCTATTAAGAAAGATATTTCGGGTATCCAAGCACTGGGGGTAGATTTCAAATTTGGAGTATCAGCAGAATTTTCTATTAATGATATGCATAAAGAAGGATTTACCTATATTTTTATAGGAATCGGCGCGGAAGTTTCGAGGAGACTGCAGCTAACCGGGGATGTGGATAATAATAATGTTTATGAAGCCCTGGATTTTTTAAGGTCTTTTAATAAAAATTTAGGAACTCTTGGAACTCTTAACCTTGGCCAGAGTGTAGCGGTGATAGGGGGAGGAAATACCGCCGTAGACAGTGCACGATCAACCCTGAGGATAACTGGCGTTAAGAAGGTTTTTATCATCTACCGCCGTACTGAACAGGAAATGCCAGCAGATAGAGAAGAGTATAAGCGAGCTCTGGAAGAGGGAGTCATTTTTAAGCCCCTCTTATTGCCGGAATCATTTTCAAAAACTGGTATCTTGAAATGCCGCAGGATGACTTTAGGCACTCTTGATTCCAGTGGTCGCCGGAGTCCTGTCCCCACTGAGGAGACTGAGGAGATAGCTGTAGATGCTGTGATTAGTGCTATTGGAGAATACACCGACCCGAAGTTTTTAACCGCTCAAGGGTTAAAACTTGGGGCAGACAGTAGACCTTATGTAGACCCAGAAACCCTGGAAACTAATCTTGAAAATGTTTTTATAGGTGGTGATGCCCTTCGTGGTCCCTCCACCGTGGTTGAATCTATTGCGGATGCCCGAAAGGTAGCCGAGGCTATAGCCAGAAAAGAGATACCAAACTGGAAGGGTAGGGATAAGGATTTCAAATTAGGTTTGGATAGGAAACGGCAGGTTTTAGAGATTTATAATAAAAAGGGTCGCCTCATCCCGGCTCAAATATCCCAAGATGATAGAGTAATAGCTGAGAATGAAGCCGGGCGGTGTCTGGAGTGTAATATTATTTGTAACAAATGTGTCGATATCTGTCCAAACCGGGCGAATCTGGCGATCGCGATTGATGAGAAAGAGGGCTTTCATGACACCTATCAGATTCTCCATCTTGACGCCTGGTGCAATGAATGTGGAAACTGTGGCACCTTCTGCCCCTACAATGGTTTACCCTATAAGGACAAGCTGACTCTTTTTTCTACTAGGGAAGACTTTAAGAACAGCACCAATAATGGCTTTGTTATTACCGGTCCTTCTAATGATAAGTTAATGACCTTAAGGTTAAAAGATTATCTAGGGGAAATGAAAATTAATAAAAACAATGAACTAATAATACCTGCAGATTTTAAATATCCAAATAATTGTGATCTTAAGGAACTTAAAAAAATTTTCCTGATAATCAGCACGGTATTAAAAGATTACCATTATTTAATCAATAGTTCAGTAAGTTGAGTAGTAGAAGGATGTAGGGGCGTATTGCCTGCCTGTGCGTGTACGCACGCAGACAGGCAATACGCCCCTACCAAGGGCAATCTATAACTCATAACTTATAGGTATGTAAGATAAGGCAGAGCTTGTAAATTGTAAAAGGGTTTTGTAGGTGGTAATATATATATATATCGAATCAGGAGCTGGAGGATTTAGCTTATGGAAGCATCATTCGGAGATTTAAAGAAGGGCCAAAAAAACTGCCAAAGGACCGTCCCCTGTCAGTATTTTGCTCCTCAGAAGATAGAGGAAGCTTTAGAAATTTTATCTAAATACGGAAAAGAAATTAAAATAATTGCTGGAGGAACCGATCTATTAGTGCAATATTATGATCGACTTTATGAGGTTAGTGCTTGGTTAGATTTAAAAAATATTGAGGAATTAAAAGAAATTAAAATAGATCAGAATCAAATAGAAATTGGAGCTATGTCTACTCATACTCAATTAGAAAGTTCAGCAGATATTAAAAGATATTATCCAATTTTAAGCCAGGCTGCTTCCGATATTGGTTCTCCTCAAATTAGAAATCGAGGAACTATCGGAGGGAATATTGTAAACGCCTCTCCAGCAGGTGATCTTTTACCCGCTTTAATAGCTTATAGGGCACAATTTAAATTAGTTTCCCATAAAGAAGAAAGTATAGTTTCTGCTGAAGATTTTTTTCTTGGTCCTAAAAAAACCATCTTAAAATTCGAACAATTATTATCTAAGATTATTATTCCAATTCCAGAGCAAAATACTTATTCTAGTTGGATTAAAATTGGAAAAAGAAAAGCTTTAATGGTGGCTACTGTGTCATTGGCTTTAGTCCTAAGTATGGCCGAGGATAATAAAATTATTCAGGAAGTAAAAGTCTGTCTCGGCTCTGTAGCCTCAACCCCTTTTGAAATAATGGAAATAAGAGAAAAAATGATCGGTCGGCAATTTAAGCAGTTAGATTTTAATGAATTAGGCCAATTAGTAGAAGATAGGATTTCACCTATTGATGATATTAGGGGAACCAAAGGGTATCGCCAAGAGGTAACTAAAAATATAATGATTAATGCCCTGGAAAAGATACAGGAAACCTGGGGGCAATCACAGAATGACTAAATTAAAGATAGAACTAATGGTTAATAGGAAGAAAAGAAAAATAGAAATAACTCCTTCCACCCGCTTAATAGACTTATTAAGAGATGATTTACAGCTTACTGGAACTAAAGAAGGATGTGGAAAAGGTGAATGCGGGGCCTGTACCGTAATTATGAATGGTGAGTTAGTGGCTTCCTGCTTGGTATTAGCTCCTCAAGCAGATGGGGCAGTTATTACTACTATTGAGGGCCTAGGAAGTAGTGATCATTTAGATCCTATTCAAGAGGCTTTTATAGAGAGCGGTGCAGTTCAATGTGGGTTCTGTACCCCGGGGATGATCTTAGCGGCCAGGAGATTATTGGAAGAAAATCCCCATCCTGATGAAGAAGAGATAAAACGGGGTATTTCTGGTAATCTTTGTCGCTGCACTGGCTATCAAAAGATTATCGAGGCTATTAAGTTATCTATAGCTCGATTATCTAAGAGTGATAGCGGAAAGGCTAAATAAGATGAGTGAAAAATATATCGGTAAAGATATTTTAAAAGTGGATGTCCAGGATAAAGTAACTGGGAAAGCTTTATATCCTGACGATATTTATTTCAAAGATATGTTATATCTCAAAATTAAAAGAGCCACTTATCCTCATGCTTATCTACGTAAACTTGATTTAAGTAAAGCAGAGAAATTACCAGGAGTGGTTAGGATTATTTCCGCTGCTGATATTCCTCAAGTTAAAAATTTTGGTTTAATGGTCAAAGATCAGCCCGTCTTAGTGGGAATCGGCCAAAAAATGCGTTATATGGGAGATGCTCTGGCTATAGTTATCGCTGAGAGTAAGGAAGTTGCTTCTAAAGCAGTTAAACTGATCGAGGTGGAAGTAGAAAAATTAGAAGTAATATCCGATCCCTTGCGAGCTATGGATAAGAATGCCCCTCTTATTCATCAAGATGGAAATATTCTGGCTACCCATTATTTGGAAAAGGGTGATATAAAAATGGGTTTTGCAGAAGCTGATCTTATTGTAGAGAAAGAATATAGAACCAGTTTTTTAGACCATGTCCCTCTTCAAGTTGAAGCAGGAGTGGGAATTTATGATAAAAAAAGTGGAGTTATTACGCTCTGGGTTGCCACCCAGTGGCTGCACGATACCCAGGCAGATATTGCCCAATCCCTCGGTCTTTCCAAAGAAAAAATAAGGATAATTCAGCCGGTTATCGGTGGCGCTTTTGGCAAGAAAGAAGATATTTCGGTGCATATTCATCTTGCCTTAGCAGCTATTGAAACCAAGAGGCCAGTTAAATTGATATATAGCAGAGAGGAATCAATGATTGCTCAATCCAAAAGACATCCTTTTATTATCAGAGCAAAAACAGGTGCCACCAAAGAGGGTTATTTAACTGCCTGGCAGGCTTTCGTAATCGGTGATACCGGAGCCTATGCCTCCAGTGGTCCGGCAGTGGTTCATAAAGGTATGTACCATTGTACCGGGCCTTATAATGTAGCTAATGTTAAAGGTGTAGCCTATACTGTTTACACTAATAATACTTATGCCGGGGCGATGCGTGGCTTTGGTACCACTCAGATGGCTTTTGCCTATGAGTCTCAGATGGATATTTTAGCCCACCAATTGGGGATTAACCCAGCTCAATTCCGTTTGCAAAATGCTTATGAGATAGGCTCTTCTACACCTAATGGCCAGATATTAACCCATAGTGTAGGGGTAAAAGAGACTATTAAAGAAGCACTAAATATGGCTGGTTGGAAGGGGGAAGCACAATGAAAAGAAAGGGCAGAGGAATGGCCACCATTATGTTTGGTTTTGGTTATGGAGAAGGATTCCCTGACCACTCCATTGCTTCAGTAGAGATTGAAGAGGATGGGAAGATTTTGATTAGAACTGCCGCAGCTGATGTTGGTCAAGGTATTTTAACTACCATTACCCAAATTGCTGCCGAGGTTTTAAAGGTGAAACCAGAAGCAATCCGTATTATTCCCGGGGATACCCATTTGACTAAAAATTCCGGCTCTTCTTCCGCAACTCGACAGACCTTTTTTACCGGCAATGCGGTTAAAATAGCCTCTGAAGAATTGCTTGGTATAATATATCATTACGCCAGTTTGGAATTTAAAAGTAATCATGTTGAATTAGGAATAAAAGCTGGTTATATTTTTAGAAAGGGTAATCCGAATACTAAATTAAGTTATTGGGAATTAGCAGAAAGGGTAAAAGCAAGAGGGGATAGTTTGAAGGCAGAAGCAACTTTCTTTCCCCAAACTGATAAGCCAGATTTAAAAACCGGACAAGGCAAAAAAGTATACCTAGCCTATACTTTTGTTACCCAGATTATTGATTTAGAAGTTGATACAGATACCGGAATGGTGGAGGTATTAAAGGTTTATACTGCGGCAGATATAGGTAAAGCCATAAATCCTCAGAATGTAGAAGGGCAGATAGAAGGGGGTACCGTCCAGGGAATAGGTATGGCCTTAATGGAAGAGCAGGTTATTAAAGAGGGAATCACTTTAAATCCAGATTTAACCAGTTATTTAATCCCCACTTCTATGGATACCCCTCACTTTACTACTCGATTAATAGAGAATGAAGATTCCGAAGGACCTTATGGGGCAAAAGGAGTAGGAGAACCATCCACGATTGCCACTGCCCCGGCTATTGCCAATGCCATCTATGATGCAATAGGAGTGAGAATCTACCATCTTCCCATCACTCCAGAAAAAATATTAAAAGCCCTAAAGGAAGAAACAAAAAATAAAAGAGAGAAAAAAGAGGATTTTGGAATTTAAATTCTAAAAATAATATCTATAAATATATTTAATTCTGAGGTGAAATTTATGAAAGATATAGAAGAAACTAAAGACCAGATTATTGAAAAGTTAGCAGAACTTCGCAGTAAATTATCCATTTCAGAAGCAATACAAGCAGAACAAATTCAAGTAGAAAAAAAACTTCGGGAAAGTTATAAAAAGTTACAACATACTTTGGAAGATGTTATTGAGGTTATTACCAAAGTAGTTGAAATCAGGGATCTATATCTGGTAGGTCATCAGGAGAAGGTCTCTAAACTGGCCACGAAGATAGCCCAAGAGATGGGGCTTACTCCCGATAAGATTGAAGGAATAAGGATAGCTTCACTAATTCATGATATCGGAAAGATTAGTATACCTAATGAAATTTTAAATAACCCTAATAGATTAATTAAAGTAGAATTAGACCTAATTAAAAATCATCCCCAAATAGCTTATAATATCTTAAAGACTATTAACTTTCCCTGGCCGGTAGCCGAAATTATTCTCCAACATCATGAGATGATAAATGGTTCTGGTTATCCAAATAAGTTGAAAAGTAATGAAATCCTTATTGAAGCCAAGATAATAGCAGTAGCTGATGTAATAGATGCTATGTCCTCAAACCGACCTTACCGGTCAGCTCACAGTATTGAAGAAGCGTTAGAGGAGATATCCAAAAATAAAGGAATTCTCTATGACCCTGAAGTAGTAGATGTATGCATAACCTTATTTAAAGAAAAAGGATTTGAATGGTAAGTAATAATAATCTTACAGAAAGGAAGGGAAAGGGGTCAAATCTTTATTTTTGACAGTTTATTTTAACTGTCAAAAATAAAGATTTGACCCCAAGAATATAAGACTTAAGAGGAAGGTGTTGGATTTGAAGGAAGCTAATAAAGGACCAAGAGAAAAGGAAGAAAAAATATATAAACAGGCAGAACAAGCTATGCTGGAAAGTGAGGAAAGATATAGAGAACTGTTTAACCATATGAGTAGCGGAGTAGTAATCTATGAAGCCAAAGAAAATGGTAGAGATTTTATAATCAAAAATATTAACCCAGCTGTGGAGAAAATTAAAAAAATCAAAAAAGAAGACATTCTGGGTAAAAGCGTCCTTAAAGTATTCCCGGGAGTAAAAGATTTTGGTCTTTTCAAAGTCTTTCAAGAGGTATGGAAGACTGGAAAACCCCAGCACTATCCCCTCTCTTTATACCAGGACCAGAGGATTACCGGTTGGAGAGAAAATTATATTTACAGATTACCTTCAGGTGAAATCGTGGCAGTTTATGATGATATTACCGAATGTAGGCTAGCTGAGAAAGAGCTGAAGGAATCAGAAGAAAAATACCGCACTGTATTTGAGAATACCGGCACAGCTATGATAATTATAGAAGAAGATATGACTATTTCTGTGACTAACCGACAAGTTGAGCAACTAAGCGGATATTCTAAAGAAGAAATTGAAAATAAGATGAAGTGGACGGAGTTTGTTATTCCGGAAGACTTAGAAAGAATGAAAGAATATCACCTCTTAAGGCGAAAAGAAAAAGAAAGTGCGCTTACCTCTTATGAATTTAGCCTTCGTGATAAATTGGGTGGGATTAAAAATATATGGTTAAATATAGGAATGATACCCGGAACTAAAAAGAGTGTTGCTTCTTTAACTGATATCACTGATCGTAAAACTTATGAAGGAAAACTTAAGAAATCTATAGAAGACGTTATCTATACTATCGGTAAGATTACCGAGACCAGAGACCCCTATACTTCTGGACATCAACTGAAAGTCTCATTGCTTTCCACCGCTATCGCCCAGGAGATGAAACTACCTCCCGATCAGATAGAAGGAATAAGGATAGCTTCTTTAGTTCATGATATCGGAAAGATTAGCATCCCCTCAGAAATCTTAAGTAAACCCAGTAAGTTAAGCGAAATAGAATATAGCTTAATTAAAAATCATTCTCAGATAGGTTATGATATCTTAAAATCCATAGAATTTTCCTGGCCGATTGCCCAAATTGTCCTTCAACATCAAGAAAGATTAAATGGTTCCGGATATCCTCAAGGTCTAAAAGGTGATGATATTCTACTTGAAGCCAAAATAATTGCAGTAGCTGATGTAATAGAAGCAATGTCCTCTCATCGACCTTATCGACCAGCTCTTGGTATCAATAAAGCCTTGGAAGAAATCTCTATAAACAGGGGTATCCTTTATGTCCCGGAAGTAGTCGATGCCTGTATCAAATTATTTAAAGAAAAAGACTTTAAATTTTAATTCAAAATTTACTTCAGAAGGCTGGCTCGAGTAATTGCTTTAGAGCCAAATTTTTCCCTGATTTTATCTAAAGACTGGCTCAGCTGTTCCAATTTGTCTTCTTTATCTCTTACAAATTTCAATTGATTTCTTTTATCTTCAGGGCTAAGATTAGAGAGTCTTATTCCCAAAAGTCTAACCCCGCCTTTTTTAAGTTTTACTTTATTCAGGAGTTCTAGGATAGTTTTAAAAATGATATCATCAAGATGGGTAGAATTTTCTAAGGTCTTTGACTTATTGAAGGTGGTAAAATTATGAAATCTTATTTTCAAGGTAATGGTCCTGCCTTTATAACCTTCTTTTCTGGCAGTATACCCCACTAACTGAGAAATTTTAAGCAGTTCTTTTATGAGAATTGCCTTTTCGGTTATATTAGTGGGGAAGGTCGTTTCTCTACTAATAGATTTTACTTCCGAGGGAGGAGTAACCAAACTTTCATCTATTCCCTGGGCCAGGAGTTTTATCTTTTTCCCATTTTTTCCCAAAAGATTAACTAATATAGAATCAGGCATCTGGGCTAATTGTTCTACTTGATAGATACCAGATTTTTTTAATAGCTCTTCCGTCTTTCTTCCTATACCCCAGAGGGCAGAGATAGGAAGAGGATAAAGAATTTTTTGCCTGTCTTTAAAGTAGATAATATAAAAACCATCTGGTTTTCCCAGATTAGTGGCTATTTTGGCCAGAAATTTATTTTCGGCTATGCCTACTGAGACCTTAAGACCTAATTCACCATAAACTCTTTCTTTAATCTTTCTACCTATAACCTCTATCGATCCAAAGAGTGATTCACATCCGGATACATTTAAAAATAGTTCATCCATACCCAATGGTTCTACTAAAGGACTATAAATGCTACCTATCTGAAAGAATATTTTAGAGGCCTCTAAATATTTACTTATTCGGGAAGGGATAAAGATTCCCTGAGGGCATTTTTGGCGGGCTTCCCAAATGGACATACCGGCATGTACCCCATATTTACGAGCTTCATAAGAAGCAGCATGAACCACTCCCCGATTCAAATTTCCTCCTCCCCCACTTATTCCTCCGGTTATAAGAGGTTTGTCTCGATAAGCTGGATTATCCCTTTGCTCTACTGAGGCAAAGAAAGCATCAAGATCCAGATGAATTATGGAAAGGCGATGGTTATTGTTCATTATTTTTTAGTTCCTTTCTGGCTAATTGACTTATAGGCCAATTAGCGTAATAGGTAATATGTAATTAAAGAATCATTAATTTGCCAATTTTCCAATTCACCGATTAGATTAGTAGATAATGAATCGTTGTTAGTAGGGGCAGACCTTGTGTCTGCCCTCCGTAGGACTCATAATGACAAAGCACTTGCTGTAGGGGTCGGATTTATCCGACCCGAAACGGGTTTTAACAGGCGGACCTGCCCTACGTTTACTCATTACGGGCAGACACAAGGTCTGCCCCTACATATCAAATTACTTATCACATTGTTTACTATACGCTATCCGCTATCTTTTCTTTTTCCTTCACGAGATACGCGATACGAATTTATTCTGTCTCCTGGCTCCTGACTTCTGGATTCTATCTTCTTTATTCTATTTCTTAACTAGCTAACCAAGTAACCAAGTAACCAGCTACCTAAATATATACTACATACTGTCTATATTCACAATCTTCCGGGCGATTAATTTAAAATCAGCATCATTTTTACTTAAAGTTCCTTCTATTAAAAGAGGTACTTCTTGATGAAAAAGGTTAAGAAATTTTTGATAGGCAGTGGGGAAAGTAATTACTTCAAAGAAACCTTTTTCATCCTCTAAGAGCAAAAAAGCCATCACTTGTTTTTGTTGGGTAAATTGCCTCCTGACTTGAATTAGTATTCCCGACATTAAGATTAGCTTTTGAGGATTAATATTTTCTATTTGATTGGATTTGGTAATCTGAAAACAGGCCAGTTCTTTATCATACTTACTTAAAGAATGGTCACTTACATATAAATCGAGTATTTCTTTTTCTAAATTCATTTGTAGAGCTTTAGAAAAATAGTAAGCCGGGATTAAATCAGCAGCAATTAGTTCAGTACTACCGGAGTTATTATCTCCAGATATTTTATTTTGAGCCCCATCTTGGGCTTTTTTTCTAACCTCCTTTAAAGTGAGAGGGAGTAAATTTAATAATGCCGAACGAGGGTAAGTGGTAAAGTCGAAAGCACCCACCTTAATTAGATTTTCGATTAAGGTTTGATTGATTTTTGAAGACCTGGTTTTATAACAGAAGTCGTATAGAGAATTAAATCTTTTACATTTTTCTCTTAGAGATAGAATGGATTTTAAATTTTTTTCTCCCATGCTCTTTATTTTGCTCATTCCCACTCGAATAGCTCCCTCTTCTACCGTAAAGCCAGCTCCACTTTTATTGATATCGGGAGGAAGTATTTTAACCTTGAAACGTCGGGCTTCCTGAATATAGCGATCGGAAGAATAGTAGCCCATACCATAGGTGAGCATAGAAGCCAGATAAAAAGCGGGGTAGTGTATTTTAAGATAGCAGGCTACAAAAGAAATTAGGGCATAAGAAGTACTATGTGCTTTATTAAAACCGTAGTGAGCAAATTTGGAAATTAGATTAAAGATCTTTTCGGTCTCCTCTTCGGTGTTTCCCTGATTTAGGGCCTTTTTAAAGAAGTTATCTCTCTGTTTTTCCATTTCTACTGGCGAACGGGAACTGATGGCTCGACGAAATAGATCAGCTTCTCCTAAACTGAGCTGAGCAAAAGTAGAAACTACCTGTATTACCTGTTCCTGATAGAGGATAACTCCATAAGTGTCCTTTAAAATGGGTTCCAGTTTGGGGTGTAGATAGTCTATCTCTTCTTCTCCCCGTTTCCTTTTAAGATAGTGTTCGGTCATTCCACTGTCTAAAGGACCTGGCCGGTATAAAGATAAAGCAGCGATTAAATCATTTAAATGGGAAGGAGAAAGTCTTCTTAAAAGAGAAGACATCCCTGAGCTTTCTAATTGGAAGACTCCCAGAGTTTTGCCTTTCTGCAGGGCAGAAAAAGTGGCTTTATCATCAAGGGGAATCTTATTAAGGTTGATATTTATATTTTTTTCCTTTAACCCTTCTAAGGTCTTTTTAATTACGGTAAGGCTGCGGGAGCCCAGGAGGTCTATTTTTAATAGGCCTAAATCTTTAATCGATTCTTTTTCATATTGACTAACTATTTCCCCTTGATTAGTTACTTCCAGAGGAACTACTTCGGAAAGCGATTGATCTGAAATGATCATTGAAGAAGCGTGCACAGAAAGATGCCGGGGTTTTCCTTCTATGATTTGAGCAAAAGAAAATAAGGATTTAAGAGGCTCCTGTTGATAGGGGAGATTTTTTAGTTCAGGCAAATGTTGAAGAGAAGCCTTAATTACTCCAGGGGTGGAGAATATAGGCATAAGTTGGGCAATTTTGTTTATTTCCTGAGGGAGGAATCCCAGTGCTCTGCCGGTATCGCGAATGGCGGAACGGGCGGCATAAGTAGAGATGGTGCTGACGTGGGTTACTCGATTACTTCCAAATTTTTTAAAGATATAAGAGATTACTTGCTCTCTTCCCAATTGACCAAAATCTATATCTATGTCTGGGAGATCTATTCTTTCCGGGTTGAGAAATCTTTCAAAAAAGAGTTGATATTTTAAGGGATCTACCTCAGTGATATTCAGAAGATAGGAGACTAAACTTCCGGCTGAAGAACCTTTCCCTGGTCCCACCGGAATATTGTTTTGTTTAGCAAAGCAGACTATATCCCAGACGATCAGGAAATATCCGGCAAAACCCATCTGATTAATTATTTTTAATTCATAGGTTAAGCGATTTTTAACTTTTAGAGAGGGAGTGGGATAATATTTTTTAAGACCTTCCAGGCAAAGTTTTTTTAAATAATTTGGGGCGGAATAAGAAAGAGGTAAGGGATAAGTAGGGAGATGAATTTGCCCTAAATTAAGTTCTAAGTTGCATTTAGCAGCGATTTCAATTGAATTCTGAAGAGCTTGAGGGGCCTGAAAAAATAGTTTCTCCATCTCGGAAGGAGATTTAAAATAATATTCATCAGTTTCAAGTTTTTGATGATAGAACCTCTCTTTTGTTCCTAAATTGGCAATTTTATTTAATAGACCTTGAGAGGAGGCTTGATTTTTTTCCAGGTAATGGACATTATTAGTGGCTACTACCGGAATCCCTAATTTTTGTCCTATTTTTATTAATTTAGAATTAACTTCTTTCTCTTGGCTAAGGCCATGAAAAGATAATTCTAAGTAAAAATTTTCTTGACCAAATACTTGCTGATACCAGTAAGCATTTTTTTCGGCTTGGTCAGTCTTCTTTTGGGCCAGGAGAAAAGGTATCTCTCCCTTTTTACAGCCGCTTAAGGCAATAATTCCCTCACTATATTTAGCTAAACTATTTTTTTCTATCGCCGGAATAGGACCGGGGTTGGAAAGATAGGCTTCGGTAATCATCTGACAGAGATTACTATAACCTTTTTTGTCTTTAACCAAAAGAATAAGATGCCAGCATTGATTGGATTTTTGATTATTTTTTACTCTTATTTCGCAGCCGAGGATAGGTTTTACCCCGGCTTTTTTGGCTTTTTTATAAAATTGAATGGCCCCATAAAGTCCATCATGATCAGTTAAAGCCATTGCTTTCATATTAAACTTGATGGCCTTTTTAATTAAATTATCCAGATTGCAAAGACCATCTTGCATGCTATATTGGGAATGTAGATGTAGATGTACCATATCCATTTTAAAACACCTTTCTAATAATTGACCAATTAACCGATTCTCCAATTCACCGATTGAACAATTCTCCGATTAGAATAGTCGTTAGTGAATAGTTATTGCGAGCTCTGATTTGATGTAGGGGGCGGATTTATCCGCCCCGTATTGTTTGGTTAATTTCTTTGACGGGTTCGATGAATCGAACCCCTACACTTGCATAGACAGGCGAGACGCCTGTCCTACGTTAATAAAATAAATTATTATTGTAATAGAGGGCGTATTGCAATACGCCCCTACCTACAACTAAAAACTTACATTTTGCAATTTGTACCTTACATCTGTTTCTTCACGCGATACTCGATACAAATTAATTTTGCAACTCGTAACCTGCAACCTGTATTTAAAACGAATGTTTGTATTAAAAGATAAAAAAATATAAGTGCTTTTTCTTTAACCTTCTTTCTCTCTCTCTTTAATTTCCCCAGCCTTTATTTCTTCTCGGAGAAGTTTAATTAACATCAAGGCATTTTTAACTGCTTTACCTTTATAATGATTATTCATGAAGATATATTGGTCGGTAGTTTTTGCGGCAATCTTTTTTATTTTAGGAATCCATTCTTTTAATTCTTCTTCAGTATAAAGATAATCGTATCTTTGGTAAGCTTTTTCATGTTCCCACCAATTGGCCTTGTTCCGACCGTGAAATCTAACATAACCTAAGTTAGAAGTAGCTTCAGCTAGAGGAGGAATTAAACCTTTAATTTGGGGCTGATCTACACAGCAAAAACCTATATTGTTGTTTTTTAAAATTCTGAATATTTCATTATTTATCCAGTAAGAATTTCTAAATTCTACTACCAGAGCTACATCTTCCATTCTTTCTTTGAAGCGGAGAAGATAATCCCGATTGGAGGTAGTATTATAAAAAGAATAAGGGAACTGAGCTAACACGCAGGCAAATTTACCTGCCTCAGACAAGGGTTTTATAGATTCTTTAAAATCTTTAAAGATAGTGGGATTTTCTTCTCGGCTATGAGTCATTCCTTGGTTAGCTTTTACTGCAAATTTAAACTCAGCAGGAACTTTTTGTTGTAAATAATAAAAAGATGCTGGATGAGGTATGCGGTAGTAAGTAGAATTAATTTCGGTAACCTTAAATTTTTGGGCATACAACTTAATCATTTCTTTTGGTTCGGTATTTTCGGGATAGAAGGTTCCTATCCAATCTTTATAACTAAAACCAGAAGTGCCGATATATAGCATCTTTACTATTTTTTCCCTCCCTTAAATCGTCTTAAAATTCCGATAACTTTACCCAAGATAATAGTGTCTTTTGTATTGATAGGTTGATAAAGAGGATTAGAAGGTTGTAGAATAACCTGATCGTCCTTTTTGTATAACCTTTTTATGGTAACTTCTTCCTGGTTTAAAAGAGCGATGACAATATCTCCATTGTCTGCATCTTGCTGAGGGTTAACCAGGACATAATCACCATCAAGGATATGATCGCCAATCATACTATCACCTTCAACTTTTACCATGAAGCTTCCTTCACTACCAGAAAGTTCTTCCGGAATAGGTATAAATTCAGTAATGTCTTTTGCTGCCCACAGGGGCTTTCCTGCAGCTACACTTCCTACTACGGGCACTTTCCTGGTTTGGGGTATAATTTGAATGGCCCGAGATTTTTCTTTTTCTCGGTGGATATAACCTTTCTTTTCTAAGATGGTAAGATATTTATGGGCGGTAGCAGAAGAAGTTACTCCTACGGCTTTGCAGATTTCCCGAACCGTGGGCGGATAACCTCTCTCTCTAATATTTTTTTGAATCAACTGAAGAGTCTTTTCATGATTTGGGGCAAGGGAATCTTTTCGAAACATGTTTAGCCTCCTTTAAAGAATTTAAATAATAAATCGCTATACCTATACTAGTATTAGCATAATTTATGGTCTGTTTATATTATAAAGTAAACGAATGTTTCTTGTCAAGTTTTTAGGACAATTTTTATCAATATTTCCAAGTTCTTAAATTATTAGATGGACAGAAATAGAAATTTCGGTTTATATCTAATTATATTAATTATAATAAAATGGTTGTCCCCCAAAAAGTAAACAAACTTGTCCTCGACCTGATCGGGGAATGGTAATGTAGGGGAATGTAGGGGTCGGATTTATCCGACCCGGTATTCCGGGCCTGTGCGTGCCTGCCTGTGCGAACCTGCACGCAGACAGGCATCGTGCCCCTAAATAGCAGTAAAATTTTAATTGGGTTTTAATAATTGCTTTAATAAAATAATATGATAAAATTAAAAAGAAATATTTTTTAATAGAAAAATATGACTGGAAAATGAAAAAATTAAAAAGGAAAAGGAGTAGATGACCGTGGAATTAATAGAAGCAATGAAAAAAAGAAGGAGTATACGTAAATTTAAATCAGATAAAATTCCTAAAAAGGATATTTATGATATTATTCAAGCAGCTTCTCTTGCTCCTAGTGCTCATAATAAACAGATGTGGCGTTTTATAGCAATAAGTAACCAAGAGATACTGAAAGGGATGGAAAAAGCGATTGTAAGCGAAATAGAAGAGTTGAATAATTGGCCAGAATTAAAAGAAATAAGATTTAAAGTCAAAGGTCTGAGAGCTTATTCTACTTTTTTTGTAAAAGCGCCTCTAGTCTTTGCTATATTAGTAAAACCTTATCATTCTATAGTGGATGAAGTATTAAAATTAGATGGATTAAAGAAAGAGCAAGCTGACCTTTTACAATCTTATGTCGAAATTCAAAGCGTTGCTGCTGCGGTGGAAAATCTATTATTAGCTGCTACAGAGAAAGGTTATGGTACTTGTTGGATGTGCGGTCCTCTAATTGCTACATCAGCATTAGAGAAAATACTTCAAATAGAAGAACCCTGGAAGTTAATGGCCTTAGTTCCCCTGGGGATTCCTAATCAAGAGTTAAAACCTAAATTAGTAAAAGATATAGAGGAGATATTAGAATTTATGGACTAAATATTTCTCTTGAAGAAAGAAATT
>Ga0210056_1001098_pt1 | contig 23493 bp, 20 predicted proteins | sample CryGeyCG2014_080_2_FD_183965 | JGI IMG/M metagenome (GOLD analysis project Ga0210056, IMG submission 183965) | Groundwater microbial communities from aquifer - Crystal Geyser CG07_land_8/20/14_0.80 (SPAdes) (version 2) | ecosystem: Environmental > Aquatic > Deep subsurface > Groundwater | place... | reverse complement strand
CGGACAGCCGGAAGGTCACCTCCCCTGTTTATGAACTCAGCTACTCCAAAGAGCATGTTGCTGTTTTGCAGGACCTGAGCGTGGACAAGCACGAGATTCTGGACCGGCTCAAAGTTCGCGGTAAGGCTGATATCAAGTTAGGTCCGGTCAATTTTTCCATCCGTTTCAATGAGGAGGATGTCGGGGGATATATGGAGGGCTATATTGATGGGCCTGTGCGGACGGTGATACGAAGTGTGAACTATGTGCACCTTCCTCTGGGGCTCAGGACGCCGCGGATAAACTGCGACCACTTTTACTATCCTGAATATGCCGAAGTACCCCTGCTCTTATCCATCCAATTTCTCGTCCACAAGGCATCATTACTGCTCACCGCGGATTATCAGGGGTATCCTTTTCATGAGGCCGTGTTTGAGGGCGACGGGAAGCCGACCGTTTTGGAACATGGTGCAACGTCTGTTGAGCCTGGGCCGACCCTGCGGGAGGGCCGGTGGATTGCACTGGCGGGTGACACAAGGACCGTGATCAACCTCTTAAAACTGCCGGATAAAGTGGCGAGTCATGCGACCGCGAGTCTCTATCTTCTCCATGATCCGAAAGCACAGAACAAGCCGGAGACCTATCCCGGCTCGGCGCCTGAAGCAGGATTTCAGATCACAACCAAACCGGGTCTCCCGAAAGGGGATTATATTCTCTATCTGATTTTCTACGTATCACCGGGTCCTTATCTGCCCGGGCTGGAAAAGGAGGCCTTGCGTCTCCTGGATGACAGAATGATCTGGAACGTATCGGGAAAATAGGAATTTCAGGTTTCAAGTTATGAACCAGTCAAGAAGGAGACCGCAGTCATGTCAAATCACTCCAAACCTCTAACGGGGCTTCTTTCATGGGAACCGGTGGACGAACTAATCGAGAGAACCCGGTCCATCGGACCCTGGTATATCCACTCCCCGGAGAAAGGGATGGAGACCCTCTTCGTGGCCGAGGCCGGTGAGGCTTCGGCCTTTCTGGCCGCAAGGATTGAGGATGTCAAGAACCGCAAGCAGGGCGCCGGCTGGGTTTATGTGCACACTCCTGATACTCCTTCATGGATAAAGATCTATGACCCCTACAAGTGCGCTTCCTGCGGCACGAGAAGCCCAAAGGCATGGTGGGAAATGGCGCTTGAAGACCCAAGAGATGGGCTCCCCGAGAAGCCGCCGGTCCGGGAAAAAAAGAATCTACTCGATTGGTTTAAAGAAATCGGATCGCCCCATGAAGAATAGATCGCATTTTGGGCAAAAGAGATACTTGACGACTTTTCTCTTCTTCGGGTAAGATTTGATTCTCTGTGCTGCCTCAGAATCTCCAGCCATCTGGAAAGGAGAAACGTTGATGAAAGAAAAGTTAGAGAACGAGGCCCATGTGCCTCCTGCGCCGGATCTGGAGGGCGAGGTCCTCCGCCGTTACGGGGAGGGCGCACGAAAAGCCGAAAGCGGCCTTTGCTGTCCCACGGAATATGATAGACGCTATCTGGATCTTCTCCCCGAGGAGATCCTTCATAAAGATTACGGGTGCGGAGACCCGTCATCCTATGTCCGCGAAGGCGAGACGGTTATTGACCTCGGGTCCGGGGCCGGAAAGATATGCTATATCCTCTCGCAGAAGGTCGGGCCCTTAGGCTCGGTGATCGGCGTGGATTTCAACGATGCCATGCTTTCGCTTTCCCGGAAATATCTCGATGAGATGGGGCAAAAGCTAGGATACCGGAACATCCGTTTCGTCAAGGCCAGGATCCAGGACCTGGCCCTGGATCTGGAGGCCGCACAGAGATGGCTGGACCGTCACCCTGTCCGGTCCGTTGAAGAGATCGGGACCTATGAGGCCGAATGTACGCGCCTCCGCAGGGAAGAACCGCTGATCCCGGATGCAAGCGTGGATGTGGTGGTCTCCAGCTGCGTGCTGAATCTGGTTCGGCCTGAGGAGAAGGTCAAGCTATTTTCAGAAATCTTCAGGGTCTTAAGACGCGGCGGCAGGGCCGTGATCTCGGATATTGTCTGTGATGAGGACCCCACACCCTCTATCCTTTCGGACCCTGAACTCTGGAGCGGCTGCATCGCCGGCGCCTTCAGGGAAGACCTTTTCCTGAAGAGGTTCGAGGAGGCCGGTTTTTACGGTGTGGAGATCCTGTCGCGCCAAAAAGAGCCCTGGCAGGTGATCGAGGGAATTGAGTTTCGGTCCATGACCGTGCGTGCCTTCAAGGGAAAAGAAGGTCCGTGCCTTGACAGAAATCAGGCGGTGATCTATAAAGGTCCGTGGAAATGTGTCTATGACGATGACGGGCACACCTTATACCGGGGACAAAGAGCGGCGGTTTGTGATAAGACCTTTTCAATTATGACCGACCCATCTGGACCTTACAGCCGTGATATGGTTGCCGTACCCCCCAGAGAAGAGGTCCCTCTGGACCAAGCGGCAGCCTTTGATTGCAAGAGGGAGACGCTTCGCGATCCCAGGGAGACCAAGGGGCTTGAGTATCGTTTGACGACCTCTCCTTCCAGTAATCCGTGCTGCGGACCTGACGGCTGCTGTTAGAACCTTTCAGTATCTTAGCTTGAATGCGCTGAGAGGATCGAGGGATGGCTTCAGGAACTTTCAACGAAGGAGAGAAGATGAACCGATTTGAGAAGAGAATTGCCCCGATCACGGGCCAGGGATTGTATTCCGATGATATTGATATTATCCAGGTCAATCTGGGCCTGCGGTGCAACCAGATGTGCACGCATTGCCATGTGGATGCCTCTCCGGAACGGAGCGAACTTATGGAATGGCCGGTCATGGAACGAGTGATCGAACTGGCTGAAGGCAACAAGCCGGGCATGATCGACCTGACCGGGGGAGCCCCGGAACTCAACCCTCACTTCCGGCGGTTTGTGCAAAGGCTCCGGCATAGAGGACTTCCTGTACAGGTCCGGACCAACCTGACCGCCATGATTGAGCCCGGCACGGAAGATCTGCCCGAATTCCTGCGGGAGCATGGGGTAGATCTCGTGGCCTCACTCCCGTGCTATCTTGAGGAGAATGTCCGGGCACAAAGGGGTGCAGAGGTCTATGAAAAAAGCGTCCGGGTCATCCGGCGGTTAAACGACATGGGCTATGGCAGCGATTCAGGTCCGATGCTTAATCTGGTCTACAATCCGGGAGGGGCCTTTCTTCCGCCCGATCAGATCCAATTGGAGGCTGACTACCGGCGCGAGCTAAATCAGCGTTTCGGGATCGTCTTTACACGGCTTATCACCATCACGAATATGCCTATCGGCCGATTCCTCGCCCAACTGCGTAAGGCCCATGAGGAGATGAAGTATATCTCCCTTCTAAGTAAATCCTTCAATCCGAATACGCTCCAGGGGCTCATGTGCCGCCACCAGATCAGCATCGGCTGGGACGGGAGGGTTTTTGATTGCGATTTCAACCTGGCGCTTGGAAAACCTGTGAATCACGGAGCGCCGGATCATATCGAATCCTTTGATCAGTCGGCCCTGAAAAAAAGAAGGATCGTGACCGGCGACCACTGCTTTGGCTGCACGGCCGGGTGCGGGTCTTCGTGCAGGGGCGCGCTGGCATAGGCTTGCAAACCATTTGGTCAGCCACGAATTTTCACGAATGGGCACTCATTTTTTTGTATGATTCGAGATGATTCGGGACTATTCGCGCTTATTCGTGGCAGAGCATGTCTATTCTTTTTCTATGGCCCAGGAGATGATGAATTCATTAAATAAAGGCAAGAGTAAAGCAAAAGCATGGTGGAAGCCGGTTGTTCTCATGGGCGCCCTGGTTCTTGTTGTTATGCTGGCAAGGATCTTCGGCATCGGTGACCGCTTGGGCGATCTTCGCGGCTGGATCAGAGGCCTGGGCGCCTGGGGCCCGGCGGTCTTTGTTCTACTTTATATAGCGGCCGTGGTGGCGGCCATTCCGGGATCGGCCATCACTGTGGCCGCTGGGGCCTTGTTCGGATCGGCGGCTGGGATCATCCTGGTGAGCCTGGGTTCCACGATTGGGGCTGGACTCTGTTTCCTCATTGCCCGCTTCTTTGCCCGTGATGCCGCAGCCAAATGGCTTTCTTCCAATGAGAAGTTCCGGAAGCTCGATCAAATGACGGAACAGCACGGCGCCATCATCGTGGCCCTGACCCGGCTGGTGCCGCTTTTTCCTTTCAACCTGCTCAATTACGGTTTCGGCCTCACAAAAATCCCATTCAAAACCTATCTCTTCTGGTCCTGGCTCTGCATGCTTCCCGCTACGGTCCTTTTCGTAATCGGGACAGACGCCATTGTGAAGGGAGTCTCCGAAGGAAAAATCCCGTGGGGATTGATTGCCCTGGCCGCAGGCGCAGCCGTTCTTCTGGGGTTCCTGGTCCAGTCTGCAAGAAAACGGCTGCAAGAAAAGAAGTCTGGAGAGAACCGGAAATAATATACCGAAGAGGAGGCTCATCATGACAAACAACCCTCAAGTCATGCCTTATGATGCATACAACATCACGCTCGTCTCTAATGTGCATCCCGAAGACTGGGTCAATCCCGAGCCGGCGCCGCGATATAACCTTGTGGTGATCGGCGCCGGCACGGCCGGACTGGTCACGGCCGCAGGCGCCGCGGGCCTGGGGGCCCGGGTGGCCTTGATTGAGCGGCGCCTCCTGGGCGGCGACTGCCTGAACGTGGGCTGCGTCCCGTCCAAGTGTCTGATCCGGTCTTCTCGTGCCGCTGTTGATGTCCTGGGGGCAGAGGACTTCGGCATCAAGATTCCGGAGGGGGTTCAGGTTGACTTTGAAAAGGTCATGGAGCGGATGCGGCGTCTCAGGAGCCGGATCAGCGTTCATGATTCGGCCAAGCGTTTCCAGGAGTTGGGGGTGGACGTCTTCCTGGGACAAGCCCGTTTCATCAGCCCGGACGCAGTCGATGTGGAAGGAAAAACCTTACGTTTTAAAAAAGGGGTGATCGCGACCGGGGCGAGGGCCGTGGTCCCTCCGGTACCGGGCCTGAATGAGGCCGGCTTTCTGACGAATGAGACTGTCTTCAATCTCACGGAGAGACCGGAACGTCTCGCAGTCTTCGGCGCCGGGCCTCTGGGATGCGAACTGGCGCAGGCGTTTCAACGGCTCGGGAGTCAGGTGACCATCATCGAACAGGCGCCGCAGTTCCTGACCCGTGAGGACCCGGATGCGGCCAGGATCCTATCCGATGCCTTCAGAAAAGAGGGGATTGATGTGAGGCTGAACACCAGGGTGGATCGGGTCGGCCTGGATGGGAGGGAAAAGACCATCCACCTCAAGACCGACGGAAAAGAATCCATCGTGGTTGTGGATGAAATCCTGGTGGGGGCGGGCCGGGCCCCGAACGTAGAGGGGTTGAACCTCGAGGCCGCAGGCGTGGTGTATGATCCCCGCAAGGGCGTTACGGTCAATGACCGCCTGCAGACCGCCAATCCCCGCATCTACGCCGCAGGGGACGTCTGCCTTACACATAAGTTCACTCATACTGCGGATGCCACGGCGAGGATCGTGATCCAGAACGCCCTCTTCATGGGACGCAAAAAACAGAGCGCCATCACCATCCCCTGGTGCACCTATACGGACCCGGAGATCGCCCATGTGGGGATGTATGAGCGGGATGCCAAAGGAAAGGGGATTGAAGTGGATACCTTCATCCGGCCGTTGAAGGAGGTGGACCGGGCCGTCACCGACGGTGAGGAGGAGGGATTTGTCAAGGTTCATGTGAAAAAGGGAACCGATCAGATCCTTGGGGCGACCATCGTGGCCCGGCACGCCGGAGAGATGATCAGCGAGATCACCCTGGCCATGGCCGCAGGCATGGGCCTGTCCAGGATTGCGAATGTCATCCACCCCTATCCTACACAGGCAGAGGCTATCCGCCAGACGGGCGATCTTTACAACAAGACACGCCTCACCCCCCTGGTCAAGAGCCTCATGTCCCGGTGGCTCTCCTGGACAAGATTGTGATCACGCAACTATATGATTGACAGGTTTGCCTTTATTTCCTAAGATCAATTCGGACAGGGAAGATCATAAGGTCAAGCGGATCACGGTCTATCCCGAAAAGCGGCTGAGCTATCAGAGGCACCGGCGCCGTTCGGAACACTGGCACGTGGTGGCCGGAGAGGCCGTGGTCACCCTGAACGGCCGTGAGGTCCATCGCACGGCCGGAGAATCCATGGATATCCCGTGCGGCGCCGCACACCGGATCTTAAATCCCGGGATCCGTAACCTGATTTTCATCGAGGTGCAAAAAGGGGACTACTTCGGAGAGGACGATATCGAACGCCTGGAGGACGATTTCGGACGGAACTGAATCGCATGACGGTCACGTTCATCCTTGAAGGGGCTCCCTGTCACCTGACGGACCAGGCCGGGAAAGTGGACGATTAGAAGACCAGCGAGGCATAGCTTACGGCGGATGAGGTCGGCGGCTCGAAGAATTGGCCGTAATCAAGAAGGCGGCCTTTCCCTCCCTCCATAATCTTGAGAAAGGTATAGATGTTGGGGAGGCCGCAGACATTGTGGCTTTCCCTCTCTTTTTGTATCTCCTTGAAGAACCCCTCAGCATCCCCCTCCTCAACATGCCTGATCAATGAAAGGTCATGGGTTTTCAGTGAGACGAGGTCGGTCTCGGTCAAGGGCATGGAATCCCCGAATTTCGGGCCTACATGGCTCAGGTCCGCCCCGGCGATCAGGGCTGCCTTGCCGTTCCGCCGGGCCAGGAAAGCCTTCAGGGTTTCAACGAAGAGGCGGATGGAATCATCATACATGGGACCCTCGGGCCTATCCATGAGATCCGCAAAAGAGTTGCACAATACCGGAATGATCTTGATCTCCCTCTCCGGGAAAAGATACCGCAAAAAAACCGCCTGAAATTCCACAGAGTGTTCGATCCGGTGGCCGAGCTGGCCTTGTGTCCAGTCCACTCCTGCGGCATCGTGGATCTGCTCGATTCCCTCCTGATCGCAAGGGATCACGCCCAGAGGCGTTTCAAAATCTTTTGGGCAGATCGAATACCGGTTCTCCCCGATGCTCCCGTGCGCAGTCCCCAGGATAATCATGGTGGAGGCGGCGCTCCCCTTTAGACGGGCATAGGCGGAGGCATAACAGCTTCCGGCCTCCCTGATATCCATATGCGGAGCGATGATTCCGGAGACGGTTCCGTCCGGATGAGCTGATTCTTTCAGGGCGCTGAAAAATCCCGTAAGAAAACCGGAGAGTTCTTCGGCCGTTTGAGGATAGGCCGTTCCGCTGTGTGCGGCAGGCCGGACGCTTGCATGGAGAAAGTCTTCTTCGATCCTCTTCCGGTGCAGGCGGAATCCTTCGCCGTCCAGAAAAAGATACTGATGGAGTTTCCCGATCAGGTCAACAATCTGCTCCCTGGGAATCATGACTTGGGTCTGCCGCATGAAATCCGCCTGGATGCCGCTCACGTCACGCGTCCCATCCATCAACGTCATCATCAGATAGGTTGCATGATTAATCATCAAAGCGGCATCTGAGAACCCTTCCGGATCTCTCAAACAAATGGCGGCCCCTCCATCCGGTTGGCTGATCGGAAAGACCATCAGAGGACGGAGTTTCGGGTGTTCCTGGATCATTTCTTTCATACCTTTATGAGATATTGATACCCACAATCATCACTGAAGTCAAGATTTTATTGATCCCATCGCAAAAAATAGAGACCACTCTCTGAGCGCCTTATGCCGGTCGGCAAAGAGCCTGGAACACCCGGAGATTTTTCTTTTCCCTTGAGAAACACCGGGGTCTATGTTAGATTCAAACTGTCCCGCAAATGTAAGGAGAATCTCTCTTGAGCATTGCCTACCTGGATTGTTTTTCGGGAATCAGCGGAGACATGACCCTCGGGGCCCTTCTCCATGCAGGCTTAAAAGAAGAGGTCCTCTTCTCCGAATTGAAAAAGCTGAATCTTTCCGGGTACCGGATCGAGATTCAATCTTCAAAACGCGGCTCCATCTCCGGGAACCGAGTCGATGTGATCATAGACAAGGCACAGCCGGCCCGGAACCTTCATGAGATCCTTTCCCTCATTAATGGAAGCAGTCTTTCTCATGAGGTGAAGGAAAAAAGCAACCGGATCTTTCAGTTGTTAGGAAAGGCCGAATCCGAGGTTCATAACGTGGACATCTCTTCGGTCCATTTCCACGAGGTCGGTGCCGTGGACGCGCTCATTGATATTGTAGGTACCGCTATCGGCATGGAAAGTCTGGGAATCCACCGTATCATCGCCTCTCCTGTGAATGTAGGGAGCGGGACAGTAAAGACAGAGCACGGCATTCTCCCGGTTCCGGCCCCGGCAACCCTCTCTCTTCTGAAAGGGAAACCCACCTATGCCGGCGGAATTTCCATGGAGCTGACCACTCCCACCGGCGCCGCCATCCTCGCCGGGCTGGCTCAGGACTTTTCAGTCCAGCCCCTCATGAAGATCGAACGCATCGGCTATGGCCTGGGCAAGGCGGACCTGCCCGGCTGGCCCAACTGTCTTCGCATCCTGATCGGGGAAGAAGACATTCCGGCCCGTCGCCAGGACCGATGCTGGATGATTGAAAGCAACATTGACGACATGAACCCGGAAATTTACGGGTTCGTCATGGACCGCCTTTTTGCCGAAGGGGCGCTCGATGTCTTTTTCACCCCGATCATCATGAAAAAGGGGAGGCCTGCCACACGGATCAGCGTCCTCTCTCCGGAAGGGATGGAGCATGCCCTGGTTAATATTATTTTTCAGGAGACCACAGCCATCGGCGTCCGCCGCTACAGCGTGGAACGGGAGAAGCTTGAACGTAAAATGATCCGGGTTGCGACTCCTTATGGGGAGGTTCCGGTCAAGATCGCTTATCTGGGAATGGAGGCCGTCAACCTCTCCCCGGAGTATGAGGTCTGCCGCAGGCTGGCTTCCGAGCAGAAGGTTCCTCTCAAACAGGTATATAATGAGGCCATGAGCGCCGCGAAGGGGAAGCACGGATGAGCGGATATGTCGCTGTTTTTGTCACCGCCTCTTCAAGAGAGGAGGCGGAAACCATTGCAAAGGAGCTGGTGGGGTCCCGTCTGGCGGCGTGCGCCAATATATTTCCGGAGATCCGCTCTATATTCAGGTGGAAAGGGAAGGTTCAAAAGGAGCAGGAGGTTCTCCTGATCATCAAAAGCCGTTTAGCGCTTTTCGACCGGATCGAACAGAGGGTCAGGGAGCTTCATAGTTATGAAGTCCCCGAAATCGTGGCCGTTCCCATCGTCAAAGGCTCTCCCCCCTATCTTGACTGGGTGGGAGAAGAAACCGCTGATTGATGTTTTTTTTAACGGAGTCCGTTCATGAATGAGGTTGACCTATTAAAAAAGATTGTCCAGGACCAGACGAGGATGCTCGAGGAGAAAAACCGGTTGCTCTCTGATCTCGAGTACCGCCTCAAACAGAGCATCGTCACGGGGAGCCGCAAGGAGGATCTTGCAAAATTCCAGTTTCAACTGAGCAGGCAGACCATTGAAGGGCAGTCCAGCCTGCTCAAGACCATCCTTGGATCGATTCCGTCCGGCATGATGGTGGTGGATGCCAAGCAGCAGATCCTCTCTTATAACCCGGCCGTCCAGCATATCCTGAAAATCCAGGAGAAGGAAATCCTGGGCAAAACCTGCGCCCAGTTTTTCGGAGAATCCTGCGAAATGCACACCCTTCTAAAAAAGGCCATGGAAACGGGTGAAGCCCAGTTTAGCCGGGAAGTGCGGGTCCGGACCGGAAGCGGCAGGGAGATCGTCCTCGCCGTAAACGCCGCGCCCATCCGAGACAGCCATGGGGACTTGATCGGCGGGGTGGAGATCTTCTCGGACATCACCGGGGAAGTGGATAGAGAGTGCCAGCTCCAGAAAAAACAGGAGAGCCTCATTCATGTCCTGACGAAGATCATGGAGAAGAAAGACCATTATATCCTTTCCCATTCCGAACGGGTCAAGGACCTGGCCATGGGAATGGCAAAAGACGCCGGGATTTCCAGCCCGGAGGAGCAGAGGGAACTTAGCAATGCCTGTCTTCTCCATGATATCGGATTGATTTCCGTTCCCGATGAGATCCTCAACGCAAAGCGGACCGGAACGGAAAAGCCTGTCGACATCATCCGGGCGCACCCTGTAGAGGGGGAGTGGATGCTGAGCAGTGTGGAAGGTTTTGATGCCATCAAACGTATTGTCCGATCCCATCACGAACGTTTTGACGGAGGAGGCTACCCGGACGGGATCAAAGGAGACCATATTCCCTTCGCATCCCGTATCATAGCCCTGACCGAATCCTATGATGCCATGCTTCATGATGCGGCAACGTCACGGCGGTCTCAAGAAGAGGTTATAGAAGAGATCAAAGAGAACAGGGGATCCCAGTTTGACCCGGATCTTGTGGACATTTTTTTAAACAAGGTGCCGGGATGAAAAGGAACCTTGCCCAAAGACTGTTAAGGATATACAAGATCCTCTATGCCCATTACGGCCCTCAGCACTGGTGGCCGGCAGACAGCCGGTTTGAGGTGATCGTCGGGGCCATCCTCACCCAGAACACCAACTGGAAAAATGTGGAAAAGGCCATCACCAACCTGAAAGCAGAGGGGATCCTGTCGCCCCAGGCCCTCCACAAGGTCTCCCGTCAACGCCTCTCACGTCTGATCAGGTCTTCCGGATACTTCAATATCAAGACGGACCGGCTTAAATCCTTTATGGATTTCATGATGTCCGGATACGGAGGGGATCTCAAGGCCATGTTCAGGGGGAAAACGGAGATCCTGAGGGAGAAGCTCTTAAATATTAAAGGAATAGGGCCGGAGACCGCCGATTCCATCCTCCTGTACGCCGCGGGGAGGCCGGTTTTCGTGGTGGATGCCTATACCCGAAGGGTCCTCAGCCGGCACGGCCTGTGTGAGGATAAGGCATCCTATCATCAGATCCAGTCCCTCTTCATGGAAAACCTTGCGCCGGATGTCCGGATGTTCAACGAATACCATGCCCTGCTGGTCTCTGCAGGAAAGAGACATTGCACGTCCAAGCCGGTTTGCTCAGGCTGTCCTCTTCAGGGTTATTAGAGGGAGGCTTTTTGACCACTAAGTCTGAAGCAGAAGGTCTTTCCTGGTGATTTTAGGCGATAATGAGATCCTCTTCAGATAAAGACCCAGGGCCGATTCTCACGGTTGTACAATAAATTGACAGCAGAAAAATAAAATATCATGAAATATCCTTTTGAATCCATTAGCTAATTTATTTGTTGACAGATTTTTTTGACAGAAGTTATACTATAATAAACAAGACAAAGATGATTTTACCTGACGGGGAAATCAGAATAAATCGGGGATATGAATGGTTGACACAGGGAATTCCAATATGATAATCAATGCCGTAATCTGAATTCCTTGATTTCCCCCTTTTTTTTGAACCAGCGAAGAGGTATGCCTATGAAAAAATATACTATGATGATCATGTCGGACCCCACGGCGAAGGTCCGTAAGATCAGGATCACCGCCCCGACCCCGGCTCAGATGATCTCGGCGGCCGTGGTGGTCGCCATCGTTGCGGTCTCCCTCTCGTTCTATTTTTTATTAGACTATACCCGGATGAAGATTCAGATGAAGGGATTCAACTCCCTTCGCAAGGAGAATACGGTTCAGCGTTTTCAGTTGCAGGCCTTTAAAAGGAATCTGGAACAGATCAAAACAGAACTTGAATCCCTGAAAGACCTCGACCATAAGCTGCGCGTGATGGCCAATCTGGATAAAACCCATAACAACAAATACCTGCTGGGCATCGGCGGGCCGGCAAAAACCTCGCTTCCCAACGAGTATCAGACAGACCTCTCCTCAGAGATTACACGGGATCTCAATGAATTGAGCCAGACCACGGCCAAGCAGGAGGTCAGCTTCCAGGAACTCATTGAATTCTTCTCCGAGCAGAAATCCATTCTGGCCGGCACACCATCCATCTGGCCGGTTCACGGGTGGGTCACTTCCGGATTCGGGACGAGGACGGATTCCTTCACGGGTTATCGAGCCATGCATGAAGGGCTCGATATTGCAACCCAAACAGGCACTTCCGTGATCGCTCCCTGCGACGGCATCGTTACACTCGTGACCCAGGACTACGGGTACGGGAAAATGCTCGAGATCAATAACGGAAACGGGATCATCACCCGCTATGGCCACAACTCCAAGATCGCCGTACGCGTGGGAGACCGCGTCAAGCGGGGTAATATCATTGCCTACGTTGGAAATACCGGACGCAGCACGGGCCCGCACCTCCATTATGAGGTCATCGTCAACGGTGTTCATGTAAACCCCATGAAATACATTATGAATTGAGCGGTTTTCTCAGAGGAAAGTCAAACGAGATTTTCCATTGAAAGATCACTGAATTTACGATAACATACCCCCGAACTGAAAAGGCCGGGGGTTTTTTTTATATCGGATCAGAACCTATAAAATGAGGATCAGCTCCAAAAGAGTGGGTGAAAACATCAGGGGTCAAGGGGTCAAGGATTCCAGGGGTCAAGTGAAGTGCTTTTTAAAAACTCAAGGGTCCGAGGGGTCAAGGGGCTTAGGGTCCAAGTGAAAAGCATAGAAAAAACTGAAGGGTAACAGAAATCAAAAAAACCACTTGAATCCTTGAACCCTGGAACCCTTGAACCCTGGATCTCTATAGGTTCTGGAACCCTCGAACCCTTTTTTACCCACCAAATGGGAGAAGAACCTAACATGGAAATGATGCAATGATCGCCTATATCCTGAAAAAAATCATGGGCACCCGGAACGAACGGGAGCTGAAGAAGATCAAACCGTTTGTGGGCCGGATCAACGCCCTGGAACCTGGAATTAAAGCCTTGTCCGATGCGGAGATCGCCAAAAAAACCCTGGAATTTAAAGACCGCCTGCAAAAAGGGGAGACCATAGACGATCTTCTGTGCGAGGCCTTTGCCGTGGTGCGAGAGGCTTCGGTCCGGACCCTCTCCATGCGTCATTTCGATGTGCAGCTCATCGGCGGGATCGTCCTGCACCAGGGACGGATTGCCGAGATGAAGACCGGGGAAGGAAAGACCCTGGTCGCAACCCTTCCGGTCTACTTAAACGCCCTCGAGGGCAAGGGTGTCCACGTGGTCACGGTAAACGATTACCTGGCCGGAAGGGACAGCCGGTGGATGGGAAAGATCTATACCTTCCTCGGGATGACCGTAGGCTGTATTGTGCATGGCCTGTCGGACGAAGAGAGAAAAACCGCTTACCATGCGGACATCACCTATGGAACCAACAACGAATTCGGGTTTGACTATCTGCGGGACAACATGAAGTTCCGTCTGAAGGATTATGTTCAGCGTGATTTCAACTACGCGATCGTAGACGAGGTGGACAGCATCCTGATCGACGAGGCCCGCACGCCGCTCATTATCTCCGGTCCGACCGAAGAATCCACGGACAAGTACTACAAGATCGACAAAATCATCCCCAGGCTGGAAAAAGACACGGACTACACCGTGGACGAGAAGGCCCGCACCGCGGCCCTGACCGAAGAAGGAAACGAGAAGGTAGAAAACTACCTCGGTGTGAAGAACCTCTATGATGCATCCAACATCGAACTGGTCCACCATGTGAACCAGGCCCTCAAGGCCCACACCCTGTTCAAACGGGACACGGATTACGTGGTCAAGGACAATGAGGTGCTCATTGTGGACGAGTTCACCGGGCGCCTCATGCCCGGAAGAAGATACAGCGACGGGCTTCATCAGGCCCTGGAGGCCAAGGAAGGAGTCAAGATCGAACGGGAGAACCAGACCCTGGCCAGCATCACCTTCCAGAATTATTTCCGGATGTACAAAAAACTGGCGGGCATGACCGGAACCGCCGACACCGAGGCCGAGGAGTTTCAAAAGATCTATAACCTCGAGGTCATCGTCATCCCGACCAATCAGCCCATGATCCGGAACGACTTTCACGATTTGATCTACAAGACCGAAAAAGAAAAGTTCAAGGCGGTTGTCACCGAGATCGAGGAATGCCGGAGGCGCGGACAGCCGGTCCTGGTCGGCACCATCTCCATCGAAAATTCCGAAAAGCTCTCCGCCTACCTTAAAAAGTCCAGCATCTCCCACCATGTGCTGAATGCAAAACATCACGAAAAAGAAGCCGAGATCGTAGCCCAGGCCGGGCGGTTCGGATCGGTCACCATCGCCACCAATATGGCAGGCCGGGGCACCGATATTGTGCTCGGCGGCAACCCTGAGTTCCTGGCCACAGCCTCCGCCGAGGAGGGAACCGAAAAATATGAGACCCTCCTTGAACACTTCAGAGTCCAGTGCCGGGAAGAGCACGAGAAGGTCGTCAAAGAGGGCGGGCTTCATATATTGGGCACCGAAAGGCACGAAAGCCGGAGAATCGACAACCAGCTCCGAGGCCGATGCGGCCGCCAGGGCGATCCGGGATCTTCCCGGTTCTACCTTTCCCTGGAAGACGATCTCCTTCGGATCTTCGGCGCGGAGAGGATTTCCTCCATCATGAACCGTCTCGGCATCGAGGAGGACGTCCCCATCGAGAACCGGATGGTGACCAAGGCCATCGAGAATGCCCAGAAGAAGGTCGAATCCCAGAACTTCAACATCAGAAAGCAGCTCCTGGAATACGATAATGTCATGAACCAGCAGCGGGAGTCGATCTACGCCCTGCGTAAAGAGATCATTGAGGGAGAATATGTCAAGGATATCATCCAGGAAACCATTGGTGAAGTTTTACAGAGGTCCATTCAGACCTACACGGAAGATAAGAAAAAAGGCCGCCGATGGGACGTTGACGGGCTGAAGGATTTTTATCACAGGGTCTTTCATCTTCAGCTCCCCTTTGACGAAAATGAAATTCAGGGGATGGAGCCTGAAGATCTATCGGAAAAACTCAAGACCCATGTCGCCAATACGCATTATCAGAAGGAACTTGAGCTCGGGGAGTCCTTCATGCGTCAGGTCGAGCAGATGGTCCTGCTCCAATCTCTCGATACCCAGTGGAAGGACCACCTTCTGGCCATGGACCATCTCAAAGAAGGGATCGGCCTCCGAGGCTACGGGCAGAGGGACCCCCTCTTAGAGTACAAGAAAGAAGGGTTCAACATGTTCCAGGAGACCCTGGACCGGATCAATGAAAATGCCCTGACCCTGCTTTTCCACCTCAAGATCGAACGCCCTGAAGCCGTAGAGATGGAGAAGCCGAAACACTCACAGGAGGTCTATTACAGCCGCGGCGAGGGCGGCGGGGCCGCCAAGGTACAGACCGTGGTCAAGGGAAAGAAGATCGGCAGAAACGAACCCTGCACCTGCGGGAGCGGGAAAAAATACAAGAAATGCTGCGGGAAATGAGGCCGAAGCAGAACTGTGCATGGCGCCATGAATCAACAAACAACGTCATTCCCCGACCCTCCGATCAAGTCGGAGGGCATGCTTGATCGGGGAATCCACCCTTCGACAGGCTCAGGGTGACAATTGTCATGGTGAGCTTGTCGAACCATGGATTGTCCGGTCGAGCCGGACAATGACATGTAATTACGAATTCAGTCGCTCCGTGCAGAGCGGCGAAGATAAGTCAACCTGTTACAAGGAGAGCCGCCATCAAGATCGCCGGCATACAGATTTTCTGTTCCGATGATATTGATCGAAACATCCGGAAGGCCGTCCGTTATATCGGCCATGCCGCCGAGAGTGGGGCCAGGATCATCTGTTTTCCTCAGATCTTCTTCCTCCCCTGGTTTCTGAAAGAGGAAACCCCAGAGGCATTCAATCATGCCATTCCCCTTGATCACGAAATTCTTAACCCGTTTCGTGAGGCGGCGCGTGACCATAAGGTCGTGCTGATCTGTCCCTTCTTTGAAAGGAAGGGGGAAAAAACCTTCAGCTCGGCCGCGGTCTTTGATGCGAACGGGACGGCCATCGGGGTTTATCAAAAAGCCCATATCCCCTCTATCCCCGGCTGGAATGAAAAATATTATTTTCAACCCGGCGAGTCCGGGTTCCTTGTGATGGACACAGCCTGCGGGAAGATCGGCATTCAGCTCTGCTGGGATAATTTCTTCCCCGAAGGATCGAGGGCCCTGGCCCTCGGCGGGGCCGAAATCATCTTCGCTCCGACCGCGGCGGCCTATGCCTCGCAGGAGAGATGGCTCCACGTCATCTCCGCCAACGCCTTCGTCAACAACCTTTTTGTTTTTCGGGTCAACCGGGCAGGACACGACCATGGCCTTGATTTCTACGGCGGGAGTTTTTGTGTAAATCCCTACGGCGAACTGCTCGCCGATCCCATCGGCATTCAGGAAGGCATCTCGCTGGTTGATATTGACCTCTCCATAATCGCCGAGGCCAGGACGCAGAGCGGCTTCTTTAAGGACCGGCGGATGAATCTGTATGGGAATCTGGTCCTCAAGGAGGAACAGGAGATCCGATGATCATCGGGGTCCCAAGGGAGATCAAGGACGGCGAGCGCCGCGTATCCATTACACCCGCGGGGGTGGAAGACCTTACCGAATCCGGCCATCAGGTCCTGATCCAGGAGGGGGCCGGCGTGGGAAGCGGGATCCCGGATCATGAATTTGAAGAGGCCGGGGGGAAGATCCTGACCGACCTTCGCACCCTGTTCAGCGAATCGGAACTGATCCTCAAGGTCAAGGAGCCCCTCCCTGCTGAATACGACCTCTTCAGGGAAGGACAGACCCTCTTCACCTTCCTCCACCTGGCTGCAAACCCCTCCCTCACCGAATTTCTCATGATGATTATTTTCAGGGAAACATCACCACCCTGACGGCAATCAAGAAAAATATATCAAACGCCGTGGCCAGGGCCGACCTCCTGATCGGCGCCGTGCTCATCGCCGGCGCGAGAGCGCCCAAGGTGGTGACGAGAGAGATGATCCGCTCCATGGAAGGGGGCTCCGTGGTGGTGGATGTGGCCGTGGACCAGGGGGGCTGCATCGAGACCACCCGGCCCACCACGCACTCCGACCCGGTCTATGAAGTGGACAATGTCATCCACTACGCCGTCACCAATATCCCCAGCGCCGTAGCCAAGACCTCCACATTCGCCCTGACCAATGTGACCCTCCCCTACCTTTCGGAGATCGCTGATGCCGGCCTCGCCAAGGCCCTGAAAAAGTCAAAGGCATTGTATAAGGGGGTTAACACACACAAAGGGCATCTGACCCATCCCCTGGTCTCCAAATCCCTGGGCCTCCCGTATACCCCGCTTGAGAATCTGACCTTCTGAGTCTGCAAAAGGCAAATTCATCTTTAATGTACGGCTTTTTTATGATAGGGTATTTTACGGTTAGAGGATCTTTTTAAAAAACATTCCCCGGTAAAACGTCCCGATAGATCGGGACAAGGAGGGCAAGTCGGCCAGACTGCATGAGGGGATCAAGGGGAAAAAAGACGGGTTAGCCTCCCGGTCATAAAGAGGAGCGTGAATGATGAATACGGGTATGGATAACTTCAAAGAGATCAAATCTGAAAAGCTGCTGAGTAATTCCGTTTCGGAGATTTTAAAACACGAGGACTATGAACGATACAGGCAATGGCTTCAGGTGAAGCTGCCTGACTACGTGGGGGAGGGGATGTTCCCCTTAGAGGCGCCGCAAGCTCTTCACGCCCTGGCGACAATTCTATCCCGTGCGGTCTGGAACGCCGTCCCGCTCCCCGGAAACGGTTTCCGGCCTTCCCCACTTCCCACTCCGGGCAGGAACGACCCCTGCCCCTGTGGGTCCGGAGCAAAATACAAGAAGTGCTGCGCGTCGCTTCCTGCGCTGCCGCCGCTTCATGTGCAGACCCTGTGGCCCCTGGTGCTGGAGAAGCTGCCCCGGGATACGGTGCAGCAGCTTTTGGCAGCGCGGAAGATCCCCATTGAATCTCTTGTGGATAAGGCGGAAGACCTCCGGGATCACGGACAGCCCAAAAAGGCCTTGTCGCTCCTTCTGCCGCTATTTCACGGTGAAATGGCCGGCACGGACAGTCTGCATGAATTCGCTTTGGAGATGGTCTTCAATCTTTATGATGAGCTTGGCTCCTACGCGAAAAAGCAAAAGCTCATTCAACAAGTCATCGGCACTGCGCCTGCTTCCCCCCTTCGCGCCGGGGCTTACCAGCGCCTGGCCGCCATTCGCATGGATCAGGGGGATCATCAGGGGGCATGGGACGCTTTTCAAAAAGCCCGAAGTGATGACCCTGACAATCCCATGATCGGCGTTCTCGAGGTCCATTTATTGGTCGCGGAGAAAAGAACGGATGAGGCTCGAGAGCGGTCTCGGTTTCCGGCCAAACGCCTGCAAAGGCTTGGCTACAAAGAGGATGAAACTCCTCTCAATTTCCTGATAGAAGCGAGTCAAGACCCTGTGGCGGCTCTATCTAACGTGGGTTCTGAGACCACAGGGAGCGCCGTGGAAAGGCTCAAACAGTGGATCCGGAAAGCGGCTGACCGCCCTGTGCCGCTCTATTTTGTGGTGACGGATACGCCTGGATCCGATCTAATGGGAGATTCCTTGTCCGGCACAGCGGATCGAATGAAAAAATTGGGAATCCCTTTGGGCCAGATTCCAAAACTGGAGGCGGCATGGCAAAGACAGTTTAAAGCGCTGGAAGATGAAACCGGCGATGAGGAATCCCGGAGCCGGGATCCCGAAATGCTTCTTATGCCTTCCGAGGAGATCGAGAAACTTGAAGAGGGATGGCAAGAGGTTGTCCCCTTGGGCAAGCCCTTTTCCGTCAACCCTTATCCCTTTGAAAACCAAGATATCTGGGACCCCGGCGAGGAGGATGACTGGATGGAATTCCTTGAAGATCATCCGCAGGCCTTTGACAGCCTGGAGATCATAGACGATCTGGCCACTGCGGTTTATATGCATCCCGAATCCGACCTCCCATTTCTGGAAAATGTGCTTTTGGAACCTTTGCTCCGCCGTGCGCATGCGATCATAGATGCCGTTTTGCGTAAACATCCCGGCCTGCGTCTCAACTGGGGCTTTGTGGAAAACCGGCCTCCTCTTCGACTTCTTGCGCGGCTGACGTCGCTCTGCGTGCAGCGCGGTGATGACCGGGAGGCGATGAAACTCGCTGAGCAGATGCTCGCCTTGAATCCGAATGACAATCACGGTTTCCGCTGCCTGGTCATGGATCATTGTCTTCGATCAGGGGAGGAACAGAAGGCTTTGCAACTTGCCGACCGGTATCCCGATGACGGAAGTCCGGAACTGCTTTATGGCCGCGTCCTGGCCCTCTACCGGATGGACCGTCTCGTGGAGGCCGGGGAGGCAGCACGACGGGCTGTAAAATCACGCCCCAAAGTCCTTCATTATCTGATCGCAAAACGTGTACGCAAGCCCGAAATGCATCCGAGTTGGGTAACCTTGGGTGGAGACGATGAGGCCTGGTTCTACCGTGAGCAGATGCGGGAAGTCTGGCTCGCAACCCCCGGCGTGGTCTCGTGGCTCAAGAAGATCTCGTCCATGAAGTCCGGCCGGGGATGAAAGTGCATTCAGGAATGAAGAACCATCACATCTCAGGAAGTAATAAAAATGGTGGGCGATGCCGGGTTCGAACCGGCGACTTCCACCGTGTGAAGATGGCACTCTACCGCTGAGTTAATCGCCCACTCTCTGCTGCAAATACTACCAGAGCTTTCAGAAAAGTCAATGATTTCTTAGCATGACTTCATTTTTCTTAAAATGACCGTAACTTGTCCGTTTTACACCAAAAATCGTCCCTATCATCCCCAATCATCCCATCATATCCTCTATCCCCTGCAAGGGAGCCCTTGCGCATAAGGGGATATTGAAATAAAATATATATTATATAAACGGGATCTGAATCAAGGCCTGGGTCCCGCTCTTTTTTTCTATTCATTTCAGGAGGAATTCCCCATGTTTGAAAGAAAAGAAGCCCCATTCAAGAAAACGGATATTGAACCGCAGCGCCCATTCTCGACGCCCGCTCCTGATCAGAACCTGTCAAAGAAAAGCGTCTTTATCGGGCAGTCCATCTATATCAAGGGTGAACTGACCGGGAATGAAGACCTGACCGTTGAGGGGAAGGTGGATGGGAACATTGAACTCAAGGACCACAATTTGACCATCGGTTCCAATGGAAGGATTGAAGCCGAAGTCTTTGCCAAGAACATCACCATCATGGGCGAGGTCCAAGGGAATGTCTATGCTGAGGACAAAATCGAGATCACAAAAACCGGAAGCCTCAGAGGAAACATCATCGCCCCGCGTGTGGTCATTGAAGACGGCGCCAAATTCAAGGGGAGCATAGAGATGGAAAGCGAAAGAAAACCCATGAATTTGAATGTCGAATTCAAAGGCAAGAACGGCAAGGAAAAGATCAAAGAGACCATGGAACCCATTTCCCTCTCGGCTGCAAAAGCGGGCGCCCATTAATCACAATTTTTTCGCTCCCGGATGGCGATGGTTTTCAGGGAGACCCCCGGCATGGACGGACGTATGATGCGGCCATTGACCTGAAAGAACGTTTATGCAATGGAGTACACGATCAGAAAGCCGGCTCCACATTCCGGAACCCGAACCGTGCACCAAGAGCCCTCTTCGGACCTTAGACTTCTTCTTTGAAAACACCTCCCATCTTGAGCATCCGGCCCTTTTGGATATGGGATCGGCCTGCAATTCCAATATCCGTTTCTTCGGACTAAAAGGTTTTAAAATCTACGTGGAGGACTTCCTGAGCGATTACCTGAATTCTTCCGTAGAGGATGCCCCGTCCGAACCGAAATTTCTCCAGAACTATCCCCTCTCCTCCTTTGACGGGATCCTTTGCTGGGACATCTTTGAAGCCATGAAGCCGGAAGATGCCGGGATCCTGATTGAAAGGCTCTTTGTCCTCCTCAAAGGCGGGGGATTCATCATCGCCCTCTTTGATGCCCGGGAAGAACTCCATGCAAAGCACGTGATGCGCCACAAGATCATCGACCAGGAGATGGTCATCCATGAACCCGCCCAAGAGATTCCGTCCACGGCTTGCCATTACAAGAACCGGGAGATCATGCAGCTCTTCTGCCAGTTTGAAGTCGTGAAATCCTATTACCACAAAAACAGGCTTCGAGAGTATCTCTTTAAGAAACTGTCCAGCACGATCTCCTGAATTCCGATTTATTAATGGTCTTAAATCTATTTTGAGATCCTTAATATCTGCCGGATGAATGACAAAGGGAGGATAAAAATCAGAAACAAGGCCCGCTATGGATGACCCGGTAACCTGCGGGAGGGATCTCTTCCCGAAAATCATCGGGAAGAACAGTCCTCAAATGTTCCGGCGTCATATCCATGGCCGGGCCCTCCTCGGAAAGGAGGGAGACAAGGGAGGGGATGCGAAAAGCCTGGGGCGTTTTTTGATCCTTGTTCAGGAGGATCAGGGCGCATTCGTCTCCTTCAAAGGTCTTCTTCTTTAAACAGAGGACTCTCGGGTTCTCCACGTCTACGATCTCCATGGGGCCGTCTTGATTGAAAACCGGATGGCTTTTTTTTAAACCATTCACCTCCCGGATAAAACCGGTCAGATCCGTATGGGTCTCTTCCCAGTCAGCAGGCCTGGTTGAAACCACGTGCAGCCTTTTTTGAAACCCGAACTCAAAACCCATGGGCATCATCACGCCCGTTGAGAAGAGCGCTGAGAAGAGATAACGCTGTTTGATTTCTTGTTCATCCCCATGGAGTTCCTCTGCGAGACGCAGGGTGTCGTGGGATTCGGCAAAACTCACGGACGGTGTCCAGCATGAATTCTCCCGGTACTGGCTCAGGCACCACGGCTCCTCAAAATCCCAGTACTTGGAGCTGTTAAAGGTATAATCGAATCCGGCCTTCCCCAGCCTCACCACATCCTCAATCTCGCAGCCCAGGGTCTCGGCGAAGAAAAGGGCGCCGGGATAGGATTCCTTGACCCGATGGATCAGCCGTTTCCAGAGAGCGTCCGTCACCTGGTAGGCCGCATCGCATCGAAACCCTTTGAACCCGACCCCGCAGTAAAAGAGCGCAAGCTCCTCCCAGTATCTCCAAAGATTCTCCCGATCCGGAGAGTTTTCGTTGTTGATTTCAGCCAGGTCCCCCCAGACCGCCACACACCGGTCCCCTTCCCATACCGAAGGATTCTTCACCGTACCCTCAGGGTTCCAAAGATACCATGCCGGATGATGCTTAACCAGAAGCGAGTCCACGGCCGTATGGTTGATGACCAGATCCATGATCATATTCAGCCCCAGTTTTTTCGTCTCCTCCACCGTCTTCTTTAATTGATCCATCGGACTTTTTGACGATCGCTCGGAAACAAGCAGGGGATTGATTTTGTAGTAATCCTTGATGGAATAGAGGCTTCCTGAAAAGCCCGGATAATGGAACGGGTTTACAAAAACCCAATTGAACTCCATATCCCTGGCCCGGCGCAGATGGGCGGGCCATAGATCTATGACGCCGGCAAGGAGCGGGAAGAGGTTGTAGATCCTTGCCCCTTGCTTAAAAGGTCTTTTTTTCTGCATGCCGATCCTTTTCTAAAATTATAGGATTCTATCCGAAGGAACGGCTTTCTGTCAATGCCTTGAACATGAAAAATCTTGCAGAATGAAGGGTTTTATGTTAGTTTTATTTTTTTAAATTCTCTCTAAAAGAGTGGGTGAAAACATCAGGAAGAAATTAATGTCATCAGACAAATGGCTGATTAAATACTGGTTATCCGTCATCCTCATTCTTGCCCTCTCAGGGTCTGTTTTCTTCTATAACCTTGGGAAGATCTCTCTCTGGGATCCGGACGAACCAAGGGGGGCGGTCATCGCCTATGAGATGCTGAAAAGCAAGGACTGGATTCATCTCAGCTACAACGGCGAGCCCATCACCAACAAACCCGCCCTGGTCAAGCCGCCGCTCTATTACTGGAGCATCGCCGCCTTTTCCGCATTCCAGGGGAAGGTGGATGAGTTCTCGGCTCGGGCCCCCTCGGCCCTGGCGGGGATCGGGACGGCCTTGCTGGTCTTCCTCCTGGGAAGGATCATCTTCGGCCACAGCGCCGCGTTCCTGGGCGCCCTGATCTTCATCAGCAACCATATGATCTTTGAGCAGGCCCGGTCCGCGGAGATTGATATGATCCTCTGCCTTCTGCTGACCTTCTCCCTGTTTGTTTTTTATTCATGTTATCACGGCATCCTTCCTCAAAGAAACATCCTTGCCGCCTACCTCGCAATGGGACTGGCCGTTCTGGCCAAAGGCCCGCTCGGAGTCATGGTTCCCGTGATGGTCGCCGGGCTCTATCTTCTTGTTCAGAAGGATATCAAGGCCGTCGCCCGCATGAAACCTTTGACGGGCATGCTCCTGATCCTGCTGGTCGCATCCCCATGGTTCATTCTGGAGGGAAAGGCCTTCGGAACCGAGTTCTTTTTCCGGCAGAACATAGAGAGGTTCTTCCATGCC